>ENA-UOUJ01000311-UOUJ01000311.1-activated-sludge-metagenome-genome-assembly--contig:-NODE-311-length-36949-cov-14.596953_pt1 | contig 36949 bp, 37 predicted proteins | sample MGYA00249839_ERZ747224 | MGnify/ENA primary metagenome ERZ747224 (study PRJEB28782, sample SAMN03220277) | activated sludge metagenome | biome: wastewater; feature: sewage sludge; material... | reverse complement strand
ATGGACGACAGACGGCGTCGCCCGTCGCGGGCCACGTCGCTGGCGGCGCCCGCCGCCTCGAACACCGTCAGAAGCTGTTTGCGCGCGGCCTGGTCGTTCCAGTCACGGTCGGCCGCGACGATGGCCAGCAGGCTGTCGGCCGCGCCCTTGAAATCGCCGGCCGCTGCCTGGGCCTGGGCCAGGTCGAAGCGCGCCTGATGGTCGTTCGGATCGGCCGCCAGCCACGATTCCAGCGCCGCCGCCTCGCCCGCCGGGGCCGAGGACGCCAGGGCCAGCTGGGCGCGCAGGCTGACCACCGCCGGCTCCTTGGATTCCGCCGGGGCCATGGCCAGGGTCTGGCGCGCCTGGTCCGCGTCGCCGCCGGCCAGATAGACCCGCGCCAGTCCGGCGATGGCCTTTTCATTCTCAGGCTCGATCGACAGGACGTGGGCGAAGGCCTGGGCCGCTCCGCCGTAATCGGCCAGACCCAGCGATTCCTCGCCCAGGCTCAACAGTTGTTCGATGTCGGAGCTGGCGCTGGTTCCGCCGGTCAGCTTGTCGATGAAGGCCTTGATCTGGCTTTCCGGCACCGCGCCCTGAAAGCCGTCGACCGGCTGGCCGTTGACGAAGGCGTAGACGGTGGGGATCGACTGGACCCGCAGCTGGCCCGCATAGGCCGGGTTGGCGTCGACATCGATCTTGACCAGCTTCACCGCCCCCTGCGCCGCGCGCACGGCCTTTTCCAGCATGGGCGTCAGCTGGCGGCACGGTCCGCACCAGGTGGCCCAGAAGTCGACGATGACCGGCTGGGTCTTGGACGCCTCGATCACATCGGCCATGAAACCGGCGTCCGAGCCATCCTTGATCAGGTCGTCGGGCAGGCGGGTCGGGTCGGCGAAGGTCATGAAGGCTCCTGCGGGGGATAAGGCTCTCAACGCGGCAGGCGACAGATGGTCCCGTCCGCGCCGCTTCTCAAGCCTGAAGCGTGTCGAAGTCGATGACCATAGGGTCGCGCCCCAGGGCCGACAGCACCTGTCGGAACGCCGCCTGGTCCAGGGCCGTGGTGGCGGTGTTGATCAGGGGATGGAAGTTGACGATATCCGCCTCCCACAGGCGGCGGTCCAGCACGAAGGTGACGCGCCGGTCTGCGTCGTTGATCAGGCCCAGAGCGGTGACCGAGCCGGGGCGCACGCCCAGCGTCTCCCACATCAGGGCCTCATTGCCGAACGACAGCCGGTCCGAACCGATCACCCTGGGCGCCCGTTTCAGGTCCACCAGAGTGTCCTGCCGCGCCGAGATCAACCACAGGCGGCCCTTCTTGTCCTTCAGGAACAGGTTCTTGGTGTGGGCGCCGGGCATGGCGGCCTTCAGCTCCAGCCCCTCCTCCACCCGGAAGACGGCGGGATGACGATGGGTGACATGGTCGATCCCTTTCGCCTCCAGCCAGGCCAGCAGGGCGTCGGGATCATAGGCGGGCGTGGGTTCGATCATGGGGGCTTTGACGGGCGGGCTTTGACGGGGATGCGGGCGCGGGGATAGGGAGGATCAGTCCCTGTCGATACCTTTCGGAGCGCCGCCTTGGAACTGGAATGCTATCCGATGATCCCCCAGCCGCCGGACCTGGTGCCCGGCCGGCAGTCGCGCGACTGGATGGACGCCTTCGCCAGCCGGCACCCCTATCGCTGCCTGCCGCTGAACATGGCCAATACGACCGGGTGGGAGATCCTGTGCCCCTATGGCTTCACCGCCGAATGGACCGGCGGCCCCCGACAGGAGGACATCACCATCACGCCCGACCGGCCGGTGCCGGACCTGAAGACCTTTGTGGTGTCGCACTTTTCGCGCGGGGTGCTGACCATGCATCCGCAGTATCTGTTCCGCACGCCGCCGGGTTGGGGCCTGATGGCTTCCGGCTCGCCCAATCACGTCAAGGACGGCATCCAGCCCCTGGTCGGCCTGATCGAGACCGACTGGCTGCCGTTTCCCTTCACCATGAACTGGATCTTCACCCGGCCGGGACGAATTCGTTTCGACAAGGGCGAACCCTTCTGTTTCATAACCCCGCTGGAACACCGCAAGGTCGAGGGCTTCCAGCCGGTGATCCGGTCGCTGGAATCCAACCCCGTCATGCACGGACAGTTCGAGGCCTGGAACCGCCAGCGGACGGATTTCAACAAACGCCTGGCGGGCGGCGACCCGGACGCGGCCAAGGAAGCGTGGCAACGTTTCTATTTCAAGGGCGAGCTGCCGGAAGACATGGGCAATGCGCCCGAGACCCACGTCAACAAGCGTCGCCTGAAGTCGCCGCGCGTGGGCTAGAATGAAAGAGGCTCCGCTGAACCTGCATCCAGCGGAGCCTCGAACAGGGCTTAAATCGCGCCTACTGGCCGCGCGGCACCCGGCCGCTCAGGTTCTGAACCACATCGCGCGCGTCGAAGGCGTTCGGGTCGCTGGCCGGCTTGGCGCCGCGGCCCACCACGATCTCGGTCGAGGCCTCGAAGCGGTCGATGCGGTGGATGTCGACGTCGCGGTCCCAGAAGGGATTGGCCGAGCTCCACACCCCACCCCGGTAATAGCGCCAGTAGGGGCTCCAGTAGCGGTAACGGGCCGACATCGGATTGGACATGGCGGTATAGCGGCTGTCGACGTCGGTGGCGCGGTTGACGGTGGTGAACCAGTCCCCGCCGCTCTGGACCGTCAGCTCGGCCGCCCGCAGCAGCAGGCCCATCTCCACCTGCTCGCGCGAGGTGACCGAATTGCCCGAAAAGGTGACGCGATAGCGGTCGCGTTCGACCTGCTGTTCGGAATAGCCGTAACGCGAACCCTGGCCCGCCGGGCCGTAGGGCGTCGCGGTGGCGCAGGCGGCCAGCAGCGCGCCGGCCGCGACCAGGATCAGGGCGGGGCGAACAAGACGAGGCATGGGGCAGTCTCCTGTTGGAGAAACGACGAAGATCGATCTTCTCAGGTGAACGGTAGCTGAACGCCGCGGTTCCGGCGCCCAGCAACCCTCTGTCTCTTCAACCTAATGTCGCCCGCGCCAGGATCAAGCCGTCGCGGCGTCGCATCACGCCCGGCGGCCGTCGCGCCGCGCCAGAACCCGCAGACGCAGGGCGTTCAGCTTGATGAAGCCTTCCGCGTCGCGGTGGTCATAGGCCTGGACGCCTTCTTCGAAGGTCACCAGATCCTGATCGTACAGGCTGTCGGGGCTTTCGCGGCCGATCACCGTCGCGTTGCCCTTGTACAGCTTGACCCGCACCACGCCGTTGACGCGCTGCTGGCTGTGGTCGATGGCCGCCTGCAGCATCTCGCGCTCGGGGGCGAACCAGAAGCCGTTGTAGATCAGGTGGGCGTATTTGACCGCCAGCTCGTCCTTCAGATGCATGGCCCCGCCGTCCAGGGTGATGGACTCCATGCCCCGGTGCGCGGCCAGCAGAATGGTCCCGCCCGGCGTCTCATAGACCCCGCGCGACTTCATGCCGACGAAGCGGTTCTCCACCAGGTCCAGGCGGCCGACGCCATTGTCGTGGCCCAGGCGGTTCAACTCGGTCAGCAGGGCGGCCGGCGACAGGCGTTTGCCGTCGATGGAGACCGGGTCGCCCTTTTCAAAGCCGATCTCGATGACCGTGGCCTTGTCGGGGGCGTCTTCGGGGCTGATGGTCCGCTGGTGCACGAACTCGGGCGCCTCGACCGCCGGATCCTCCAACACCTTTCCTTCCGACGACGAGTGCAGAAGATTGGCGTCGACGCTGAACGGCGCCTCGCCGCGCTTGTCCTTGGAGATGGGGATCTGGTGTTTCTCGGCGAAGTCCAGCAGGGCCTCGCGGCTGCGGAACTCCCATTCCCGCCAGGGCGCGATGACACGGATGTCCGGCTCCAGGGCGTAATAGCCCAGCTCGAACCGCACCTGGTCGTTGCCCTTGCCGGTCGCGCCGTGACAGACGGCGTCGGCGCCCATCTGGCGGGCGATCTCGATCTGGCGCTTGGCGATCAGCGGCCGGGCGATCGAGGTGCCCAGCAGATACTGGCCCTCATAGACCGCATTGGCGCGGAACATGGGGAAGACATAGTCCCGCACGAATTCCTCGCGCAGGTCGTCGATGAAGATGTTCTCGGGCTTGATGCCCAGCTTCAGCGCCTTCTCCTTGGCCGGGGCCAACTCCTCGCCCTGGCCCAGGTCGGCGGTGAAGGTGATGACCTCGGCGCCGTATTCGGTCTGGAGCCATTTCAGGATGATCGAGGTGTCCAGACCGCCGGAATAGGCGAGGACGACTTTCTTCGGGGCGGCTTTCGACACGGCGGTATCCTTGGACCAACGCGGGGAGGCGGTTCGCGCGCTTAAAGGGCCACACGCCCCCATATGCAAGGGCCAGAATGGGGCGAAAGCCGCATCAGCCCCGCATCAGCCGGCGGCACAGGTCGTCCAGCTGTTCCAGACTGGAATAGACGATGTTCAGTTCGCCCTTGCCGCCCCGGTCGGTCAGGGCGACCCGCAGGCCCAGGGCGTCGGACAGATCCTGCTCCAGGGCCGCGATGTCGGCGTCGCCTTCGGGCCGGACCGCCGTGGTCTTGGCGGTTTTCGGACCTTCGGCCGACCGCCGGGCCAGGGCCTCGGCCTGGCGCACATTCAGCCCGTCCTTCAGCACCGCCTCGGCCAGAGCGGACGGATCGCGCGCCGTGATCAGGGCGCGGGCGTGACCGGCCGACAGCCGGCCCTGCGACACATGCTCCAGCACATCGTCCGGCAATTGCAACAGGCGCAGGGTGTTGGCCACGTGACTGCGGCTCTTGCCCACCACCCCGGCCAGGGCGTCCTGGGTGCGGCCGAACCGTTCCATCAGCAGGCCATAGGCCTGGGCCTCCTCGACCGGATTCAGGTCGGCGCGCTGGACATTCTCGATGATGGCGACCTCCAGAACCTCGCGGTCGTCCATCTCGCGCACCACGATCGGTACGCTGGTCAGACGCGCGCCTTGGGCGGCCCGCCAGCGGCGTTCGCCGGCGATGATCTGCCAGACGCCGTCCTCGCCCGGCTGGGGCCGGACCAGGATGGGCTGCAGCACCCCCTTGTCGCGGATCGAGGCGGTCAGCTCCTCCAGCTCCTCGCGGGCGAAAACCTTGCGCGGCTGGTCGGGGTTGGGTTTCAGGCTCTCGATCGGAACCGTCTGCACGCCCGCCGGGGCCACTGCCCCACCCTCGGCCGCCACCGGCTCGCCCAGCAGGGCCGACAGACCGCGCCCCAGACCTCTTTGACGTTCAGACACTTGCATGATTCCGTTTCATTCAGGCGGCGCGGCGCAGCCGTTCGCGCGCCACCACTTCGCGCGCCAGCCGCAGATAGGCCTGGCTGCCCGCGCATTTCAGATCATAGATCAGGGCCGGCTTGCCGAACGACGGCGCCTCGGACACCCGAACATTGCGCGGGATCACGGCGTCATAGACCTTGTCGCCGAAATGGCTGCGCACATCGTTGGCGACCTGGCCCGACAGGGCGTTGCGCCGGTCGTACATGGTCAGGACCAGCCCCTGGATCTCCAGCGCGGGGTTCAGGCTCTGGCGCACCATGTCGATGGTCCGCATCAGCTGGCTGAGGCCCTCCAGGGCGAAGAACTCGCATTGCAGCGGCACCAGCACCGCATCGGCCGCCGCCATGGCGTTCAGCGTCAGCAGGTTCAGCGACGGCGGACAGTCGATCAGCACATAGTCATACCCGGTCTGACCGGCGCCCGTCGCCGCCAGGGCGTCGCGCAGGCGGTACGAACGCCGGTCCGCCTGGCTCAGCTCGATCTCGACGCCGGACATGTCGGCGTCGGCCGGCACAATGGACAGACCCGGTACGGCCGTTTCGACCGCCGCATCGGCGATGGAGCGGCCGTCCACCACCACATCATAGATGGTCACCCGGCGTGTTTCACGTGGAACACCCAAGCCCGTGGAGGCATTGCCCTGGGGGTCCATGTCGACGATCAACACCCGTTCACCGATGGCGGCCAGGGCGGTGCCCAGATTGATGGCCGTGGTCGTCTTGCCCACGCCGCCCTTCTGGTTCGACACGGCCAACACCCGCATCGGTTTGGATTCAGCGGACACGTTTCAGATTCCCGATGCTGACGATACGGCCCCGCGCGTCGCTGACGGACGGCAGAACTTCCGCCTCGAAACGCCAGGATTTCCACGCCTGGGTCAACTCCGCCTCGGCCTTCTCTCCCTTCAGGAACAGGCCTTGTGCACCACGATCGAAGCACGGCTGTGCATAACCCAGCAGGGTCTCCATCGCCGCCACCGCGCGGGCGGTGACGATGTCCACCGTCACCCGCTGTTCCTCGGCCCGCCCCCAGATCACCGTGGCGGGCAAGGCCAGCTCGTCGACCACCGCCTGAAGGAATTTGCACCGCTTATTCAGGCTATCGATCAGCCAGACATGGGCGTCCGGCCGCCCCTTCAACAGTATGGCCAGAACCACGCCGGGAAACCCGGCCCCCGCCCCCAGATCAGCCCAGGTCAGGGCGTCCGGCGCATGATCCAGCAGCTGGGCGCTGTCCAGAACATGCCGGTTCCAATAGTCGGGCAGGCTGGCCGGGCCGACCAGATTCATATGGGCGTTGGCCGTCTCCAGCCTTTGGCGAAAGGTCTCCAGATCGGCCATGACGGCGTCGGAAACCCCGGTGCGGGCCTGGAAGCCCGCCGCATCCAGAAGGGCGGCTTCGGTCATCAGGCCGCGACGCGCCCGCGTTTCACATGGCCCATCAGGGCCGTCAGGGCGCCCGGCGTCATCCCTTCAATGCGGTTGGCCTGGCCCAGGGTGCGCGGCCGGATCATCACCAGCTTCTCGCGCAGTTCATGCGACAGGCCGGCGATGGCGCCATAGTCGATGTCGGCGGGCAGGATCAGATCCTCTTCGCGCGACAGGGCGGCGATGTCGGCCGCCTGGCGGTCCAGGTATCCGGCATATCCCGCCTCGATCTCGACCTGTTCGCGCACGGCCGCGCTCCAGGTCGCGATGACCGGCTGGTCCGCCTCGAACACCGACAGATCCACGCCGGGATAGGCCAACAGGTCGCGGATCGAGCGGCGCTGGCCGTCATTGTTGACGGCGATGCCCAGGGCCTGCGCTTCGCGCGGCGTGAAACGGGTCTCGCGAACCACGGCGCCCGCGGCTGCCAGTGCGTCGGCCTTCGCCTGGTAAGCGTCGCGCCGCTCGGCCCCGACCAGACCCGCATGGACGCCCAGGGGGGTCAGCCTCTGGTCCGCATTGTCGGCACGCAGCGTCAGCCGGTACTCTGCCCGGCTGGTGAACATGCGGTAGGGCTCGGTCACGCCACGTGTGACCAGGTCATCGATCATCACCCCGATATAGGCCTGGTCCCGGCCCAGGATCAGCGGATCGCCGCCGCCGGCCGCCCGCGCGGCGTTTGCCCCCGCGATCAAACCTTGAGCCGCCGCCTCTTCATAGCCCGTGGTGCCATTGATCTGGCCCGCCAGCCACAGGCCGGGCAGGCGCTTGACCTCCAGCCCCGACGTCAGCTCGCGCGGGTCCACATAGTCGTATTCGATGGCGTAGCCGAAGCGGAACACCTCGACGCTCTCCAGGCCCGGAATGGTGCGCAGAAATTCCCTCTGCGTCGCCTCTCCGACCGACGTCGAAATGCCGTTCGGATAGACGGTGGGATCATCCAGCCCCTCCGGCTCCAGGAAGATCTGGTGGCTGGTCTTGTCGGCGAAACGGACCACCTTGTCCTCGATCGACGGGCAGTATCGCGGCCCCCGCCCCGACAGCTTGCCGCCATAGACGGCGCTTTCGCCCAGACGCTCGGCGATGATGCGGTGGGTGTCCTCGGTCGTGTGGGTGACGCCGCAGGCGATCTGGGGAACCGTGATCCGGTCGGTCAGGAAGCTGAAGGGCACAGGCTGATCGTCCGCCGCCTGCATCTCCAGCCGGTCCCAGGCGATGGTGCGCCCGTCCAGCCGCGCCGGTGTCCCGGTCTTCAGCCGGCCCATCATCAGGCCGGTTCCATACAGGTCCGCCGCCAGGCCGGTGGAGGGGGCGTCCCCCTCCCGTCCCGCCGCCCGGCGCTCGTCGCCACGATGAATGACGCCGTTCAGGAAGGTGCCGGTGGTCAGCACCACCGACGCGGCCGTCAGCCGCCGACCGTCGGCCAGTTCGACCCCGGCCACGCGGCCGCCATCGCGGATCAGACCCTCGGCCATGCCCTCGACCAGGGTCAGATTGGGCGTGACCGCCATCTCGGCCTGCATGGCCTGGCGATAAAGTTTGCGGTCGATCTGGCTGCGTGGACCGCGCACGGCGGCGCCCTTGGACCGGTTCAGCAGGCGGAACTGGATGCCCGCCCGGTCGGCCAGACGCCCCATGACGCCGTCCAGGGCGTCGATCTCGCGCACCAGATGGCCCTTGCCCAGGCCGCCGATGGCGGGGTTGCAGCTCATTTCGCCGATTGTCGACAGCTTCTGGGTCAGCAGCGCCGTCCGGGCGCCCAGACGCGCGGAGGCCGCCGCGGCCTCACAACCGGCATGCCCGCCGCCGATGACGATGACGTCGAAGGAACTCATGGCGCGCACATAGGCGAAATGGGCCCGAAACGCCACCTGAGCCGCTGTTTCACGTGAAACATCACTTGCCGATGCAGAAGCTGGCGAAGACCTCGCCCAGGATCTCCTCGACGCCGATCTCGCCCGTTACCCGCGCCAGGGCGTCATTGGCCCGGCGCAGATCGTCGCCCGCCATTTCGGGCGCCCGGTCCAGCAGAGCGCCCGCGGCACTCAGGGCCGTCAGCGCCTCCTGCAGCCGACGCCGGTGCCGTTCCTGGGTCACGGCCGGGAAGTCGGCGCCGGACAGGTCTCGGGCCAAGCGCGCGGCGATCCAGTCATGCAGGCGATCCAGCCCCTGCCCCGTCGAGGTGCTGAGGCTCAGCGTCTCATGTCCCGCGACCTGGGGCGCCTCGCCCAGATCGGCCTTGGTCAGGACTACCAGATCATCGGCCTGCGCATAGTCGGCGGCCACGCCCGGCGCATCGCCCGGCGCCCGCACCCACAGCCGCAGATCGGCAGCCTCAGCCCGCGCCCGCGCGCGACGCACCCCCTCGGCCTCGACCGGATCGTTACTGTCGCGCAGGCCAGCCGTGTCCGACAGGGTCACCGCATAGCCCCCGATGACCAGTTCGGCGTCCAGAACATCGCGGGTTGTCCCGGCGATGGGGGTGACGATGGCCGCCTCGCGCGCCACCAGGGCGTTGAACAGCGACGACTTGCCAGCGTTGGTCTCGCCGATCAGGACGATGCGATAGCCGTCTCGCACCCGCTCGCCTCGCCGCGCATCGGCCAGGGCTGCCTCCAGCCGCGCGATCAGGCCATCCAGGATCGGCCCGGCCGACCGCGCCAGATTGTCGGGCGTCTCTTCATCGGGAAAATCGATCTCGGCCTCGACCAGGGCCAGGGCGCGGAGCAGATCGGCGCGGAACCCGGCATAGACATGCGACAGGGCGCCGCCTAGCTGGCCCAGGGCCTGGCGCGCCTGTCCTTGCGTTTCGGCGTCGATCAGATCGGCCACCGCCTCGGCCTGGGCCAGGTCCATCCGGCCGTTCTGGAACGCGCGCTGGGTGAACTCGCCCGGATCGGCCGGTCGAAGCCCCAGGGCCAGGAGAGCGCGCGACGCCGCCTCGACCACCGCCCGGCCGCCATGCAGTTGCAGCTCGGCGCAGTCCTCGCCGGTGTAGGAGGCCGGGGCAGGAAACCACAGCACCAGCCCCTGGTCGATGTAATCGCCGCCATGCGCAAGGTCGCGCAGCATGGCCAGGCGCGGCTTCAGGCGAGCGACCCCGAGCGCCTCCAGCGTTCTTTCCGTATCCGGCCCCGATATGCGGATGACGGCGATCGCCCCCCGGCCCGGCGGCGTGGCCAGGGCGAAGATGGTGTCGGTCATGGCAATCCTCGCACAACAGGGAGGAGCGCGGTCACTACGGCTTGCCGACGCCGGTGACGGCCGATTCCATCAGACGGCGGAACTGGTCCTGGGCCTGAAGGCCGAAGCTGGTCCAGGTCTTCATCAGCTCTTCGGGCTGCATGGCGGCGACATTGGCCTGCATCCGCTTCTGCATCTCGGCCACCATGGCCTCGTTCAGCGGCGCCACATCCGGCAGGCCCAGAAAGGCCCGCGCCTCTGCCGGGGTGCAGTCGACTTCCACGTTGACCTTCATAGGACGGCTCCTCTGTCTTCGCCCTGTTTCACGTGAAACAGGGGGGCCCTCAAGCAGCGAGGCTCCGCGAGCCGAGCGTTAGGGCCAAAATTATGTATTCATGCTCTGGAAGAAGTCGGCGTTGTTCTTGGTCTGACGCAGCTTGTCGAGCAGGAATTCGATCGCGTCCTGCGGACCCATGGGGTTCAGGATGCGGCGCAGGACATAGGTCTTGGTCAGCTGATCCTTGGGCGTAATCAGATCTTCCTTGCGGGTGCCGGACTTCAGCACATCGATGGCCGGGAAGATGCGCTTGTCGGCCACCTTGCGGTCCAGCACGATCTCGCTGTTGCCGGTGCCCTTGAACTCTTCGAAGATCACCTCGTCCATGCGGCTGCCGGTGTCGATCAGGGCCGTGGCGATGATGGTCAGGCTGCCGCCCTGTTCCACATTGCGCGCGGCGCCGAAGAAGCGCTTGGGCCGCTGCAGGGCGTTGGCGTCGACGCCGCCGGTCAGCACCTTGCCCGACGACGGCACGGTGGCGTTATAGGCGCGGCCCAGGCGGGTGATGGAGTCCAGCAGGATGACCACATCCTTCTTGTGCTCGACCAGGCGCTTGGCCTTTTCGATCACCATCTCGGCCACAGCGACGTGGCGCGACGCCGGTTCATCGAAGGTTGAGGCCACGACCTCGCCCTTCACCGTGCGCTGCATGTCGGTGACTTCTTCGGGGCGTTCGTCGATCAGCAGGACGATCAGGAAGACTTCGGGGTGGTTGGCCTCGATCGACTTGGCGATGTTCTGCAGCATGACCGTCTTGCCGACGCGCGGCGGGGCCACGATCAGGCAGCGCTGGCCCTTGCCCAGGGGGGCGACGATGTCGATCACCCGGCCGGACCGGTCCTTCAGGGTCGGGTCCTGGATCTCCATATGGATCCGCTCTTCGGGATAGAGCGGGGTCAGGTTGTCGAACAGAACCTTGGTCTTGACCGCCTCGGGGTCTTCCAGATTGATCGTGTCGACCTTCAGCAGGGCGAAATAGCGCTCGCCCTCGCGCGGAGCCCGCACGGCGCCGTGCACCGTGTCGCCCGAGCGCAGGCCGAAGCGGCGGATCTGCGACGGCGACACATAGATATCGTCCGGCCCCGGAAGATAATTGGCGTCCGGGCTGCGCAGGAAACCGAAGCCGTCGGGCAGGATCTCCAGCACCCCGTCGGCGATGATCTCGACCTCTTCCTCGGCCAGGGCCTTGAGGATCGCGAACAGCAGATCCTGTTTGCGCAGGTTCGAGGCGTTCTCGACCTCCAGACCCTCGGCGAAGGCGACCAGGTCGGCCGGCGATTTCTCGTTAAGTTCGGCCAGGGTGATGCGGCCGTTGGGAACGATGGGTTCGCCGTCGTCGTCCTCGTCGGCTTCCTGATCGATGACGATCTGGTCGGCGGCCGTGGTGTCGGCGTCGAAAGTCTCGGCTTCCAGGGTCTCCGTTTCCGGGGCGGTCGGGTCGGTGTCGCGGACGTCGGTCATGGATGTCTTCATTCAGGCGCACGCCCGAACGCTCGCACCAAGCGAGGTCGAGACGGCTGGCGATTCATGGCCTTGCGGCCGGCAGGAAGGGCGATGGTCTCCGCCTCGGCTTCGAGAGAAGGGAAGCGGCATCGCTGAGAGAGGGGGACCGTCCGGCGGAACGCCAGGACCGGTTCGAGCGCAGGCAAACCACGCCCGCCCGTTCGGGTCAAGCATGAGGTCGTCTGCGCCCCATCAGGCGCTCAAGCCGGGAGACGCCGCGCGTCGACCGATAGCGCCTTAAAAGGCCCATTCCGTCGTGACGGCGATCACCATGACGATGGCGATCAGGAAGGGGATTTCATTGGTCATGCGCCAGAAGCGGCCCGAACATTTCGACGTCCCGGCCAGAATCTTCTTCCTCTGGCCCGCCAGGAAACCGTGCCAGGCCGACAGGGCGAACACCCCCGCCAGCTTGACGATCATCCACGGCTGATGGGCCACGCTCCAGTCCGCGCCATAACCGCTGCGGATCCACAGAAGCCAGCCGCCAAACACAAAGGCGGCGATCATGGCCGGATTGACGATGATCCGCAGCAGCCGCACCTGCCACAGGCGCAACAGGGCGCGCATCTCGGACCGCAGCGGCTCGGGCTTGTCGGCCTGTTCGGCGTCATAGGCATAGAGGCGCGGCAGGAACAGCATGCCGGCCATCCAGGCGATCACCGCCAGAATGTGCAGGCCGCGCACCAGATCATAGTCCATCACGCCGCCTCCTTGCGACAGCTGCCCCGGACCGGGCAGGCCGCCCATCGTCCTTCGCAGCCGGGACCGTGGGGCGAAACCCCGTCGCGGTCCAGCGCCTGGATCACCGCCTGTTTCAGGGTCTCGATGAAAACCGGCGTCACCCCCACGGCCGGAACCCGCAGATAGGGCGCCACGCCCAGCCGGTGCGCCAGTTCCGCATATTCGATATCCAGCTCGACCAGGGTCTCGATATGTTCGGACACGAAGGCGATGGGGGCCACCACCACGCCGACGCCGTCGGCCGCCGCCTGTTCGATCGCCTCGGGCGTCGACGGCCCCAGCCATTTCAACGGCCCGACCCGGCTCTGGTAACAGACCTGCCAGTCCACCAGACCCGCCGCCACGGCGATGGCTGTGGCCGTGGCCTCGACCTGTTCCTGATAGGGATCGCCCCGGCCGGTGATGACCCGTTCGGGCACGCCGTGAGCCGAGAACAGCACCCGCACGGGCGCCTCGCCCGCCTGGGCCAGGGCCGCCTTCACCCCCTCCGCCTGGGCGGCGATCCAGCCTTCGGCGCGCGGATAACAGCAGACCGCATGTTCCCGGCCCGGCCCGCGATAGACCTCGCGCCAGCGTTTCAGCGACGACTGGGTCGTGGTGGTCGAGAACTGGGGATAAAGCGGCAGCAGGACGACCCGATCCGGCGCAAAGGCCTGAACCTCGGCCGCCGCCTGTTCGGTCAGAGGGTTCCAGTAGCGCATGGCGATGAAGACGCCGATCCGGTCGTCCGGCCGAGCCTGTTTCAGCACCGCCGACAGGGCCGCCGCCTGGGCGCGGGTTTCGGGCAACAGGGGCGAGCCGCCGCCCATCAGCGCATAGTTGGCCTGGGCGCCCTTTTCCCGTCGTGCCGCGATCAGCCGCGCCAGGGGCCGCCGCACCAGGGCCGGCAGGCCGATGATGGCCGGGTCGCTGAACAGATTGGCCAGAAAGGGTTTGACCGCCTGGGGTCCGTCCGGCCCGCCCAGGTTGAACAGGACGACGGCGATCCTCTGCCCGACCGCCCCGGTCATCCCGCCCCGATCCGCTTCAGCGCCTGTTCGACATGGGCGATGGGCACGTCCGGCAGGATGCCGTGACCCAGGTTGAAGATCCACGGCCCGTCGTTCCAGGCCGCCATCAGCTGATCGATGCGCCGGTCCAGCATCGGTCCGCCCGCGCGCAGCAGTAGAGGATCCAGCGCCCCCTGGATCGGCCGGATCGCCTGGACCCGGCGGCCAACCTCCAGCGGACAGGCGGTGTCCAGCGCCACGCCCTGCACCCCCGCCTGGGCCGCATAGTGTTCGGCCAGGGCGGCCGAGCCGCGCGGGAAGCCGATGATGGGCACGGTGACGCCCAGTTCTCGCGCGCGGCGCACCAGGGCCTGATGCGGGGCCAGGACCAGACTGTGGAACAGATCGTCCGGCAGGCCCTCGGCCCAGCTCTCGAAGATCTTCAGCACCTGGGCGCCGGCGTCCTGCTGCATCTTCAGATAATGGGCCGTCGCCTCGACCAGCACCTCCAGCAGGGCCGCGACCTTGTCGGGTTCGGCATAGGCATAGGTGCGCGCCTGCGCCCGCTCGCCCTTGCCGATCGTGCGAGCCTCGCCGTCCAGCATATAGGTGGCCACCGTCCAGGGCGCGCCTGCAAAGCCGATCAGCGCCCGTTCCGGCTCCAGCGCCGCCCGGACGATCGACAGGGTCTCGCCCACGGCCTTCAGCGCCTGGCCGGCGGCTGGCGCCCGGTCGCGCATGGCGGCGATCTCCGGCAGGGCGCCCAGACGCGGCCCCTCCCCCGCCTCGAACCAGACCTTCTGACCCAGGGCGCCGGGGATCAACAGGATGTCGGCGAAGACGATGGCCGCATCGAAGGGGAACCGCCGCATGGGCTGCAGGGTCGCCTCGGCCGCCATCTCGGGGTTCAGGCAGAAGGCGATGAAGTCCGGCGCCTGGGCGCGCAGGGCGCGGTATTCGGGCAGGTAACGCCCGGCCTGACGCATGAACCACACCGGCGGCCGGGCCATCGTCTCGCCGTTCAGAACGCGGATCAGGTCAGGCGTGCTCATCGCCCGGCTGATACGGTCCCCGGCCGCATGGCTCAATCCCTATTTCAGATCAAAGAAGAAAAGAGAGATGGAAGTAGTCGGTAGGGCGCGGGACGGCGGGGAGAACTGGGGCCTGATCCAGAGGCCCGACGGCGTTCTGCACAGGATGCGCCCTGTCATGGAACGGTCATCATGACGCCTGTCGAAACCGGGGATAAGCGTTAAGAAAGTCTTAATCCGCCGCCGTCCCAGCCTCCTCGCCGCCTGGGCGCCGTTAGGGTTTCGTTAACCTTCTCCCCAGCCGAGATTGGCCGGCTTTTGGGCCGGGGGATGAACGGGGGTCGAACCGGGCCGATCTTCCCGCCCGATCCACACTCGCGAGCCGCCCTGCCTGTCGCTATGCTGATCGGCGCCCAGGGAAGCGATCCGCTTCTCACAGACCATCCACAGGATCGGCCCATCCCCGCATGACGCCCGCCAACCCCAATCGTCCCGGCCCCGCCCGTCCCGGACCCGCGCGGCTGGCGACCTATTTCCACGTCCATCTGGTGTCGGATTCCACCGGCGAGACCCTGAACGCCATGGCCAAGGCGGTGACGGCCCGGTTCGACGGCGTCATCCCCATCGAGCACATCTACGCCCTGGTCCGGTCGGACAAGCAGATGGAGCGGGTGCTGGAAGAGGTGGCCGCCGCCCCCGGCGTGGTCCTGCACACCATTGTCGACCGCGATCTGCGCGAACAGCTGGAGGAAGGCTGCCGGCGTCTGGACATGCCCCAGATCGGGGCGCTGGACCCGCTGGTCGGCGCCCTGTCGCGCTATCTGGGCGCGGCCCTGTCCACGCGCGTCGGCGCCCAGCATGCCCTGGACCACGACTATTTCGAGCGGATCGCGGCCCTGGACTTCGCCATGGCCCACGACGACGGCCAGGGCGCGACCCAGGATCTGGAGGCCGCCGATGTGGTGCTGTGCGGGGTCAGCCGCACCTCCAAGACCCCGACCTGCATCTATCTGGCCCACCGGGGCATCCGGGCGGCCAATGTCCCCCTGGTGCCGGGCCAGGAGGACGGCGAACGTCTGACGGCGCTGAAAAACCCGCTGGTGGTCGGCCTGACCGTGTCGCCGGACCGTCTGGTCCAGATCCGCCGCAACCGCCTGGACGGGCTGAACGCCAGCCGCGCCTCCAGCTATGTCGACCATGACGCCGTGCGCGACGAGACGGTCAAGGCGCGCCGGGCCTTCGAGCGGCGCGGCTGGCCGGTCATCGACGTGACCCGCCGCTCGGTCGAGGAGACGGCCGCGGCCATCATCAACCTGTTGAGCGAGCGCCGCAGCCGCAGACTGGCCAGCCACTGGTGACCCACGCCCCGCTGATTCTGGCCTCGGCCAGCGCCGCCCGCCGCGCCATGCTGGAAAACGCCGGCGTGGCGTTTCAGGTGCAGGTCGCCGATGTGGACGAGGGCGCGGTCAAGGCCCGGTTCGACGCCGCCCGCGCGGCAGAACTGGCGCAGGAACTGGCGGCCGCCAAGGCCCTGGCGGTGTCCGAGCGGACACCCGGCGCCTGGGTGCTGGGCGGGGACCAGACCCTGGCCTTCGACGGCGCCCTGATCTCAAAAGCGCCGGATCTGGGCGCCGCGCGCGCGCGTCTGTCCGCCATGCGGGGGCGGCCGCATCAGCTGCACTCGGGCGCCGCCCTGGCGCGGGACGGCCGGGTGCTGTGGTCCGGCGTCGATACGGCGACCATGCAGGTGCGCGATTTCAGCGACGGCTTCCTGGACGCCTATCTGGCGGCTGAAGGGACCGCGCTGCTGGCCTGTGTCGGTTCGTACAGGCTGGAAGGTCTGGGGTCGCAGCTGTTCGACCGGATCGACGGCGACTATTTCACCGTCCTGGGCCTGCCGCTGTGGACAGTGCTGGACCAGCTGCGTCGTCACGGGGTGATCGCGGCATGACGATCCGGGCCGGCGTCGCGGGCCGTCCGATCGGCCATTCCCTCAGCCCGGCGATCCACGGCGCCTGGATCGAGGCCGCCGGTCTGGACGCCCACTACGGCGCCCATGAACCCGTCGATGAAGACGCGTTCGTGGACCTGCTGCGACAGGGCCGGTCCGGCGCCCTGGCCGGACTGAATGTGACCGCGCCTTATAAGGAAGCCGCCCTGGCCGCCGCCGATCAGGCGACCGAGACGGCCAGGGCCGTCGGGGCGGCCAATCTGCTGCTGTTCCGCGACGGCCGCATCCAGGCCGACAGCACGGACGGCGAAGGGCTGATGCTGGCTCTGGCCGAACAGGCGCCGGGCCTCAGCGTCCTAGGTCAGGCGGTGGTGATCCTGGGGGCCGGGGGCGCGGCGCGAGCGGCGGCCCATGCCCTGGCCCAGGCCGGGGCGGCGGTGCGCATCGTCAACCGCACGGCCCAGCGCGCCGAACGCCTGGCCGCCGACATTGGCCCGGCGGTGATCGTCAGCCGCAGCCCCGAGGCGTTCGGCGATGCGGTTCTGGTCGTCAACGCCCTCAGCGCCCCGCCCGATCTGGATGTGGGCCCGCTGGAGACCGGGACGGTGGTCATGGACATGACCTATCGGCCGCTGGTCACGCCCCTGTTGGCGGCGGCGCAGGCGCGGGGCCTGCCGACGGTGGACGGCCTGGCCATGCTGATCGGCCAGGCGCGACCGTCGTTCCGCGCCCTGTTCGGGGTCGAACCGCCGCCCGCCGTGGACGTGCGGGCGCGGGCGCTGTCCATCCTGGGAGAGGCGCCATGATCGTTCTGGGCCTGACCGGCTCCATCGGCATGGGCAAGTCCACGACCACGGCCCTGTTCCGCGACGCCGGCGCCTTCGCCTGGGACGCCGATGCGGCCGTGCATGCGCTTTACGCCAAGGGTGGCAAGGCGGTCGAACCGGTCGGCGCCCTGTTTCCCGGGGTGGTCGTCGATGGGGCTGTGGACCGCACGAAACTGGCCCGCGCCCTGGGGTCGGACGCCGCCGCCTTCGCGCGGCTGGAGGCGGCGGTGCATCCTTTGGTGGCCGAGCATCGGCTGGACGATCTGGCCGAGGCCGAGGCGGTGGGCGTGCGCCTGGCGGTGCTGGACATTCCCCTGCTGTTCGAAAACGGCCTGGAGGCCCTGGTGGACGCGGTCGTGGTGGTGACGGCCGATCCCGAGGTGCAGAGGGCGCGGGTCCTGGCCCGGCCAGGCATGACGCGTGAACGGCTGGACGCCATCCTGACGCGCCAGACGCCCGACGCCGAAAAGCGCCGCCGCGCCGACTTCATCATCGACACCGGCCACGGACTGGAGGCGGCGCGCGCGGCGGTGGCGGATATCGTGGCCACCGTGACCGATCCCCTGTGGACGCCGCCGCGCCGCAGGCTTCACCCCGGCGCCGAACCGGCCCAATAAGGGGTCATGGCCCGCGAGATCGTTCTGGATACGGAAACCACCGGCTTCGACCCCAAGACGGGCGACCGGCTGATCGAGGTCGGCTGTATCGAGATCGAGGATCTGCTGCCGACCGGGCGCACCTATCATACCCTGGTCAATCCCGAGCGGCTGATCCCCCCCGGCGCCATCGCCGTGCACGGCATCACCGACGACAAGGTGCGCGATGCGCCGAAATTCGCGGCGGTGGTCGATGACCTGCTGGAATTCATCGGCGATGCGCCGATCATCGCCCACAACGCGTCGTTCGACCGGAATTTCATCGATTTCGAGTGCGCCCAAGCCGGTCGTCCGGCGCCCGAGCGCGACCGCTGGATCGACACGCTGCAACTGGCCCAGAAGCGGTTTCCGGGCATGGCCAATTCGCTGGACGCCCTGTGCAAGCGGTTCAAGATCTCGCTGGTCGAGCGGACCCTGCACGGCGCCCTGATCGACGCGCGTCTGCTGGCCGAAGTCTATCTGGAGCTGAAGGGCGGCAAGGAGCGGGCGCTGGACCTGACCGCCGGCCCGGCGGCGCGCGCTCAAGCGTCGGCCCAGGCGGCGGGCGGCTATCCGCCCCGCCCGCGCCCGCTGGCGCCCGCCTCGACCGAGATCGAGCGGGCCGCCCATGCGGACTTTCTGAAACGGACGCTGAAGGACGGCTCCCTATGGGCCGCCCACGGCGTGGTGATCGATCAGGCCTGACCGGGCTCGGCCGGGCTGCGGGCGATCTGCTCCTGGCGCGACATATAGATGGCGGCGAAGTCGATCGGGTCGATCAGGAAGGGCGGATAGAAGCCGCCGTCGCCCGTGGCGCGCGAGATCACTTCGCGGGCGTAGGGGAACAGATAGCGCGGGCATTCGATCAGCAGCATCGGCTCGATGTCCTGTTCGGACACGCCCGACAGGGCGAACAGGCCGCCATAGACCAGCTCGACCTGGAAGACCGGCTTGCCGTCTTCGCTGGTCGATTTGACCGACATCTTCAGGTCGACTTCGAACAGGCCGTCGGGCCGCCCTTGCGCGCCCATTTCGACACCCATGTCGATCTGGGGCTTGCCTTCCAGACGCAGGCTTTCGGGCGCGCGCGGGTTCTCGAACGACAGGTCCCGGACGTATTGGGCCAGGATACGGAAGCCCGGACCGGCCGGCTGGCCCTGTTCGGGCGCGCCGGCGGGCGGGGTGTCGGCGGGCGGATTGGCGGGCGGCGTGGCGTCGGTCATGTCGGAACTTTGGGCTGTGTTCGGCCGGAGGGCGCGGTGAAACGAGGCGTGGCGACTAGCACGGGGCGGCGTCACGCCGCAACGCCGCGCCTTGCGTCGGGCGAGACGGGCGCCTAATCCTGAAGGCGACGCTCGGCCCTCTCGCAGCCCCTGGACGCCCCTTGCCCACGCATTTCTCCATCGTCGTCTTCGCCGTGATCGCGGCTTTCGTGCTGTTCCAGCTGTACAATGTGCTGGGCAAGAAGGTCGGTCGCCAGCCGCAGGAGGACGCCAAGACCCCCGTTGCGGCGGGCCCCGGCGCGCCCGCAGACGGCGCCCCGCGCGCCCCGGCCCTGGATGCGGCGGCTCTGGCGGCGGTGGCTGGACTGAAGGCGCGCGATCCGTCGTTCGATCCCGCCCGCTTCCTGGACGGCGCGCGCCAGGCCTATGAGACCATCGTGCGCGGTTACGCCGCCGGCGACCGCGAGGCCCTGCGCCCGCTGCTGACCCCGGCGGTCATGACCTCGTTCGAGGCCGGGATGGCGGCGCGTGAGACCCGCGGCGAGACCGAACAGGTCGAATTCGTCCATCCGCCCCGCGCCGATCTGGAGGTCGCCACCGCCGAGGGCGAGCGGGCGGTGGCCAGGGTGCGGTTCCTGGCCGAGCTGCGCAGCCGCCTGACCAAGGGCGAGGCCGAAACCGTGGACGAACGCCGCACGGCCGAAAACTGGACCTTCGAGCGCGCCCTGGGCGCCGCCGATCCCAACTGGGTCCTGGCCCGCGTCGAGCCGGCGTCGGCGTGAGCCGCCTGGGCGGCCGGTTCGTCGCCCTGGCCCTGACGGCGCTGGCGGCCGGTTGCGCCTCGACGCCCAGACCCAGTCCTTCGCCCTCACCCTCACCCGCGCCATCGCCCGCGCCGCGCCCCGAGCCGGCGCCGCCGGTGCGGCCGGTCGCGCGCACGGTTCCGATGGCCGCCCTGCCCGGCTGGGATCAGGAGAACCACCTGGCGGCCCTGTATGCCTATGCGGACGGCTGCCGTGTCGGGCGCGAGGCGCAAAGCCTGTGCGACCAGGCGCGGGCCATGATCACACGGGGCGCGCGCCTGCCGACCCCGACCGAGGCGCGGGCCTTTTTCGAACAGAATTTCGACGCCGCCCCGGCCGAGACGGCCGATGGCCGCCCCGGCCTGCTGACCGCCTATTTCGCGCCGGAATATCCCGCCCGTCGCGCCTGGTCGCCCGAGTTCGACGCCCCGGTCCTGGCCCGGCCCGCCGATCTGGAGCGGGTGGACGGCCGTTTCATGCGCCGCCGGGCCGACGGATCGATCGCGCCCTATGACGACCGCGCGGCCATCGAGGGCGCCGCCCGTCCCGAACAGGCTATCGCCTGGATGCGGGCCGAAGACCTGTTCTTCATGCAGATTCAGGGGTCCGGCTATCTGACGTTCGAGGACGGGGGCCGCGCCCGCGCCGCATACGCCGCCGACAACGGCCTGCCCTTCACCGGCATCGCCCGGCCCATGGCCGACCGGGGCCTGCTGCCCCCCAACGGGACCAGTGGAGAGGCCATCCGCGCCTGGCTGGCCGCGCGCCGGGGGGCCGAGGCGCGGGCCGTCATGGCGCTGAACCCGCGCTACATCTTCTTCCGCATGGACCCAGACGACGGCGGCCAGCCGAACGGGGCGGCGGCGGTTCCCCTGCCCGAACGCCGGGCCATCGCCGTCGACCCGGCCTCGTGGCGCTATGGCGACGCCGTGTGGATCGAGGCGGACGGCGGCAATCTGATCGGCGCGCGCGCCAGCTATCGCGGCCTGGTCATGGCGCTGGACACCGGCTCGGCCATCCGTGGGCCGGTGCGGGCGGACCTGTATCTGGGCCGAGGCGAGGCGGCGGGGCTGGAGGCGGGGGCCGTGCGCCACCCCCTGCGGATGTGGCGGCTGGTCCCCAAGCCCTGACCTGAGATTTTAGTGCCGGAACACCCGCACGCCGGTGAAGGCCATGGTCAGGCCCGCCTCGTCGGCCGCCGCGATCACCTCGGCGTCGCGCATCGACCCGCCCGGCTGAATCACCGCCGTGGCCCCGGCGGCGGCGGCTTCCAAGAGACCGTCCGCGAACGGGAAGAAGGCCTCGGACGCGCAGGCCGAGCCTTGGGCCAGCGAATGGGCCAGACCCTTGGCTTCGCCGGCCTCCCTGGCGCGGATGGCGGCGATGCGGGCGGAATCCTTGCGGTTCATCTGGCCGGCGCCGATGCCGGCCGTCTGGCCGTCCTTGGCGTAAACGATGGCGTTGGACTTGACGTGCTTGGCCACCACGAAGGCGAACAGCATGTCCTGGATCTCGGTCGGGGTCGGCTGGCGTCGGGTGACGATCTTCAGGTCCGCCGCCGTGATCCGCGCCGTATCGCGCGACTGGACCAGGAAGCCCCCGGCGACCGAGCGGAACACCTGACCCGCCGCCAGCGGATCGGGCAGGCCATCGGTCAGCAGCAGGCGCAGGTTCTTCTTGGCCGCGAACACGGCCTGGGCCGCCTCGTCGGCGCCCGGCGCGATGACCACTTCGGTGAAGATATCGGTGATCAATCGTGCATCGGCTTCGGTCAGGGGCCGGTTGACCGCCACCACCCCGCCGAAGGCCGAGACGGGATCGCATTCCAGAGCGCGGGCGTAGGCCTCGGACAGATCATTCCCGACCGCCACGCCGCAGGGGTTGGCGTGTTTCACGATCACACAGGCCGGCGCCTCGAACTCGGCCACCAGCTCATAGGCGGCGTCGGCGTCGGCGATGTTGTTGTAACCCAGTTCCTTGCCCTGAAGCTGGCGGGCGTTGGCGACGCCGGGGCGGGTTTCACTGGTGCGGTAGAAGGCCCCGGCCTGATGCGGGTTCTCGCCATAGCGCAGGGTCTGGGCCAGGGCGCCGGCGATGGATTTGCGCGCCGGGGCGGCGTCCTCGACCTGACCGGCGAACCAGCCGGACACGGCGGCGTCATAGGCGGCGGTGCGGGCGAAGGCCGCGGCGGCCAGACGCTTGCGCTGGTCCAGCGTCGTCCCGCCCTGCGATGCGGCCTGGGCCACCGCTTCGGCGCTGGCGCGATCAACGCAGACGGCGACATAGCCATGGTTCTTGGCGCCCGAGCGGATCATGGCCGGGCCGCCGATGTCGATATTCTCGACCGCCGCCTCGAAACCGCCGCCCGAGGCAACGGTTGATTCAAACGGATAAAGGTCGATCCAGACGATATCGATCGGGCCGACGCCATGGTCGGTCATGGCCTGGGCGTGGGCGGGGGCGTCGCGCACGCCCAAGAGGCCGCCATGCACCACCGGATGCAGGGTCTTGACCCGGCCGTCCATCATCTCCGGGAAGCCGGTCAGATCGGCGACGTCCCTGACCGGCAGGCCCAGGGCCGCGATGGCCGCCCGCGTGCCGCCGGTCGACACCAGTTCGACCCCCGCCGCATCCAGGGCGCGAACGACATCCTCCAGCCCCGCCTTGTCGGACAGGGAGATCAGGGCGCGGCGCGGCGCCACGCGGTCGGGCGCGGGCGGAAAATCGGGAGCGGCGGGCATGGGAGATGTCCGTGAGCTGAAATTGGGGAGGCGCGCGGCGCGTCTAGCATCCCCGGCGTTTCAGGTCACCCCGGCCGACGCATCGGCAATGGCTCAGCTTGCCGATGCGTCGGCCGTCTGCGACAAAATCGTGTTTGGGGAGCGTTGGAATGTTCAGACAGCTTTCGGTTATGGCGGGCCTGGCGCTCGCGATCGTTCTGGGCCTGGCCCAGCCTGCGGCCGCTCAAGTGACCATCAGCAGCAATGCGACAGGGGATGCGGCCAGCTTCAACGATTCCTTCCCCATGCCGGGCGAGGTCGTGCGTCCGCCCTATCTCGGCAATCTGTCGCAGTATTCGGTTTGGATACAGCGCGGATCGGCGACCCTGTTCGTTCGGCCAGTCATTTATGAGTGGGACAATCTGGCCCCGACGGGTGCGCCGGTCTGGACCGGGCCGGTAACCGAAATCACCAGCCCGACCTTCACCGAGACGTTTTTCACGCCGAATGTGTTTCTGGACCCGACCAAGAATTACTGGCTGGCGGTCGCTCAGGTGAACCCTGGCGAGTTCGGTCTTCTGGACGCCGGCATCGCCGATAATGACCCGAACGGCTATTATGCCTATCGCCGGGCGGCGACGGCCGATTGGGGCCGGTCGCTGGGGGGCGAACTGCATTTCAGCGCCGTCTTCGATGCGCCGCCCGGGCCGTCGCCTATTCCCACTCTGAGCGAATGGGCCATGATCCTGTTCGCTCTGGCTCTGGCGGGCGGCGCGGCGTGGCGGCTTCAGCGCCGGTCCCGAGCGGCCGCCTAGAGCGAACGGGTCTAGGCCGGATCGCCCGGCGCGCCGGCGGGGCTCAGTTTCCAGCGGATCTTGCTCTCGGCGTCGGTGCGGGCCGAGCCGCGCACCACGATCTGCAGCGACCGGCGTGTCAGGCCCTCGTCGATATGGACGCTGGGCTCGATGGCCACGTCCGGCCCGTCGGTGCGGAACCACCAGCCCCGGCCCGAGGCGCCGCGCAGCAGGATCGACCGCCGGTCTCGCGCCAGGGACGCCGACACCCCCGGCTCCAGCTGGAACCGGATCGCATAGGGGGCGGCGATGGCGCGCACCACCTTGTCCTGGCCCGGCGCGGGATGCAGCCGCTCTTCGGCGCGCAGTTCGTCCAGCCGCTGATCCAGATACAGCCGCCGCTGGTGCAACAGGCCGTGGGCCGCGGCCCAGCCGTCATGCTCCATCTCCAGCCACAGGGCGCCGTCGCCCTCGCGCGCCTCGGCTTCCACATGCAGGGCGCGGCCGACCAGGCGGGGCCCCAGCAGTTCGGCCTTCCAGCCGCCCAGAGGTTCGGCCGTCGAATGTTCGCCCAGGGTCAGGGTCGAATGACCGGGCGTCAGCCGCAGACCCTGACGCTCGGCCGCGCGCGGGGTCCAGCCGCAGCCGGTGATCAGCCGATCGCGTCCACAGACGATCTCCAGCGCCAGCGGCTGGGCGCAGGCCGCGCCGGCCCAGGCCCCGCGCGGCGGCGCGGCCGTATCGGCCATCACCGTCAACAGCGGGCTGCGCAGACGCACGAAGCCGCCGATCCGATCCAGGCCCGCCGTCACGCCCGGTTCGAAGGCGCCGTCGCCGACGTCTTCCTGGCTGCGGGCGGCGGCCACGCGCGCCGCGCTGGACGGCCCACCGCCGTGGAAGGTCGCCAGCCGGCCGTCCGGCAGGGCCAGGATGTCCAGGGCGGCGGTCAGGCGGTTTACGGCCTCGGTCACCGGCGCGGGCGTCGGCTCCGACAGCTGGCCCAGGGCGTCGTCCAGCGTCAGCAGGTCCAGAAGCAGCTCCAGGCCCGCTTCCGGCGCGTGAGAGGCGTGGGCGCCGTCGGCGGCCACCGTCTGGCGCAGGGCGCCGCCCAGACGCGCCAGAGCGGTCTTGCGCAGACGGACGCCGGGCGACCCGCCCAGCACGCATCCGGCCACGGCGGCGGCGGTCAACCGCTCGGCCCGGCCCGCCGTTCCGCCCGGCGGACGCAGCAGCTGGCGCGCCTGACGGCCCAGGATGTCGGCTAAACGCTGACGCTCGGCCTCATCCGCCACCTGCCCCATGCGGCGGGCGGCGGCCGACAGATTGAACACCCGCCGCGCCAGGATTTCCGGCCCCCAGGCGAAGGGGGACCAGCGGGCGAAGGTCTGGCCCCAGGCCAGGGTCAAATCCAGCGCCTGACGCGCGCCCCGTTCGCCCTGCAGCATCAGGCTGGGCAGCCAGGCGAAGGCGTGCAGTTCGACGGCGAAGGCGCGGCTGGGGCTGGGCCGGTTCCAGGGGTAAGCCCCGGCCTCGATGTCCTGGCTCAGGCCCGCCAGGGTGAACCGGCCCGACAGGATCGCCTTGCCCGCCGCCGGATCGACGGGTCGGAAGTCGCGCGGGGTGGCGGAAAAACCGGTGGCGCGGCGCCCCTTCAGCGTCAGGGCGTAGCCGGGTAGGCCATAAAGCTCGATCCACAGCTGGCGCGTCAGCATCCGTCCGGCCAGGGCGGGCCACAGGCCCGGCCCCGTCGTCGCCCCGCCTGTCCGCACCGGGGTGCGCACCGGCGCCCCGTGCAGGCCCGGAATCTGGCCCGGCCCGACCGAGGGCGTCTCGCGCGCGAACGGACCCATGGGACTCATGCCGGGCGCTTCAGCCCCGCGATATTGGCGCCATAGGCGTCAGGCCCGCCCCGGAACACGGCGGTGCCGGCCACCAGGGCGTCGGCCCCGGCTGCGACGCAGGCGGCGGCGTTGTCGACGGTGACCCCGCCATCGACCTGCAGATGCGCCGACGACCCGGCACGGTCCAGGATGGCGCGGGCGCGGGCGATCTTGTCCAGGGCCGAGGGAATGAATTTCTGGCCGCCGAAGCCCGGATTGACCGACATGATCAGCACCAGATCGACCAGATCGACCACATCTTCCAGGCTCGACAGCGGCGTGCCGGGGTTGAACACCACCCCCGCCTTGGCCCCCAGCTCGCGGATGGCGCCCAGGGTGCGGTGCAGGTGCGGCCCGCTCTCGGGATGGACGGTCAGGATGTCGGCCCCGGCGTCGCGATAGGCCTTCAGCCACGGATCGACCGGCGCGACCATCAGATGCACGTCGAACGGCAGGGACGTATGCGGCCGGATGGCCTTCACGATGTCGGGGCCCAGGGTGATGTTGGGCACGAAATGCCCGTCCATCACATCCACATGCACCCAGTCGGCGCCCGCCGCCTCAAGCGCCCGCACCTCCTCGCCCAGACGGGCGAAGTCGCTGGCGAGGATCGACGGACAGATCAGGGGCGTGGCCATGATCCGGGGATAAGGCGGGTCGCGCCGGGGGGCAAGGCGACTTGGAGCAGCAGCCCATCCGTGTTCTACACTTGTTCCATGAATGACGACGATGATTCCATCACCGACCTGTCCGGCGTCGAACCGGTGCGCGTCTATGAAGATGGCGACACCGGAGATCGCTTCCTGATCTACAGCACGGCGGCAGGGGTCCGCGCCGAGCTGAAATTCGACGGCGAGGCGTTATGGATGACCCAGGCCCAGATCGCGCAGATGTTCGGCCGGGACGTCTCGGTCGTGTCGCGCCACATCGCAGCGATCCTTCAGGAAGGTGAGCTCGAGGGCATCCCCGATTTGCATTTTTTGCAAATTAAGGGGCCGGCCGGACGCAGCGTCACCGCCTACAGCCTCGATATGGTGATCTCGGTCGGTTACCGGGTGAGTTCCGCACAGGCGACCCTGTTTCGGCGATGGGCGACGGCGGTGCTGGTCCGGTTCGCCACCAAGGGCTTTGTCGTCGATACCGAGCGGCTCAAGTCGGGCGGCGAACAGGATCGCATCGCCGAACTGCGCGAGATCATCCGCGACATCCGCAGTTCGGAAGCGAACGTCTATGCTGAAATCCGTCAGATATGCGCCTTCTGCCAGGACTATGATCCCAAATCTGAACGGTGGCGCGAGTTCTACCGGAACACCCAGGCCAAGCTCTGCTACGCGGTGACGAACCTCACGCCGGCCCAGGTCATCATTTCACGCGCCGACGCCGGACAGGACAACATGGGCCTACAGGTCTGGTCGGGTGACGCGGTGAAGTCTGCGGATGTGACGATCGCCAAAAATTATTTGAGGCCGCCGGAGATCAAGGAGCTTAACCGCCTGACCGACATTCTGTTGTCGATTTTCGAGGATCAGCTGGAGATCGGGCGGCTGACCACGATGGCTGAGGCGGAGATTCTGCTGGACCGACAGTTGCGCCAGTTGAATCGCATCCCCCTGACCCACGGCGGCGAAGTGAGCAAGGATCGCGCGGATCACGAGGCGCGTCGCCACTACAAGCTTTTCGACCAACGACGAAAAGCCGCCGAAAAGGCTCGTGTGGATCAGGAGTATGCAGACCTTCGGAAACAGTCCGAGGCCCTGCCCAAGCCCAGTCGCCGCAAGCCGAAACCTTAACCGACGCGCTCCAGCCGCGCGGCGAAGAAGCCATCCAGGCCGCCGTGTTCGGGCCATTGGCTGGGCAGGAGGCGCAGCCAGCCTTCGGGGGTCAGGGCCTCGGGCGGGGCGCCGATGGCGGCGGGGTCGGCTGGAACGGTGCGGAAGGCCGGGTTGCGGCGCAGGAAGGCCAGCACCTGGGTCTCGCCCTCCTCGCGCTCCAGCGAACAGGTGCAATAGACCAGCCGGCCGCCGGGCTTGACCCGTTCGGCCGCCGCATCCAGCAGGCGGTGCTGAACATCGGCCAGCTTGGCCACCTCGGTCGGGCGGGTGGCGCGCAGCGCCTCGGGATTGCGGCGATAGGTGCCGGTGGCGGTGCAGGGCGCGTCCAGCAGAACGGCGTCGAAGGTGCGGGCGTCGTCCCAGTCCTCGGCCGGAACGGCGATGACCTGGGCGTCCAGCCCCGTGCGAGCCAGATTGGCCGACAGGCGTTTCAGCCGCGCCTCTGACCGGTCCAGGGCCGTGACGGCGGCCCCTGTCGCCGCCAACTGCAGCGTCTTGCCCCCCGGCGCGGCGCACAGGTCCAGCACGGTCTCGCCGGCGCGCACGTCCAGCAGCCGGGCGGGAACGGCGGCGGCCGCGTCCTGAACCCACCAGTCGCCGGTGTCGAAGCCAGGCCATTGGGCGATGTCGCCGCGCCGCCCGGTGCGCACCGTACCGCCGGGCAGAACGAAGCCGTCCAGCGCCTGGGCCAGGGCGGCGGCGTCTGCACCGGGCTTCAGGCTCAGATCGGTCGGCGGTTCGTCGCGCCCGGCCAGGGCCAGGCCGATCATGACCGGCTCGCCATAGGTCGCGCGCCAGCGGGCCGCGATCCAGTCGGGCAGATTGGCCTCGGCCGTGGTCAGGCCCGGCCCCTCGCGGCCGATGGTGCGCAGCACCGCATTGACCAGACCCTTGTACGGCCGGGTCTTGGCGTCGCGTTCGGCCAGCTTCACGGCGGTGGAGACAGCGGCGAAGGCGGGCGTCTCCAGCACCAGAATCTGGGCCAGGGCGATGCGCAATATGGTCACCACCTGATCGTTGGGTCGCGCCTTCAGCCGGCGGTCCAGGATCTGGTCGATCTCGCCCAGGCGGCGCAGGGCGGCCATGGCCACGGCGCGGGCGAAGGCGCGGTCGGCCGGCGGCAGGGACGCCACCTCGCGGAAGGCCAGGGCCTCGTCCACGCCGTTGCGCTTCTCCAGAGCCGCGTTCAGCAGCACGCCCGCGGCGATGCGGGCCTCGACCCCGACCTCGGGGCCTTCATCGACACGCGGCGTCGGCTCGCGGCGCGGGGGACGCGGCCCGCGCGCCTTGTCGGCCATGCGGCGGCCACGGGCGTCGGAGTTGGTTCCGGGGCGCGGCGGACGGCTCAAACCGACACCTGCGTGCCCATTTCGACCACGCGGCCGGGCGGGATGTGGAAGAAGTCGGTCGGGTTGGCGGCGTTTCTCATCAGGAAGATATACAGCCGATCCTGCCACAGGGGCATGCCCTGACGCGCCGACGGCACCAGCGAGCGGCGGCCCAGGAAGAAGCTGGTCGACATGATGTCGAACTTCAGCCCCTGTTTGCGGCACAGGCCCAGGGCGCGCGGGATGTTGGGCGTCTCCATGAAGCCATAGGTGACGACGATGCGCTTGAAGTCGTCGCTGACCGGTTCGAAGGCCACGCGCTTGGCCTCCGGCACGCGCGGCCGATCGGCGGTGCGGACGGTCAGGATGATGTTCTTCTCGTGCAGCACCTTGTTGTGCTTGAGGTTGTGCATCAGGGCGACGGGCGCGACCTCGGGGTCGGACGTCAGGAACACCGCCGTGCCGGGCGCGCGATGCGGCGGCCGGGCGCGTAGCATCTCGATCAGATCGCCCATCGGCAGGCTGTCCTTGCGCGTCTTGGCCGCCAGGATCTGCGACCCGCGCACCCAGGTCCACATGACCAGCACCAGCCCCCCGCCCAGCACCAGCGGCGCCCAGGCCCCCTGCGGGATCTTAAGCAGGTTGGAGCCGAAGAAGGCCGCATCGATGATCAGGAAGGGGGTGATGGCCACGATCGAAAGCGGCAGGCTCCACTTCCACAGCCGCCGCACGATGAACCAGGCCAGAAGACTGTCCACCAGCATGGCCCCGGTCACCGACACCCCATAGGCGCCCGCCAGCTGGGACGACGACGGGAACATGGCCAGCAGCAGCAGCACCCCGACCAGCATCAGGCCGTTGACCGTGGGCACATAGATCTGGCCCGCCTGGCTCTCGCTGGTCTGGCGGATGGTCAGGCGCGGCAGAAGACCCAGCTGCACCGCTTGCTGGGTCAGGGAGAAGGCGCCGGTGATGACCGCCTGGCTGGCGATCACCGTGGCGCAGGTGGCCAGCATCAGCACCGGCCAGTAGATCGCCTGGGGGATCATCTCCCAGAAGGGGTTCACCCGCGCCGAAGGATCGCTCAGCACCAGGGCGCCCTGGCCCAGATAGTTCAGCATCAGGCACGGCAGGATGAAGGCGACCCATCCGAACCGGATCGGCGCCTTACCGAAATGGCCCATGTCGGTGTACAGCGCCTCGGCCCCCGTGACGGCCAGGAAGACGCTGCCCAGCACGATGAAGCCCATGGGGCCGCTGTCGAACAGGAACATCAGCCCATAGTGGGGCGACAGGGCCCGCAGCACCGACGGATCGTCGAAGATGTGCAGCACCCCCAGGCCGGCCATGACCAGGAACCACACCGCCGTGATCGGCCCGAAGAAGCGCGCCATGCTGGCCGTGCCGCGCGACTGGACCAAAAACAGGGCGATCAATATGCCCGCCGCGATCGGCAGGATGAACGGGTCCAGCCCGCCGTTCAGGCCCGGCGCGTCGCCCAGCCCCTCGACCGCCGACAGCACCGACACCGCCGGCGTCAGAACCCCGTCGCCATAGAACAGCGCCGCCCCGCACACCCCCAGCAGGAAGACCAAGGCCGACCGCCGGCCCAGAGCGTGCTGGGCCAGGGCCATCAGCGCCAGGGTGCCCCCCTCGCCCTTGTTGTCGGCCCGCATCAGGAAGACGACGTATTTGACCGTCACCACCAGGAACAGCGCCCAGAACACCAGCGACAGCACCCCCAGCACCGCCAGATCGTCGGCCCCGCCGCCGCGCGAATGGGCCAGGGCCTCGCGCAGGGCGTAGAGCGGGCTGGTGCCGATGTCGCCGAAGACCACGCCGATGGCGCCCATGGTCAACAGCCAGAAGCCGCCATGGCCGTGACCGCCGGCCTGCGGCGTCGGTTCGGTGGGGGCGGCGGGCGGGGCGGCCTCGTCGCGGGCGTCGGGCCCGGCCATGCGGTTTCTCCAGGCGTCGCCGGGGAGGGGCGGGCCCATCAAGAGCGGCGGGCCTTTAGACCCTTTCTGCGCCCCGTTCAATCGCGCGGCGGGGCGCTGGGGTTCCGGCGTTTGTGAATCCGGCGCCGAACGCCTAAATTGAAGCCAGAAACGCCATGTCCGACAGCCAACGCTTTCCCGTCGCCGCCCACGCCCTGGCCTATCTGGCCCACAAGGGCGCCTATGGTCCCGCCCAGGCGGCGCCCAGCGCGGTGCTGGCCGCCTCGGTGCCGACCAATCCGGTGGTGATCCGGCGCGTCACCGCCATGCTGGCCAAGGCGGGGCTGATCGCCACGCGGTCCGGCGCGTCTGGCGGCTCATGGCTGTTGCGCAAACCCGAGGACATTCGGCTGGACGAGGTGCTGCGCGCCGTCAACGGTTGCGCCCACCTGGGGTCGCCGCCTGCGGGGGCCAAGGGCTGTCCGGTGGGCGAGCATATCCCGCGCCAGGTGGCCAAGGCCCTGACCGCGGCCGATGCGGCGGCGGCCGACGCCCTGAACCGCATCACCATCGCCGATCTGCTGGCGGCCGATCCGGCCAGTCTGGCCGGGATCAAGGTTCCGGCTTGAAGCGCACCGTTCTGATCACCGGCGCCTCGGCCGGCATCGGCGCCGATCTGGCGCGCGAATGCGCCCGGCGCGGTCACAACCTGATCCTGACCGCGCGGCGCGAGGCCCCGATGCAGGCCCTGGCGGCTGAAATCGCCGCCGCCGCGCAGGTGACCGTGCTGGTGGAGGATCTGGCCGATCCCGCCGCGCCCCGGCGTCTGGCCCAGGCGGTGGCGGATCGCGGTCTGACGGTGGACGGCCTGGTCAACAATGCGGGTTTTTCCCGCACCGCGGGCTTTCTGAATACCGACCCGGCCGATCACGCCGCCATGGTGCGGGTCATGCTGTCGGCGCCGGTCGAACTGGCGCGGATCTTCGCGCCAGGCATGGTCGAGCGGGGATACGGCCGCATCCTGAACGTCGCCTCCCTGGCCGGGCGCATGCCGGCGACCGGCGGCGACACCCTGTACGGGCCGATCAAGAGCTTCCTGATCAAATGGTCGCAAGGCCTGCATCTGGAAATGGCCGGGACCGGCGTGCATGTCACCGTGCTGAACCCCGGCTACACCCTGACCGAGTTTCACGACGCCAACGGCACCCGCGACCAGGTGTCGGCCGCCTATCCCGGCTGGATGTGGATGCGGTCGCCCGATGTGGCCCGGATCGGCTGGGCGGCGGTCGAGGCGAACCGCGCGGCGGTGACGCCGGGGGTCATGAACAACATCCTGGGCGGCCTGGTCAAACACCTGCCTGACGGGATGGCGCTGAAGATGGTCGGCGGCCACGCCAAACGGCTGGGCCGGGTCTAAGGCGTCCAGCCTGGCGCGGGTGGCTAGTGCCCGCCCTGCGGATAGGGGGTGGTGACGCCCGAGCTGATCATGCCGGGCAGGGCTTCGGACAGGCCGATCAGGATGAACTGGATGGCCAGGGCGCACAGGATCAGGCCCAGCACCCGCACGATGATCGACATGCCCACATCGCCCAGGATGCGGCTGATCGGCCCGGTCAAGGCGAAACACAGGAAGGACACCGCCGCCGCCGCCGCGATGGCGATCACCCCCGCTGCCGTGCCCGCCGGCCCGACCTTTTCGGCCTCGCCCGCCTGGATGATGATGGTCGAGATGGCGCCCGGCCCGATCATCAGCGGAATGGCGAAGGGCACCACCAGCCGCTGGAACCGCCGCCGGGCGTAACCGCGCACGTCCATGGCGTCATGGGCGGCGTCGGAATCGGTGAAGGACTTCAAGAAGTCCTCCCGCGTCATGTCCAGGCCCAGCAGCAGCAGCAGAATGCCGCCTGCGATGCGGAAGGCCGCCAGCGAAATCCCGAAGAATTGCAGCAGGCTCAGGCCCGTGAAGAAGAAGAAGGCCAGAAACGCCGCCACGAAGACGCAGATCAGGGCGGCGACCGACAGCCGTTGCCGGGTGCTGGCCCCGGCGGTGGCGGCGGCGAAGATGGGGATGTTGCCGATCGGATCGACCAGGGCGAACAGCGCCACGAACAGGTTGACCCCCAGATCGACCGCGTCCATGACCTGCCCTCGCCCTCAAACCGAATTGCGTCGAACTGCTTAGCCGTTCGGCGGGAGCCCGTCGATGACCTCGCCGCTGCTGAATGACCCGCGCCTGATCGTCGGGCTGGACCTGCCCTCGGTCGAGGTCGCGCGCGACATGGTGGATCGCATCGGCGATGTGGTCACCTTCTACAAGGTGGGGCTGACCCTGCTGGCCCGGCCCGGCGGCGTCGCCTTCGCCCACGACCTGCGGGCGCGGGGCAAACAGGTGTTTCAGGACTGGAAGCTGCATGACATCGGCGCCCAGGTCGAAGGGGCCGCCCGCGCCGTGGCCGACGGCGGCTGCGACCTGCTGACCGTCCATGCCGAGCCTCAGGTCATGACGGCGGCGGCCAGGGGTGCGGCCGGGTCGGGGACGAAGGTTCTGGCCGTCACCGTCCTGACCAGCCTGTCGGACGACGATCTGAAGGCCATCGGCTATGGCGCCACGGCGGCCGAACTGGTGGCGCGGCGGGTGCATCAGGCGCTGGACTGCGGCGTCGACGGCGTGGTGTCCAGCCCGCTGGAGGCGGCGGCGGCGCGCGCGGCGGCCGATGCGGCGGGACGGCCCGACTTCCTGATCGTCACCCCCGGCGTGCGGCCGGCCGGCGCGGACCTGGGCGATCAGCAGCGGGTGGCGACGCCCGCGGCCGCCCTGACGGCGGGGGCCAGCCATCTGGTCGTGGCCCGGCCGGTGATCGCCGACGCCAGCCCGATGATGGCCGCCGCCCGCATCGCGGCGGAAATGAGCGAAGTCCGCCTCAGGGCTTGAGCAGGGCGGTCGAGGCGGCCTCCAGCCGCGTCTCCAGCTCGGCCATGAACTCGGCCCGCTTCAGCCCGGCCGGAATGGGCGGCAGGAATTCGAACACCACCAGCCCCGGCCGCCGGATGAAGCCGTGCGCGGGCCAGTGCACGCCCGAATTGGTCGCCAGCGGCCAGCAGGGGCTGTCCAGGTCGCGATAAAGAGCGGCGATGCCGGGCTTGTAGTCGGGGGCCGCGCCCGGCGCCTGGCGGGTGCCTTCGGGAAAGATCAGGATCTGCCGGCCCTCTGCGTGGCGATCGCGCGCCTGGCGCACCATGCCTTTCAGCGCCTTGGAATGGGCCGAACGGTCCACGGCGATCATCCGTGTCTTCCAGGCGAACCAGCCGAAGAAGGGCAGGGGCATCAGCTCCTTCTTCAGCACGAAACAGGGGTCGTCCAGCATGGCGAAGGGCGCCACCACGTCCAGCATGCCCTGGTGCTTGCCCGCGATCAGGGCCGAGCCGGTCGGCCGATGCTCCAGCCCGCGCACCTCGACCCGCACCCCGGCGATCCAGCGCAGGCCGAACAGCACGAACCGCGACCACAGCTTGATCACCCCCATGGCGTAGCGGTGGGGCATCAGCAGCGCCGGCGACAGGCCGACCGCATAGATCACCATCGACAGATACAGCCACAGGGTGAAGGCCAGCGAACGCAGAACGATCACGGCCGCGCGCCCGCCTTGACGCCCGCCTTTTTGGCCGCCGCCTCGAACGCGGGCTGGGGATCGACCGAGCCGCCGGTCAGCCGCCGCACGCCCTCGCGCACCAGAACGGCCAGATACTTCATGTATTCCAATGTCATGCGCCGCGCGGTGACGGCGGCCCGCCACCAGCCGCTGTCGTCCAGCGACGGGGTGGACACCGCATAGGGCGTCAGCTGCACCCCGCGCGCGGCCGAGCGGATCTCCACCAGGCTGCGCGGCATGTGATAGTCGGACGTCACCACGATCAGATGGTCATAGCCGCGCGCCCGCGCCCAGGCGGCGATCTCCTGGGCGTTGCCGGTGGTGGTCTCGGCCTCGAACCCCAGATCGACGCAGCAGTTGAACAGCCGTTTGGACCCCGGCGTCAGGGCGCTGAGTTCCTGGCGGCGCACCTCGCGGTTGACGCCCGAGATCAGCAGCCGCTTGCCCTTGCCCTGTTCCAGCAGCCGCATGGCGACATTGACCCGCTCGGCCGACGGTCCGGTCAGGGCCACGATGGCGTCGGCGCGCGCCGGCTCCTCGGCAGGCGTCAGGCCGCGCACCCGCTCGGCGAAGGCGAACAGCCCCACCAGCCAGACCAGGGCGACGATGCCGATCAGGGCCAGGAATTTCATCGGTCCTTCCTACCGCCGGGCGTGGCGGGGGCCAAGATCGCTCAGCACGGCGATTCGCGCCGCGACAAGCGCCACCGTAGCGGCGATCAGCGGGATCGGCGAGAGCAGCATCAGGTCGCTCCACGCCACCGGCAGGGCGGGGGTCAGCCCCTCGGCCCCGCCCAGCAGCCGCATCCCCGCCAGCAGGAGCGCCGCCGTTCCGACCCCGCCTGCGCCCGCGCCCGCCGCCAGCAGGCCATAGCGGCGCATGAACAGGGCCGCGATCGCCCCGTCGGTCGCGCCGTTCAGCCGCAGGGTCTCCACCACCGTCCGATTGGCCGCCAGTCCCGCGCGCGTCGCATAGACCACCGCCGCGCCCGCCGCTCCGGCCGTCAGCAGGAAGGCCGCCGCCGCCAGAGCGGTGATCAGAGCCGCCGCCCGCTGGACCTCGCCGCGCCACTGGGAATGGTCGTCCACCGTGGCGTCCAGCCCCGCCTGGGCCAGGGCGCGGCTCAAGGTCGCGATCCCGGCCGGCGCCTCGGGGTCCAGCCGCACCGTCACCAGCATGGGAAGGGCCAGGTCCGGCAGGATGGCTTCGCCCAGCCAGGGCCGCAGCAGGGCCTCGGACGCGCGCCGGTCCAGGGCCTCGGCCTCGGCCACCCCGTCCACGCCCGACAGAACCTCGGCGGCGCGGGCCGCGGCGGTCGCCTCGGTCTCATTGGCGCGGGGCCGCACCTGGACGGTCGCTTCGGCCCGCAGCCGCCCGGCCCAGCCGTGCGCCGCCCGGTCCGCCGCCAGTCCGCCCGCGCCCGCCAAGCCCGCCAGCAGGCACAGCACGGCGATGACCGCCGCCAGCCATGGCTCGCCCGCCGCATCGCGCGGCAGAAGATCGGCCCGCCCCAGACCGGTCCGCCCCAGATCGGCCCCCCGTCTCATGCCGCCGCCTCCAGTCGCCCGCCGCTCAGGCGCAGCACCGTCGCCCCCGAACGCCCGGCCAGATCCTGGTCGTGGCTGGCGATCAACAGGGTGGTCCCCTGGCGGTTCAGGGTCTGGAACAGGCGCAGCAGGCGCTGGGCCATGGCGGCGTCGACGCTGCCGGTCGGCTCGTCCGCCACGATCAGTTCGGGCCGGGCCAGCACCGCCCGGGCGATGGCCAGCCGCTGCTTCTCGCCGCCGGACAGGGCCGGGGGCTGCGCCTCCAGCCGGTCGCCCAGTCCGACCCAGGCCAGCATTTCGCGCACATCCCCGGCGTAGTCGGCCGCCCGATCCCCCGCCAGCCGCAGCGGCAGGGCGGCGTTGTCGAAGACGCTGAGGTGATCCAGCAGGCGGAAATCCTGGAACACCGCCCCGATACGGCGGCGAAATCCGGGCAGGGCGGCGCGCGGCGCCTGGGTCGCATCCTGTCCGAACAGGGTGATTCGCCCCTCGGTCGGCCGTTCGGCCAGGGTCAGCAGCTTCAGCAGGGTCGATTTTCCCGCCCCCGACGGCCCGGTAAGGAAGTGGAAAGAGCCGCGCGGCAAAATCAGGTTAACGTCCCGAAGCACCTGGGGCGCTTCCGCATAGCCGAAACCCACGCCGTCCAGTCGGGCGGTCGGGGTCGAAGCGGCGGTCGCGGCGCGGCGGGTTTCGGGCGTCATCGGGTTTCAGCTAGGTTCAGCGGGGCCGCCGCGCGCCGCACGGGAGGGGGCGTTACGCCTCGCAGTCAGCCGCCATGATACTGACCTGCCCCGCCTGCGCCACCAGCTATTTCGCCCCCGACGACGTGATCGGCCCGATGGGGCGCAAGGTCCGCTGCCAGTCCTGCGGCGAAACCTGGAAGGCCTTGTCTGAAGACCCGCTGGAGCTGACGGCCGCCGCGCCCGCGCCCGGCTTCACGCCCCGGCCCGATCCGAAACCCGAGTTCGAGGGGGATGCGGACCCCGAAGCCCCGAACGAAAACCTGGCCGAAACCCCGGCGCCGGAACTGCCGCGCGCCTTCCGCGCCCGGGCCGAACATCAGCGCCGCCTGCGCCGCGCCGCTGCCCATGGGGTGACCTGGGCCGGTCTGGCCAGCGTCTTCGTGGGCCTTCTGGCCGCCGGCTGGATCTTCCGCGTCGATGTGGTCGAAATGTATCCGCGCGCGGCCAGCGCCTACGCCTTCGTGGGCGCCCGTGTGAACCCCACCGGCCTGGATTTCGAGGCCGTGGGCGCCCGCGCCCTGACCCACGATCCGGGCGTGGTCATGGTGTCTGGCGCCCCGCGCAATGTCCGCGACCGCGAGAT
>ENA-UOUJ01000310-UOUJ01000310.1-activated-sludge-metagenome-genome-assembly--contig:-NODE-310-length-37019-cov-14.168569_pt1 | contig 37019 bp, 35 predicted proteins | sample MGYA00249839_ERZ747224 | MGnify/ENA primary metagenome ERZ747224 (study PRJEB28782, sample SAMN03220277) | activated sludge metagenome | biome: wastewater; feature: sewage sludge; material... | reverse complement strand
CACCTTGCCAAGGTGAGGGTCGGGCGTTCGAATCGCCTCGCCCGCTCCAGTCGAAGCATGAAAGGGCCGGTCGCAAGATCGGCCCTTTTGCTTGGAGCGCCCTCGCCTCAATGCGCGGGACTGTGCCGGTGGCCGCCAGTCAGCAGGCTGCGGATCAGGAAGAAGACCGCGATCACCACCGCATAGCCTAGGAACAGCGCCAGGGTCATCATCCAGAAGCCCAGCGTCAGCAGCGCCGGCAGGGCGAAATCGCCGCCATCCAGCACCGGGCGCACGGCGTTGACGATGTGATGCACCAGGGTCGCCCCCAGGGCCGTGGCCCACAGGCGGCTCCAGGCCGGCATCACCAGGGCGGCGATGACCGCGATCAGCAGGCCCGTCACCTGATTGACCCCGTCGAACCCGGCCTGGGTCAGGCCGAACAGCCCACCCACCAGGGCGCCGATCTGATCGAAAAACGCTTCCACGCCACACCTCCTTGAAAATGCGGGTCAAGCTTGACCGCGAAGAAGGGTTAACGCGGGTCTCCGAAGAAGGGTTGCGTCAGCGGCCGGTGGAGCCGAACCCCCCGGCCCCGCGCGCGGTGTCGTCCAGGGTCTCGACCTCGGCCACCGTAGCCTGTTCGTGCCGGGCGATGACCATCTGGGCGATGCGTTCGCCGCGCCGGATCACGAACGGCTCCTGGCCCAGATTGGCCAGGATCACCCCCACCTCGCCGCGATAGTCGCTGTCGATGGTGCCCGGGCTGTTCAGGCAGGTGATGCCGTGTTTCAGCGCCAGACCCGAACGGGGCCGCACCTGGGCCTCATAGCCCGGTTCCAGCGCGATCTTCAGGCCGGTGGGCACAAGCGCCCGCGCGCCCGGCGCCAGGGTCATCGGCGCATCCTCGGCCACGGCCGCGCGCAGATCCATGCCCGCGGACCCGACCGTCTCATAGGCCGGCAGAGCCAGGCCTTCGGAATGGGGCAGGCGCTGGAGACGCAGGGTGGTCATTCAAACCTCTCGGAAATGCTCGGCGATGCGGGCGGCCAGGGCGCGGGCCACGGCGGCCTTGGACTGGCGCGGCCAGGCGTCCTCGCGCCCGGAACGGTCGATCAGGGTCACGGCGTTGCCCTCGGCGCCGAACACATCGTCAGACACGTCATTGGCCACGATCCAGTCGCATCCCTTGCGCGACAGCTTGGCCCGAGCGTTGGCGATCAGGTTTTCGGTCTCGGCCGCGAAGCCGACCACCAGGGCCGGACGCTGCGGCCCCGGCGCCGACAGGCCGGCCAGGATGTCGGGGTTCTCGATCAACCGCAGGGTCGGCGGCCCGCCCGGCGCCTTCTTGATCTTGCCCGAGGCCACGCCGTCCACGCGCCAGTCGGCCACGGCGGCGGTCAGAACGGCGATGTCGGCCGGCAGGGCGGCCTGGACCGCCGCCTGCATGTCGCGCGCGCTTTCGACGGCGATGCGCGTCACACCGGGTGGGGCGGTCAGGGCGACCGGCCCGGACACCAGGGTCACCTCGGCCCCCAGCGCCGCCAGGGCGCCGGCGATGGCGTAACCCTGTTTGCCGCTGGACCGGTTGGTCAGGCCGCGCACCGGATCGACCGCCTCGAACGTCGGGCCGGCGGTGACCACCACGCGGCGCCCGCGCAGGGGTTGACCCGCGCCGCCCGCCAGCCGGCTTTCGATGGCGTCCAGGATGGCGGCCGGCTCGGCCATGCGGCCGGGGCCATATTCACCACAGGCCATCTCCCCCTCGTCTGGCCCGACCCAATGGAAGCCCGTGCCGCCCTCGAACCCGTCCAGTCGCGCGACATTGGCTACGACCGCCGGATGGCCCCACATGCGCACATTCATGGCCGGAGCCATCAGAACGGGCTTGTCGGTCGCCAGCAGGGTGGTCGACGCCAGATCGTCGGCCATGCCGTTGGCCGCCTTGGCGATCAGGCCGGCCGTCGCCGGCGCCACGACCACCAGATCGGCCCAGCGCGACAGTTCGATATGGCCCATGGCCGTTTCGTCGTCCGGCGCGAACAGGCTTTCGCGCACCGGATGGTTCGTCAGGGCCGCCAGCGACAGGGGGGTGACGAAGGCCGCCCCGCCGGCCGTCAGCACGGCCCGCACCTGGCCGCCCGCCTTGCGGATCAGCCGCACCAGCTCCAGCGCCTTATAGGCGGCGATGCCGCCGCCGACGATCAACAGGACCTTGCGGCCATCCAGCGCGCCCATACTCATGGCCATGGGTTTAACCGCCGCGCGTGTCAGCGTCGAGGCGCCGGAAAGGAACCCAACCAGGAACATTGCATGAACACCAAACCTGTGCCTAGATAACGTCGGTGGGTCAGTTCGGGAGGGTGACATGACCAAGGGAATTCTGGCGTCCGCGTTTGTTTCGATCCTGGTCCTGGCGGCCTGCGAACGGTCTTCGGCCGTTCAGACGCGCGACCGGGCGGCCGATGCCGGAACGGTCGAGGCGCCCCAGGCCCTGGCCGCAGTCACCGAGGCCGAACCTGCGGCGGAGGCCAGGCCCGCCGTCACCGCCAATCGCCGCGAAACGGTCGATGCCAAGATCGAGCGGCTGTACCGGCGCAACGGGGCCGATTTCGGCGCGCGGTCGCCCGAGGATTTCATGGCCAAGGTGCGGGCCTTCACCACCACGCCGCCGCGCGACGCCGAGACGGCGAAACGCCCCAACGGCGACACCCTGATCTATCAGGCCTCGACCAACACCTTTGCGGTCGTCGCCCGCGACGGCACGCCGCGCACCATGTTCAAGCCCGACGACGGCCCCGCCTATTGGGCCGAACAGAAGGAACGCGCGCCCACGTTCGGGCGGCGTCGCAACGGCGGCGATCAGGAATAGGCCGGTCTCAGTCGTCTTCGCCGGAGGCGCCGGCCATCTCGCGCACCATCTCCAGCACCAGCTTCTGCTTGCGCACCGGCAGCGCCGGAACCAGGCGGGCGATCTCTATGGTGTGGCGGGTGGCCGGAAAATCATGCTGGAACGCCGGGGCGTCGCCCTCGGCCATGCCGGGCTGGGCGTCCGCCAGGCCCTGGAAGAAATAGTCGATATCGACCTTGAAGAAGCGGGCGATGTCCCACAGCTTGGACGCCGAAATGCGATTGGCGCCCTTTTCGTATTTCTGAATCTGCTGGAAGGTCAGGCCCAGGGCCCGGCCCAGGTCGCTCTGGTTATAGCCCAGGCTGATCCGTTTTTCGCACACCCGGCGCCCGACATGGCGATCGACCGGATGGGGTCCGTTATCCCCGGCGCCTCTGGGCATCAGCGGTATCCCACCTGCTATTGCGATGACACAACGCTTGATGTGCGCGCGAACGCTCGTCCTGTCACGAAAAATCGCCTAAATATAGCAACGGTTGCCGATTCGGGGATCTTAACCGACGCCGCGCAACCGCCTCCACGGCGCCGCCGGCGCCAGGCCCAGAAGCGTCATCAGCCAGAACAGTCCGTCCCCGATCCGGCCATAAAGGGTGATCGCCGCCGGACGCGACAGGCGCGCGTCGATCACCCCGGACTGGCCCGACGCCAGCCGGTGACCGCCGACGATCCGACCCCACGGATCGATCAGGGCCGACACCCCCGTGGGCGTGGACCGCGCGATCGGCAGGCCGGTCTCGATGGCGCGATAGCTGGCCAGGTTCAGATGCTGGATGGGCCCCGAGGTCGCGCCGAACCAGGCGTCGTTCGAGATGTTGACGATCCAGTCGGGCCGCCCGGCCGACCCCGGGGTGAAGCCGGGATACAGGCCCTCGTAACAGATCAGCGGCTGCACGCGCGGTGCGCCCGGCACGTCGATGGGCGCGGGGCGGGGTCCGGCGCTGAAATCGGCCGGCACATGCACCAGACTGCGCACCCCCAGCGCGCTCATCATCCGACCCAGCGGCAGATATTCGCCGAACGGAACCAGCCGGTGCTTGTCATAGACGGCGGCGATGCGCAGGCCCGGCCCGCCCTCGTCGTTCAGCACGAACAGGCTGTTGAAATAGCGGGCGCCGCCCTCGGCCGACGCATCGGCCTGGCCCCGGCTGAGGCCCATGATCAGGCTCTGGCCCGGCTGCATGGCGCGCGACAGGGCGACCGCCTCGGCCGAACCTTCGCCCAGGAAATCGGCGGCGGTCACCGGCAGGGCGCCCTCTGGCCAGATGACGATGTCGGGTCGTTCCGCCCCCGGCTGAACCGTCAGGGCCAGATAGCGATCAACGATGGATCGATAAGCGTCGGGCGACCATTTGTAGTCCTGGTCGATGTCGGCCTGGACGATGCGGATCAGGGTGTCTGTCGGCTGAACCTTCGCCTGATGCAGACGCACCATGCCGCCCGCGACCAGCAGGATCAGAGCCCCTGCGCCCACGCCCGCCGCGATCAGGCGCGGGCGACGCTCGCCCGCGACCGCCAGAGGCCCGAACGCCGAAACCGCCGCCACGGTGACCAGGCTCAGACCATAAACCCCCGCCACGGCCGCGAACTGCGATCCCGCCGACCCGGCCTTCCAGGCCGCGCCCGCCGGGTTCCACGGAAAGCCGGTCAGCACATGGCCGCGCAGCCATTCCATCAGGCCGAACAGGACAGTGAAGACCAGCACCCGCGCCATCCCTGGGGGAGCAAACCGGCGATACAGCGCCGCCGCCGCCGCCCAGAACAGGCCCAGCCCCATGGGCAGCAGGCTGGCCGCGAAGGGCGCCATCCACGCCTGGGCCGGATTGACCAGAAACGCCTCGGCCACCCACCAGCAGCCGATCAGGAAATAGGCGAACCCCGCCAGCCACCCCATCCAGGCGGCGCCTCGCACCGTGCCCGACCGCTCGGCCAGCAGCATCAGCAGGGGGTATCCCAACAGCCCCGGCAACACCCCGAACGGCGGATGCGCCAACGCTGTCGCCGCCCCGGCCGCCAGCGCCAGGCCGATGCGCGACCACCGCGCCGTCAACCCTTGCTCGAACCGTCCGCTCATCGTTCACCTGCATAGGGGTCGGCCACGCCCAGGGTCGCCAGTATGGCGCGCTCCTCGGCCTCCATCGCCTCGGCCTCGGCGTCGTCCTCATGGTCCCGGCCCAGCAGGTGCAGAACGCCGTGCACGACCAGATGGCTCAGATGATCGGCGATGGTCTTCCCCTGTTCCGCCGCCTCGGCCGCGCACACCCCATAGGCCAGCACCAGGTCGCCCCGATGCGGCCGCGCCGTCTCGGGCGCCGGAAACGACAGCACATTGGTCGGCCGGTCCTTGCCCCGGAACCGGGCGTTCAGATCCTGAACCGCCGCATCATCAGTCAGCAGCACAACCACCGCCCCGCCCGCGTCGTGCAAGGCCGCGGCGGCCGCAGCGACGACCCGCGCCTCGACCTCAGGAACGATCTCCCAGGCGTCGTCCTCGATCTCGATTTCTATGACGGGCGCGGTCACCGGCGATCAGTCCGCGTCTTCCAGGTCGGGCGCGGGGCGGCGCTGGGCGGCGTCGGCGTCATAGGCGCGCACGATCCGTTCGACCATGGCGTGACGCACCACGTCCTCGGCCCTGAACGTCTCGATCCCCACGCCCTTGACCCCGTCCAGGATGCGCAACGCATGGGCCAGGCCGGAATCGCGCGGGTTCAGCAGATCGACCTGCGACGGATCGCCGGTCACCACCATGCGCGAGCCTTCGCCGATGCGAGTCAGCACCATCTTCATCTGCAGGCGCGAGGTGTTCTGGGCCTCGTCCACGATGATGAAGGCGTGGCTGAGCGTCCGTCCGCGCATGAAGGCGATGGGGGCGGCCTCGATCTCGCCCTTGTCGCGGCGGCGGCGCACCTCGTCCGGCCCCAGGATGTCGTCCAGCGCCTGCCAGATCGGCGCCAGATAAGGGTCGACCTTCTCGTTCAGATCACCGGGCAGGAAGCCCAGCTTCTCGCCCGCCTCGACCGCCGGGCGAGTGACGACCAGCCGGTCCACCTGGCCACGCCGCAGCAGGGACGCGCCATAGGCCGCCGCCAGAAAGGTCTTGCCCGTGCCCGCCGGGCCGACGCCGAAGCTCAGTTCGCACCGCGCCAGGGTCTCCAGATAGCGCGCCTGGGCCGCCGTCTTGGGCACGATGGCGCCGCGCCGTCCGACCGGCAGGGCCACCGATCCGGCCGGGGTTTCGGCCACCGGCGCATCGGCGCGGGCGGCGGGCATGGCCCGGCCCATGACGGCGCCCAGGGCGGCGCGGACGTCGGCCTCGGTCACCTCGGCGCCCATGGCGGCGCGCGAGGCCAGGTCTTCGATCACCCGCCGCGCCTGGCCGCGATCGCGCGCCGAGCCGTTGACCGAGACCCCCGCGCCGGGCTGTTCGATCAGCACCTTGAAGGCGTCCTCGACCAGGGCGATGTGGCGGCTGGCCGGGCCGACCACGGCCGCCAGTTCGACCGCGTTCAGCGGGATGAAGTCGGTGTCACGCGCCATCAGGCGGCCGCCTCGGCCGGGGCCGCCAGGACGCCGGTCAGACTGTTCTGCTGTCCGCTGAGGATCGTCACCGGCACGATCCGGCCGATCAGGTGACGGGCGTCCTCGACATGCACCGACTGCAGATAGGGCGAGCGGCCGATGGCCTGCTGGCGATGACGGCCGATCTTTTCGAACAGCACCGGCAGGGTCTTGCCCGCCTGGCTTTCGTTGAAGGCGACCTGCTGCTGAATCAACTGTTGCTGCAGGGCGTGCAGGCGCGCCTTGGCGACGTCGGTCGGAACCTGGACCGCCATGGTTGCGGCGGGCGTGCCGGGGCGCGGCGAATAGATGAAGGAGAAGGCGCTGGCGTAGTTCACCCGCGCCACCAGATCCATGGTGTCCTCGAAATCGCGGTCGGTCTCGCCGGGGAAGCCGACGATGAAGTCACCCGACATGGCCATGTCCGGCCGGGCCTGACGGATGCGGTCGATCAGCTCGAAATATTTCGTCCGGCCGTGCTTGCGGTTCATCAGCCGCAGAATGCGGTCAGACCCCGACTGAACCGGCAGGTGCAGATAGGGCATCAGGGCGTCCAGATCGCCATGGGCGGCGATCAGTTCGTCCGACATGTCGTTGGGATGGCTGGTCGTATAGCGGATGCGGTCGATGCCCGGAATCTCGGCCAGGGCATAGGCCAGCCGCGCTAGGGTCGACGGCTTTCCGTCCGGCCCTTCGCCGTCATAGGCGTTGACGTTCTGGCCCAGCAGGGTCAGCTCGCGCACCCCCTTGTCGGCCAGGGCGCGCGCCTCGGCCAGCACCGCCGCCACCGGCCGCGACCATTCGGCCCCGCGCGTATAGGGCACGACGCAGAAGGTGCAGAATTTGTCGCAACCCTCCTGCACGGTCAGGAAGGCGGTCACCCCGTCCACGCCACGGGCCGCCGGCAGGGCGTCGAACTTGTCGACCGGGGCGAAGTCGGCGCCGATGCGCTCGCCCCGTCCGCGCGCGGTGCGCGTCAGCAGCTCCGGCAGCTGGTGATAGGCCTGGGGCCCGACCACCAGATCGACCGCCGGCTGGCGGCGCATGATCTCTTCCCCCTCGGCCTGGGCCACGCAGCCGGCCACGGCGATGGTCATGGCGCCGCCGCGGGCGTCCTTCAGCTCGCGCATCTTGCCCAGTTCGGAATAGACCTTCTCGGCGGCCTTCTCGCGGATGTGGCAGGTGTTCAGGATCACGAAGTCGGCGTCTTCGGCCGTATCGGTCGGCGCATAGCCCAGCGGGCGCAGGACATCGGCCATGCGCTCGGAATCATAGACGTTCATCTGACAGCCGTAGGTCTTGATGAACAGGCGCTTGGTCGCGGCGCCGGCCGTCGTGTCGGCGGCGTGGTCCTGAGTCTGGGTCATGGGCGATCTTTTAATGCGCCCGCGCCCGTCGCGCCACTTGCCGTCGCCAGAGGCTTCAACCGGTCGGACCCGCGTCGTCCTCTTTGCGATGGCGGCGATAGATCAGGCCCTCGCGCTCGCCCGGCTCGGCGCCGGGGATGGCATGGCCGTAAAGCTCCAGCTTGTGCCCCACCAATTCGAAGCCCAGCCGTTTGGCGATCTCGGTCTTCAGCCGTTCGATCTCGGCGTCGAAGAATTCGATGACCTCGCCGGTCTTGGTGTCGATCAGGTGATCGTGGTGGTCGTCGCCGGCCTCTTCATAGCGGCTGCGCCCGTCGCCGAAGTCGTGCTTCTCGACCACGCCGGCCTCTTCGAACAGGCGCACGGTGCGATAGACGGTGGCGATCGAGATGTGCGGGTCGATCGACGAGGCGCGGCGATACAGCTCCTCGACGTCGGGATGATCCTCGGCCGCCGACAGAACCCGCGCGATCACGCGCCGTTGTTCGGTCATGCGCATGCCGCGCTCGGCGCACAGTTGTTCGATCCGGTCCATGGGTCGCAAGGATAGGCCGCGTCCCCCGCCTAGGGAAGCCCGCAAAGGTCGCGCGCCAGCATCAGGGCGTCGATCCGTCCGCCCCCGGACGACGGATAATAGCCGCGTCGCCGACCGACCTCGGAGAAGCCGCAGCGGGCGTAAAGGGCGCGGGCGGCGGCGTTGTCCTCGGCCACCTCCAGGAACAGGCGCGCGGCGCCCTGGCCGGCGGCGCGACCGGCGGCGGCCTGCACCAGTCGGGCGCCCCCCCCCTGCCGACGCGCCTCGGGCCGCACGGCCAGGGTCAGGATCTCGGCCTCGTCGGCCACGACGCGGATCAGGATGAAGCCGTCCTCATCCCCCTCGGCGAAGACGCCCGGCTGGGCCAGCAGTTCGGCGATGGCGGCCGCGCTCCACGGCGCCGCAAAGGCCGTGGCGTGCAGATCGGCCAGGGCCTGGGCCGTGAACTCGCTCATGTCGTCGTGCGCGGCGCGCCAGGGCGGCGGGTCGGCGGCTTGGCGTCCGGCGCCCGCAGATAGATCGGCCGGGGCGGGAAGGCGTGGGGATCGGCGGCGAGGGTCAGTTGCGCCAGCGCCGACAGGTCCGGCGCCGCCAAGGGCAGAATGTCAGGCCTGTCCAGGCCTTCGCCCACCAGGGGGGCGCCCGACCCCACCAGGCGCAGGCCCGGCCCCTGATCCGCCGCCAGGGCGCGCGCCTGATCCAGGTTTAGGGCCTCGGCCGGGCCTTGGGCCGCCCCGTCGCGATAAAGCCGCGCATAGACCTGGCTCCGCCGCGCGTCGATGGCCGCCATCACCGCGCCGTCCGCCGCGACCGACGCGGCCAGGGCGTCCAGGCTGGAAATCCCGATCACCGGCCGGTCCAGGGCCGCGCCCAGCCCTTGCGCGAACGCCAGACCCACCCGCAGGCCGGTGAAGGATCCCGGCCCGGCGGTGACGCCGATGCGATCCACCGTGTCGAAGCCGACGCCCGCCGCCTGCATCAGATCGCGCACCAGGCCGGCGATCCGCTCCATCCCGCCCTGCTCCATCGGCCGCGCCAGCGTCGCCACGGCGGCCTCGCCGTCAAACAGCCCCGCCTGGCAGGCGTTCAGGGCGGTGTCGATGACCAGAAACCGGCTCACGCCCTCGCCTCCGCTGCCGTCAGGCGGCCAGGGCCTGCACCAGTTGAACCAGCGCACGGCGCACCGGCGCCTCTTGTATGCGGGCAAAGGCCGCCAGCATGCCGCGCGCTTCGCGGTTCAGAGGCGGGGCGTCCCTGTCGTGCGATGGGGGCTCGGCGGGGTCTGGAAAGAAATCGGCCACCGGCGCCCCCAGGACCCCGGCGATGCGATGCAGGCGCGAGGCCGAGACACGGTTCAGGCCGGACTCGTATTTCTGAAGCTGCTGAAAGCTGACGCCCACCGCGGTCGCCAGCCGCGCCTGCGACCAGCCCAGGGCGGCCCGACGAGACGCGATCCGAGCGCCCACGGCGCGATCCACGCCATCGGCGCCTCTTGTTGCGCCCCTGGTCATCAAGCCGTCCCCCGACTGCCTTTGCTTCGTCGCCGGGCCTATCTACAATGAAACGCTTTTGATGGCAATATTTATGTTTCATCAGGCGTCAAAGCGTCCCACCACGGCGGACAGGGCGGCTATGCGATCCACAGAAACACTTTCGCTGTCGCCCACGCCTGACAACAATGAAACATTCGCGTCCGTACGGCCGCCATACAGTCGCACCAGCCGGCGTCCGTCCGCCATCTGCACCAGACAGCCCTGGCCTTCGCGCGGCGGCTGTCCGGGGCGATAGGCGATGGTCACCCCTGCGGCCGCCCAGGGCGCCATCTCGTTCGTCGTCAGCACCATCAGGCGAACATCGGCCGGCAAGGCCGGGCCGCGAAAGGCCGCACCAGTTGATTCCACACCGGGAGCGCGCTGCGGCGATGAAACGCTTACGTCTGCTTCCGGCTCCAGCTTCAGCATCAAGGCTTCGGGCGTGGCGTCCAGGGCGCCGGTCAGGCGGCGCTGGATGTCCGGCCGGAACAGGCCCGACCGGCGGCCGGATTCATACAGGCCCCAGCCCTGACTGGTCATGCCGATGCGGGCGCCGGCCTCGGCCTGGCTCAGTCCTTTTTCGCGGCGCAACTCGGCCAGGGCGTCGCCCAGGCGGCGGACATCATCGTCTGTGGTGAAGCGGACCATGGCCCATCATGACCCAAGCCGCCGATGTGCGCGAGGACAAATCCGTTTCAGCCCGCCGTTTCAGGCCGTCACAGGGTCTGTTCGACCCGCTCCACCTCGGGGACATAGTGGCGCATCATCTGCTCGACCCCGGCCTTCAGGGTGGCGGACGACGATGGACAGCCGGCGCAGGCGCCGCGCATCTGCAGATACAGGGTTCCGGTCGCCTCCTCGAAGCGGTCGAACAGGATGTCGCCGCCGTCCTGGGCCACGGCGGGGCGGATGCGGCTGTCCAGCAGCGCCTTGATCTCGGCCACGATCTCGCTGTCGTCCTCGGCGGCCGCCGCTTCCACCGCCACGACATCGACCAGGGGCGCGCCAGAGGCGAAATGGTCCATGATGGCGGTCAGGACGGCCGGCTTCATCTCGGCCCACGACGGCCCTTCGGCCAGGCGCGTGACGGACACGGCCGCGGCCCCAAAGAAGACCCCCGCCACTCCGTCGATGGCGAACAGCGCCCGCGCCAGGGGCGAGGCCGCCGCCGCCTCTTCGTTCGGATAGTCCAGCGGCCCCTCGGCCGACACCAGCCGGTCGGGCGTGAACATCACGACGTTCGGGTTCGGGGTGTCTTCGGTCTGGATGAACATGGCCGTCAGATGCGCTCTGGAGGCCCGAGGCGCAACCGTCTCCCTCCCCTTTATGGGGAGGGTGGCGCGCCAGCGCCGGGTGGGAAAGTCTGCCCGCGTCGCCCCACCCGTCTGTCGCTTCGCGCCATCCACCCTCCCCACTTCGGGGGAGGGAGAATTTTTCGCGCTCAAGCAGCGAGGCTCCGCGAGCCTAGCGTTAGCGCAACAAGATCAGGCCAGATCCTCGATGTCCTTCTCGGTCAGCTCGCCCGGCACGATGGTGACCGGCAGCTTGCGCCCGCCGAAGGCCGCGCCGTGCTTCAGGACGGCCGACACCAGCGGCCCCGGCCCACGCGCGCCCCCGGCGGCGGCCAGGACCATGATCTTGATGTCGGGATCATCGCCCACGACTTTGCGGATCGCCTCGACCGGCTCGCCCTCCTCGATCAGGAACAGGGCCTGGGCGCCCGATCGCTCGGCCGCCTCCTGGCCCAGTCGCGACAGCAGGGCCTCGGCCTCGTCGCGCTGCTGGCGCTCGATCTCTTCGCGCACGCCGGACCAGTGCTGGTCCGTGCCGGGCGGAATGACCCGCAGCAGGGCCACCCGACCGCCGGTCGAGCGGGCGCGGCGGCAGGCATAGCGCAGGGCCGCGTCGAACTCCGGGCTGTCGTCGACGACGACCAGGAATTTTCTCACGGCCCCGCCCATATGCGCGCCCTTATCCGACCAGGGACGCCAAGGCGCGGATGGCGCCGTTGGCGATGGTCAGCTTGGCGAAGGTCCAGCCCGCGCCCGAGGCCTCGATCTCGTCGACCGAGGCGCGGATGGCCTCGACCTCGGCCAGGCGCGGCCCGATCCAGGCATCGACGGCGGTTTCGGCCGCCGCCTCGCTGGCCCCCGCCGCGACGCTGGTGGAGGCGGCCACCGCGCGGGTGAGGTCGCGTTGCTCGGTCATCAGATCCTCGATCAGGCGGCGCACCGCCAGCCGGTCGAAATGATCGCCCGAGGACACGCGGCCCGCCGCCGACCGCAGACGGTCGAAGTCGAAGGCGGCGCCGACCTGGTGGTACAGCATGGCCATCGACGGTTCGTCCCAGCCCGCCTCGCGCGCCAGATCGCCGATGTCGGCGGTGGCCACCAAGGGCCGCAGCATGGCGAAGTCGCGGGCCAGATCGGCCGGGGCGCCCAGGGCTTCGAACGCCTGGACCCGCTCGTCCAGCCGCGCGGCCTCATAACGGCTCAGCACCCCGCCGCCGGCGGCGCGCAGGGCGTCCGCCGCCGGGCGATAGGCGCCGATCAGCCCGTCCACCGTCGCCCCGTCACGGGCCGCGCGCTTGGACAGCCAATAGGTCTGGCGCCGCAGCACGGTGGCGATCTCGGCGTACAGGGCCATCTGGGCCTCGGCCGGGATCTTCAGGTCCAGGGCCGAGACGGCGTCCCAGGCCTCGTCCAGACGGAACACCTGGCGCGCCGCCTCAAAGGCCACGGTCATGGCCCCGGTGTCCACCTGGGCCGACAGGCGCAGGCGTTCGGGGAAGGTGGCGCCGCACATGTTGACGATCTCGTTCGACAGCACGGTCGAGATGATCTCGCGCTTCAGACGATGCCGCTCCATGTCGGTCTCGTACTTCGCCAGCGGACCGGGGAAATAGCGCACCAGGGTGCGGTGGAAGAAGGGATCATCCGGCGCCGTCGTGGCCACGATGTCGTCGAACAGCTCCAGCTTGGAATAGGCGGTCAGCACCGCCAGTTCGGGTCGGGTCAGCGCCTGGGCCGAAGCCTTCATCTCGGCCAGCTTCAGATCGTCGGGCAGCCCTTCGACCTTGCGGTCCAGTTTGCCCTTGGCCCCCAGCCACTGCATGAACCGCTGCTGGGCGTCCAGGGCGCCGGGCCCTTCGGCCTGTTGCAGGCTGAGCGCCAGGGTCTGGTCATAGTTGTGGGCCAGGACCTTCAGGCCGACTTCGTCGGTCATGGAGGCCAGAAGCGCATTGCGGTCCGCGGCCTTCAGCGAGCCGGCGGCGATGGCGGCGCCGGTCAGGATCTTGATGTTGACCTCGTGGTCCGAGCTGTCGACGCCGGCCGAGTTGTCGATGGCGTCGGTGTTGATGCGCACGCCGTTGCGCGCGGCCTCGATGCGGCCCGCCTGGGTCATGCCCAGGTTGGCCCCTTCGCCCACCACCTGGGCCCGCAGTTCGGCGCCGTCGATTCGGATGGCGTCATTGCCCTTGTCGCCAGCCTGGGCGTTGGTCTCGTTCGCGGCCTTCACATAGGTGCCGATGCCGCCGAAATACAGCAGCTCGGCCTCGGCCCGCAGGATGGCCTGCATCAGGGTCGCCGGATCGACCGAGGCGGCCTCGATGCCCAGCAGTGCCTGGATTTCCGGCGTCAGGTCGATCGACTTGGACGCGCGCGGGAAGACGCCGCCGCCGGCCGAGATCAGCGCCTTGTCATAGTCCTGCCAGGACGAGCGCGGCAGTTCGAACAGGCGTTTGCGCTCGGCCCACGACGTGGCCGGGTCCGGGTTGGGGTCGATGAAGATGTCGCGGTGGTCGAAGGCGGCGACCAGCTTGGTCGCCTGACTGAGCAGCATGCCGTTGCCGAACACGTCGCCCGACATGTCGCCGACGCCGACCACGGTGAAGGGTTCGGACTGGATGTCCTTGCCCATTTCGCGGAAGTGGCGCTTGACCGCCTCCCACGCCCCGCGGGCGGTGATGCCCATGACCTTGTGGTCATAGCCGACCGATCCGCCGGACGCGAAGGCGTCGTCCAGCCAGAAGCCGTAGTTCGCCGAAATGCCGTTGGCGATGTCCGAGAAGGTGGCCGTGCCCTTGTCGGCGGCCACGACCAGATAGGGATCGTCCCCTTCCCAGCGCACGACGCGTTCGGGCGGGATCACCGACCCGTCGGCGCCGATGTTGTCGGTGACGTCCAGCATGCCCGACAGGAAGGTGCGATAAGCGCGGATCGCCTCGGCCTGGATGGCGTCGCGATCGCCGCCGCGCGGCAGGCATTTGGGATAGAAGCCGCCCTTGGACCCGACCGGCACGATGACGGCGTTCTTGACCTGCTGCGCCTTGACCAGGCCCAGCACCTCGGTGCGGAAGTCGTCGCGGCGGTCGGACCAGCGCAGCCCCCCGCGCGCCACCGGGCCGAAGCGCAGGTGCGCCCCCTCGATGTGCGGCGCCCAGACGAATATCTCGCGGAACGGCTTGGGCAACGGCAGGTCGTCCAGCTCGCGCGAGGCGATCTTGATCGAGATGTGCGGCTTGAAGCCGCCGTCGGCCGTGGTCTGATAGAAGTTGGTGCGCTTGATCGCCTGGATCAGCAGCATCAGGCGGCGCAGCACCCGGTCGTGGTCCAGCGCCTTGACGCCCTGCAGCAGGGCCAGACCCTTGTCGACCAGTTCGGCGGTCGCCGCCTCGCGGTCCGCCACGCCGGCATCGGGATCGAATTTGGCCGCGAACAGCGACAGCAGCACCCGCGCCATGTCGGGATAGTCGCGCAGGGCTTCTTCCTGAACCGCCTGGCTGGGGTCCAGGCCCGTCTGCTGACGGTAACGGGCCAGGGTGCGCACCAGGGCGGCCTGACGCCAGTCGACGCCCAGCTCAAGCACCAGGCGATTGAAGCCGTCGCTTTCGGTGCGGCCGTCCCAGACGGCGCCGAAGGCGGCCTCGAACGGCCCCTGGATGTCGCCGAAGGTCAGAAGATCGCCGCGCGGGTCTTCCAGCAGGAATTCATGGACATGGATTTCCGCGTCGCCGGTGGGACGGATGGCGTGGCCCCATTCCTCCAGCGTCTTCAGACCCATGTCGGCCAGGATCGGCAGCACGTCCGACAGGGGCACGGCCGACCCGCGCCGGTACAGCTTGAACCGGAATTGCAGAGGGCTGTCGTCCGCCGTGCGGAAGGCGCGCACGGCCACCGGCTCGCCGCCGTCCTTCTGGCCCGTGGCGTTCAGCCGGTCGATCGACAGGAAGTCGCGCACCGCCTCGGCCGCGTCATAGCGGTCGCGATAGCCGGCGCCGAAGGCTTCGGCCCATTTGGCGCTGGTCGGCCCGACCGCCACCTCATCGACGTCGGCGTCGCGCAGGGCGCTCTCGAACCGGTCGACCCAGCCGCGCCCCGCCTCGGCCACGCGGGCCTCCAGCGCGACGGGATCGGGGGTCGGATGGTTCCCCGCCTCGACGCCGATGATGTAGTGGATGCGCACCAGCGGCTGGTCCGACAGCTGCGGATACCAGGCCGAGACGCGCCCGCCCCAGGCCTCGGCCAGGATGCGGCCGATGCGCTGGCGCACCGACACGTCGTAGCGTTCGCGCGGCACATAGACCAGGACCGAGGCGAAGCGGTCGAATGGGTCCACCCGCGTGAACAGGCGGATGCGCGGCCGATCGTACAGGTGCAGCACGCTAAGCGCGATGGACAGCAGCTCGTCCTCGCTGATCTGGAACAGCTCGTCCCGGGGATAGTTCTCCAGGATGTTCTTCAGCCGCTTTTCATTGTGGCTGCCCGGCGCCTTGCCCGCGCGCTTCAGGGCGTTGGACACCTTGCGCCGCACCAGCGGCACCTCGGACGCGGCGCGGTCATAGGCCTCGGCCGTGAACAGGCCGACGAAGCGGGTTTCGCCCGACGGCTTGCCGTCCGGCCCGTACCGCTTGACCCCGATGTAATCCATATAGGCGCGGCGATGAACGCGCGAGCGGGCGTTGGCCTTGGCCACGGTGACCGGATCGCCCAGGTCCAGCTGGCGCTTCATCTGTTTGGTCAGCACGGCGGGTTCGCTGGCCCGGCGCAGCACGGTGCGGTTCGGGTCGCGCAGGACGCCCAGACCCTCGCTGGCCTGCGACAGCGGCGCCTCGGCCTCATAGCCGCCGTCCTTCGTGCGCGGGTATTCATAATCGCGCGCGCCCAGGAAGACGAAATGATCGCCCTTGAGCCAGCGCAGGAACTCGGCCTGTTCCTTGACCACTTCGGCGTCAACGGTTGACGCCGAGGACTCCAACTGGGCCACCGACCGCTTCATCAGCTCGACCATGGCCTGATAGTCGGCCACGGCGGCGCGCACGTCGCCCAGCGCCGCCGACAGGCCTTCGCCCAGGGCGTCGCGACGTTCCTGCGGCAGGGGGTCGATCACCACCAGGATGACGGATTCCTGGCCGCCCGCCTCGGGCGTCACCGGGTGGAACAGGGCGCGCACGGTCACGCCGGCGTCGGCCAGCTCGCCCATCACGCTGTCGACCAAGAAGGGGCTGTCGTCCTGGATGATCTGGACCAGGTCATAGGCGCCGCGTCCGGCGCCGGCGCTGAGCGGACGCACGGTGATCTGAGCGGGGGCGCCGCAGGGGCGCGCCTCGGCCGCGGCCCAGGCCTCGGCCAGCAGGGCGGCGAAGGCTTCGACGTCCAGTTCGGGCGTCTCGTCGGCGGCGTAGTCCTCGTGCGCCTGGGCGGCGAACAGGCCTTGGCGGTCGTCCAGGGCCTTCTGGCCCAGCGTCCGCGCCATCGTCATCCTCAGCGACTCCAGATCAACGCTCTGGGGCGGGACGGGGCGCGGGTCAGCGGCGGACATGATGTGCAGGCTCTTCAGACACGGCGCGACGTCGCCGCCCTTGCTGACTAGGCCAGAGCAACGATCCGGGGAAGCCGGAAAAGCCATGTGACCGGCGTTCACCTGCGCCACGGCGGCGCGAGCGACGCCAGAAACGACAAGGCCGCCGGGCGCGGGGCGCTCGGCGGCCTGGCGGGCCGGCCTCAGGAGGGGAGGGGAAGCCGGCGCTCGCTGAACGGGGGGCCGTGGGGGGAGGGGGAGGCCCGCGCCGTCTGAACAAGAGATAGGGCGCCCGTCGCCCGCTTCAAGACGTCACGATGACGACGAACCCTTGCGGGGCCGCGACACGGCGCCGCGCCCCTTGGCCGGGGGTTTGGCGGGGGCCTTGGCAGGCGTCTTGGGCGCCGGCTTCGCCTCGGTCCGCACGCCCTTGATGGGATCAGCGTCAGCATAGGGTTCGCCGTCGCCCGACAGCAGGATGGCCATCCAGCGCGACCCCTTGAACTCGGCCAGCACGGCCATGGCCATGACCGCCAGCGGCGTGGACAGGAACATGCCCACCACGCCCCAGATCTTGCCCCAGAAGGCCAGGGCCAGCAGCACCACCACCGGGTCGATGTTCTGATTGTCGCCCTGCATGCGCGGCTGGATCAGATTGCCGCTGATGAACAATATGGCCTGTAGTCCGACCAGCAGGATCAGAGCGGGCCAATAGGTCGGGAACTGCACCAGGGCGAACAGCGGCGGCGCCAGGCCGGCCACCGCGCCGCCCAGCACCGGAATGAAGCCGACGATGAAGATGACGAAGGTCCAGAACTCGGCGTTCTGAAGCCCCACCACCCGCATCAGCACCCAGGCGGCGGCGCAGATCATGACCCCGGTCACCGTCTGAACCCACAGATAGCCCTCGACTCCGCCGCGCACGCGCTGGAACACCTCCATGGCCTCGGAGCGGTTGTCGCGGTTGGGGAACATGCCGACGATCTTGCGACGGAACCCGGCCTGGGACGCCAGCAGGAACCCCAGATAGACCATGACGAAGAAGGCGCCGGACATGATGCCCTGGGCTTGGAAGGCCAGCTGGGTCAGATAGCCCCTCAGATCGATGCCGGCGATAAGCTCGGCCGCTGTCGGCGGCGTCTCCATGCCGATCAGACGCGAGAGGTCTCTCAGAACCTGGTCCAGCCTCGGGCCGATGTTGGCGCTGACGCCGGACGCATCGGTGAAGAAGCCCGCCGCCCCATCGACGATGATCCAGATCGAGGCGATGAAGCCGGCCAGCACGACCAGCAGGGCCGCGATCCCCGCCCAGCGAGGACTCAGTCCCGCGCGCGCCTCGATCGAGCGCTTCACCCCGTCGATCATGATCATCAGGAAGATGGCCATGGCCAGGGGCGTCAGAATGTCCCGCAGCCAGTAGACGGCGGCCCCGCCCGCCACCACGGCGATCAGCACCAGGGCGTTGCGGGCGACGGTCGAGGTCGGGACGGCGATGGCGGGTTTCATGGCTGACGTTGTCAGCGCCCGTTTCGGTTCCGTCAATCGCCCGCAAACACAGACGAAACCGGGCGCATCGCGCGGTTGCCGGAACATCCGGCGATGAACAGCGCTTCATCGGGCCGCCGGAATATGGTCTGGCTGGCGTCATCACCTCGCCCCGTCGCCGGTTCATCGTGGCGGCTGGACCAACCGTAAGGATGCGGAGCCCTTTATGACCCTGTCTCGTCGCGATCTGACGTTCGGCCTGCCGGCCGCCGCCGCCCTTGCGGGCCTGTCCGGCCCGGTGCTGGCGCAAAGCGGTCTGTCCGCCGACGACCAGGCCGTTCTGGCCCGCGCCCAGAGCTATCTTCAGGGCCTGACCTCGGCCCAGGGCGAGTTCACTGAAACCGGCCCGGGCGGCCAGGTGCGTCGCGGCCGTTTCTGGCTGCAACGGCCCGGCAAGATGCGGTTCGAGTATACCGAACCGGCGGGCCTGCTGGTCGTCTCGGACGGATCGAACGTCATGCGCTACGACCCGCGCCTGAACGTGTTCCGCCAGGTGCCGTTGGGCCAGACCCCGCTGTCGACCTTCCTGGCGCGCAATGTGCGGCTGGACCAGGGGGTGCGGATCGACCGCATCACCCGCATGGCGTCCGGCGCCTTCGCCATCACCGCGCGCGACAGCCGCCGCCCCAACGAAGGCTCGGTCATCCTGGCCTTCGCGGGCGAACCGCTGCGGCTGCAGGAATGGACGATCACGGACGCCCAGGGTGGCCGCACCCGCACCCAGCTGACCTCTCTGGCGCCGGCGTCCGGCCTGGCGGCCAACCTGTTCCAGTTGCGGGATCCGACCCGCCGTCCGGGCCGGAACTGACCTGCGCCGCCGTGTTCCGCTGGACACAGGCGGATTCGCCTGCGAGGCGCATTGACGTTTTTTCGCAGGCGTGGCAGTTTGAACACAGGACAGCGGCGGCTGTCCGACCGCTACGGATTCATCCCCCTCCCGGCGGCGAGAGAGAAGACCTATAGCGCCCGGCCTCACCGCCGGGCGCTTTTTTATGCCCAGAGCTTGAGTCCAGGCCGCGTCGGGTCGAGAAGGCGCAAGCCTTCTGACCGCGGCCAAGGAATAATGACTCTTCGCATCGCCACCTGGAACATCAACTCGGTCCGCCTGCGCATCGACCAGGTGGCGCGTTTCGTGGCCGAGCGGTCGCCCGACGTCCTGCTGTTGCAGGAGATCAAGTGCACCACCGACCAGTTTCCACGCGCGGCGTTCGAAGCCATGGGGATGCCTCACCTGCGGGTCGCGGGCCAGAAGGGCTGGCACGGCGTGGCCATCGCCAGCCGGTTGCCCATCGCCGACAATACGACGCTTGAAGTGTGCAAGCTGGGCCACGCCCGCTGCGTCTCGGCGCAGGTGGCGGGGGTGGAGATCCAGAATTTCTACATTCCGGCGGGCGGCGATGTTCCCGACCGGGCGCTGAATCCGAAATTCGATCACAAGATGGATTTCTACGAGCGGCTGACCGCCGAGGTGGCGCGACGCGACCGGGCCGCGCCCCTGGTTCTGGCCGGCGACTTCAACATCGCGCCGGGCGAAAACGACGTCTGGAACCACCGCTACATGTCCAAGATCGTCAGCCACACGCCGATCGAGGTCGAGACCCTGACCCGGCTTCAGGACGCGGGCGGTTTCGCAGACGTGGTGCGCGACGCCTTTCCCGACCCGCAGAAGCTGGCGTCGTGGTGGAGCTATCGCGCCCAGGATTTCCGCAAGTCGAACCGCGGACTGCGTCTGGACCACATCTGGACCTCGCCGGGCCTGACCCCGGCGGTGGCGAAGGGCTCGGCCCGCATCCACGACGACGTGCGTGAATGGGACCGCCCCAGCGACCACGCCCCGGTGACGGTGGACCTGGACGTCTAGGTCAACAGGCTATGGCCCGTATGTGACCTGCCTCTGCATAGGCGAGAAGAGGTCGGTCTCGTGTGACCAGCGTCCAGCCGTGGATCCGTGCGGTGGCCGCGATAATCCGATCAGCAGGGTCTCTCAAGGTTTCCGATCGAGGAAGGAAGGACGCCCCAACCAGAATGGCCGGATCCATGGGAGCGAGCGTCAGACCGGCGGCGAGCAACTCTTCGAACCAGCGCAGGGGATCGATCGAAAGGGCATACCGTCCTCTAGCGACCAATTGACCGACTTCCCAGGCGGTGATCGGCGAAAGATGGATCGCCTGTCCTTCAGCCTCGGCCCGAACCAGAGCCTCGGACGCTTCAGACGCCAGAGACATGGCGGGTGTGGAGAGCCAAAGCGCGGCGCAGGTGTCGAGGATCAGCGGCCCGCTCATGCGCGTTCGGCGTCCCAGGTCTCTCCAGAGGGCGCGGTGACGTCGACGCCGTCGGGAAGGGTCACGGTTCCTCCCAGGCGGTTGCGGATTCGCTCGATGATATTGAGACGGTTCGACGACGTTGTTTCCCCACGCCCTTGCGTGTGACGAACCCGGCGGAAAACCAGTCGCTCCCTGCCGATATCGACGCGCTCCGTCTGGAAGCCCGCCTCCAGCCAAGCACGGGTCATGACGTTGTTGGACGGATTATTGCTCCACCACGCCGGGTATTGTTTGGACGCCGGCAGCGACACGCCCAGAACCTTCTCGATCTCGGCAAAGGTCATGGGAACCTCGGCCGTGGAACGATCAGCGAGATAACGGGTCAGAGGATCGTACTTGCCCATAGCGGAATCTCCTGTGCGAAAAACACAGAAAGACTACTTAGTGTTTTTTAGTGTGTCAACTAAGGCTGCAGCCGATAGCCGCCCGCGTCGGTCAGCAGCAGGCGGGTCTGGCCCGGCTCGGGCTCGATCTTCTGGCGCAGGCGATAGATGTGGGTTTCCAGCGTGTGGGTGGTGACACCGGCGTTATAGCCCCACACCTCGGTCAGCAGCTCTTCGCGCGACACCGCCTTGGTCCCGGCGCGATAGAGGTATTTCAGGATGTTGGTCTCTTTTTCCGTCAGCCGGATCTTGCGGCTCTTGGGGTCCAGCAGAACCTTGGCCGCGGGCCGGAACTCATAGGGGCCGATGGCGAAGACGGCGTCTTCGGACTGTTCATGGCTGCGCAGATGGGCGCGGATGCGCGCCAGCAGAACCGCGAACCGGAAGGGCTTGGTCACATAGTCGTTGGCCCCGGCGTCCAGCCCCATGACCGTGTCCGTCTCGGACCCCTGGGCCGTCAGCATGATGATGGGGGTGGAGACACCGCTCTGCCGCAGCAGGCGACACGCCTCGCGTCCATCCATGTCGGGCAGATCCACATCCAGCAGGATCAGGTCGGCGCGCACCTCCTGAGCCTGTCGCACCCCGTCGCCGGCGGTGGCGGCCTGGACGGTGCGGAACTCCTCGTTCAGCGCCAGCTGCTCGGCCAGGGCTTCGCGCAGGTCGTTGTCGTCGTCGATGATCAGCAGGGTCTTGGGCGTGGGCATGGGGCAGAGAATGGCGACCCGCGCCGCCGACGCAAGGCGCAAGGACGACAATTCCGACGTCTAATCAGCCGAAACCGCCATCGAGGGCGGCTGTCGCCCACCGAACAGCGCCGTTCCCAGCCGCACATGGGTGGCGCCGTGGGCGATGGCGGCCGGATAGTCGCCGCTCATGCCCATCGACAGCACGCCCAGGCCCAGGTCGCGGGCCAGATCGCGCATCAGGGCGAAATGGGGCGCAGGGTCCGCATCGTGCGGCGGAATGGCCATCAAGCCCTCGACCATCAGACCCTCGGCCCGCGCCAGGGCCAGCAGGGCGGCGACATCCTCCGGCGCGGCCCCGGCCTTCTGGGGTTCGCGCCCCGTGTTGACCTGGATCAGGCAGCGCGGACGCCGCCCCAGCCGTTCGGCGGCGCGGGCCAGGGCCTGAACCAGTTTCGCGCGATCCAGGGTCTCGATCACGTCGAACAGAGCCACGGCGTCATAGGCCTTGTTGGTCTGCAGCGGACCGATCAGGCGCAGTTCCAGCCCCGTCCGATCGCGCCCAGTCCAGCGTCCTTGCGCCTCCTGCACCCGGTTCTCGCCAAAGACCGTCTGGCCGGCCGCCAATATGGCGTCGATGGCGGCGGGTTCCTGCGTCTTGGTGACGGCGGTCAGGGTGACGGCGCCCACTTCGCGTCCGGCCTGGGCGCAGGCGGCGTCGATGCCGGCCCGCGCCCGGATCAGGCGCTGGGTGATGGACGCGGCGGATGCGGCGGGCGAAGAAGCAGGCATGGACCAGATGGGCGAAGACGCGCGACGGCTGTGGGATGCGGCCCAGGCTCTAAACCGACGCGCGGCGGCTGTCAGCCCGGCGGCCGGGCGCCTGCCGTCGCTGCTGTTCTTCACCGACCCCGAACGCACCCCCCGGCCGTGGGAGACGGCGGCGCGCCTGCCGCCCGGCGCGGCGGTGGTGTTCCGGGGCTTCGGGCGCGACGACGCCCTGGATACAGCCAGGCGACTGGGCGAGGCGACGCGGGCGCGTGGCGTGCGCCTGCTGATCGGGGCCGATGCGGATCTGGCGGATCGGATTTCGGCCGCCGGCGTGCATCTGCCGGCGCGAATGGCGGGCGAGGCGGCGTCGCTGCGGCGCGATCGTCCCGACTGGATCATCACCACGGCCATTCATGAGGCGGCGGCCGGTTTTCCCCTCGACAGTCTGGACGCCCTGGTCGCCTCGCCGGTGTTTGCGAGCGTCAGCGCCTCGGCCCGGCCGGCGATGGGGTTAGACGGTCTGGCTCGGGTTCTGGCCCTGGGGGTTGCGACCTATGCCCTGGGCGGGATCGACGCGCGAACGGCCCAGGCGCTGTCAGACAGCGGCGTGTGCGGCCTGGCGGCCGTGGGAGCGATCCGGGACGCCTTCGCGCCCTAGAATTTGAAGATGGATTCCAGCCGGACGCGCGGCGGGGCGCGGTCGGATTCGGCGGCGCGGGCCGGATCGGCGCGCGGCGTGGCCAGACCGGCCGAGGCGCCGACCTGGAACCGGGGGCTGAGGCGATAATAGGCCCCGGCCTGGACATCGCCCCATTCGGTTTCGCGACCGACGGGCTGGTTCATGTTCAGGTCCACGCCCCAGCGACCGCTGTCGATCCAGCGCAGGCTGCGGCGCGCGGTGGGCGCGGGCGCCGGCCGTTGGGCCGCGGCGGCCTCGGACAGGTTCAGGGTCGAAGTGGTCGCGCGCGATTGCGCCAGGGCGACATCGGCGAAACCGATCAACCCGGCCAGAGCAAACGCGGCTGCGACGACGCCGTAACGCATGTCCAATCCCTGGGCGGCGCCTGGACGCGGCGACCGCCATCTTCACTGGAAACCTAAGACACCGCATGCGGGTCCGGTCAATCGAACACCGCCGGACGATGCGGGTTCCCGGCGATTGCGGGCCTCGCCTGTGGCGCAAGCGTCACGCGAAACCGCCCCGCCAGGGACTCGCCTGAGGCGAGAGCGGGGCTATACGGCGGCCCGGGCGCGGCTTCGCCTTGTCATCGCCCCTTTTCGCCGTGTTATAGAGCGCTTCTGCGGCGCTCGGGCGACGCGGCGTCCCTGAGCGACGCCCCTGGCCCGACGCGTGCTTTCGAACGGAGACGGCTTTGATGGTTCCCACTCCCCGCGCGGCCCGTGTCGCCGCCCTGGCTCTGATCGCGGCGTCCGGCCTGGCCCTGGCCAGCTGCGGCGGCGGTCCTCGTCTGCCCTTCTCGGGCGGCGGCGCCAGCCGGACCCCGGCGGTCCAGACGGGCATCGGCGTCAACGCCTTCCTGTGGCGCGCGACCCTGGACACCCTCAGCTTCATGCCGCTGCTGAACGCCGATCCGTGGGGCGGGGTGGTCAACTATGACTGGTACGTGAACCCGCAGACGCCGAACGAGCGGTTCAAGGCCACCGTCTTCATCCTGGACACCCGCCTGCGCGCCGACGCCCTGAACGTGTCGGTGACCAAGGAGGTCAAGGACGCCACGGGCAATTGGGTCACCGCCCCCGTCGCCGCTCAGACCGAGACGGACCTGGAGAACGCGATCCTGACCAAGGCGCGCCAGCTAAACCTCGCGCACGCCAACTGATCGCCCTCTCCGCCTAACGCCTCTTCGGGCCTGATCCCTGAGGCCAGCTTCAGGATACGCCCCCGTGGCCCGCTACGAGCCCAAGACCGCCGAACCCCGCCAGCAGGCCCGCTGGGCGGCCGCCGACGCCTTCGTCACGCCCGAGACCGGTCGGCCGAAATACTATGTGCTGGAGATGTTTCCCTATCCGTCGGGGAACATCCACATGGGTCACGCCCGCAACTATGTGATGGGCGACGTGGTGGCCCGGTTCAAACGGGCGCGCGGGTTCGACGTGCTGCATCCCATGGGCTGGGACGCCTTCGGCATGCCGGCCGAGAACGCGGCCATGGAACGCGGCGTCCACCCCGGCGACTGGACCTGGTCCAACATCGCCGCCATGCGCGACCAGCTGAAGCTGCTGGGCCTGTCGCTGGACTGGAGCCGCGAGTTCGCCACCTGCGACCCGGCCTATTACGGCAAGCAGCAGGCCTGGTTCCTGGCGCTGTATCGGCGCGGCCTGGTCTATCGCAAGGATGCGGTGGTCAACTGGGATCCGGTCGACAACACCGTGCTGGCCAATGAGCAGGTGATCGACGGGCGCGGCTGGCGCTCGGGGGCCCTGGTCGAGAAGCGCAAGCTGAACCAGTGGTTCCTGCGCATCACCGACTATGCCGACGACCTGATCGACGGGCTGAAGACGCTGGACCGCTGGCCCGAGAAGGTCCGGCTGATGCAGGAGAACTGGATCGGCCGCTCCAAGGGGCTGCAGATGACCTGGGCCTGGGCCGGCGAGGCGCCCGCCGCCTCGCCCGAGGGCCTGGAGATCTACACCACCCGGCCCGACACCCTGTTCGGCGCCAGCTTCATGGGCATCGCCCCGGACCACCCGATCGCCAAACAGCTGGCCGAGGCCGACCCCGCCGTGGCCGCCTTCGTCGCCGAATGCCGCAAGGGCGGCGTCAGCCAGGCCGAGATCGAACAGGCCGAGAAGATCGGCTGGAACACCGGGCTGAAGGTGATCCACCCCTTCACCGGGGCCGAAGTCGGCGTCTGGATCGCCAACTTCATCCTGTCGGAATACGGCACGGGCGCCATCTTCGCCTGCCCCGCCCACGACCAGCGCGACCTGGACTTCGCCCGCAAATACGACCTGCCGGTGATCCCCGTGGTGCGGCCTGAAGGCGCCGGCGATGATTTCGACGTCGCCGATGAAGCCTATGTCGGCCCCGGCGTGCTGTTCAACTCCGACTTCCTGGACGGCCTGGACATCGAGGCGGCCAAGGCCGAGGCGGTGCGGCGCATCGAGGCGGCCGGAACCGGCCAGGGCGCGACCATCTATCGCCTGCGCGACTGGGGCGTATCGCGCCAGCGCTACTGGGGCTGCCCCATCCCGGTCATCCATTGCCCGGCTTGCGGCCCGGTCGAGGTTCCGGCCGACCAGCTGCCGGTGGAACTGCCGCACGATGTGACCTTCGACGTTCCGGGCAATCCGCTGGATCGCCACCCGACGTGGAAGCATGTCGACTGCCCGTCCTGCGGGGCCAAGGCGGTGCGCGAGACCGACACCCTGGACACCTTCGTCGACAGTTCCTGGTATTTCGCCCGCTTCGCCGACCCGAAGGCGGACGCGCCGATCAACCGTCAGGCCGCCGCCCACTGGCTGCCGGTGGACCAGTATATCGGCGGGGTCGAGCATGCGGTGCTGCACCTGCTGTACGCCCGCTTCATCAGCCGCGCCCTGACCGACGCCGGCCTGATGGATGTGAAGGAGCCGTTCGCGGGCCTGTTCACGCAAGGGATGGTGGTGCACGAGACCTATCGCCGCCCCGACGGCGCCTGGGTCGAGCCGACCGATATCGAGATCGTCACCGTCGACGGCGCCCGCCAGGCGCGCCAGCTGTCCACCGGCGAGACGGTGGCCATCGGCGACATCGAGAAGATGTCCAAGTCCAAGAAGAATGTGGTCGCGCCCCAGGACATCATCGACAGCCACGGCGTCGACGCCGGCCGCCTGTTCGTGCTGTCCGACAGCCCGCCCGAACGCGACGTGCAGTGGTCGGCCGGCGGGGTCGAGGGCGCCGGCCGCTTCGTCCAGCGCGTCTGGGCCGAGTTCGACGCCTATGATCCGGCCGTGCCCGGCGACGCCGACCAGAACGCCGCCCTGCGCCGCGAGACGCACAAGGCCATCAAGGCCGTGACCGAGGGGGTCGAGGGCTTCCGCTTCAACTCGGCCATCGCCAAGCTGTACGCCTTCCTGGCCACGGTGAAGGCCCATGGCGCGGCGGGCGGAGAGGCGCGGGCCGAGGCCCTGTCGGTGCTGGCGCGCCTGATCGCCCCCTTCACCCCTCACCTAGCCGAGGAGGCGTGGAGCCGCCTGGGCCGCGAGGGCATGGTGCTGGACGCGCCCTGGCCCGAATACGATCCGGCCCTGGCCGCCGACGACGAGGTGATCCTGCCGATCCAGATCGGCGGCAAGCGCCGCGGCGAGATCGCCATGCCCCGCGGCGCCGACAGCGCGGCGGTCGAGGCGGCGGCCCTCGCCAATCCGACGGTTCAGGCCTACCTTGCCGCCAATGGGCAATCGGTGCGCAAGGTGATCGTGGTGCCGGATCGGATCGTCAATCTGGTGGTCGGCTGATGCGGGGGCTGGCGTCCCTGCTGCTGGTCGGCTCGGTCGGCCTGGCGGGCTGCGGCTTCACGCCCCTGTATGCCCAGGGCGCGGCGGGAACCGACGCCTCGCGCATCGCGGTGCACACGCCCGACGACCGGCTGGGGTATCGCCTGCGCGAACAGCTGGAGGACGCCCTGGCCGTCAGTCGGTCGGCCGCGCCCCTGCATCGTCTGGACCTGAAGGTCGAAAGCGCGCGCCGTCCGCTGGGCCGCCGCATCGACGACACCGCCAGCCGCTATGAGCTGACCGTGCGGGCCGAATGGACGCTGACGCCCCTGGCGGGCGGCGAGGCCATGACCGGGGTGGAGACGGCGACCGTCACCTATGCCGCCGCCGACCAGCCCTATGCCGCCATCGCCGCCCAGCAGGACGGCGAAGACCGCGCCGCCGCCGATCTGGCCCGCCTGCTGCGGCTGGATGTCCTGAGGGCGCTGTCGGGCCGGTGAGGACGGCCCGCAAAAATCCTCCCCCGCCGGGGGAGGGGAACCGCGAAGCGGTGGAGGGGGCCAACCCCAGAAGCTCCAGCCTGTGTTCTGCCCCCTCCACCATGCGGCGCATGGTCCCCCTCCCCCGAGGGGGGAGGATCAGATGAACCTCTCAAAGCGTCCGGAAATAGATCGTTTCCTGAAATCGCCCGATCCGTCCGTGCGGGCGGTGGTGATCCACGGCAAGGACCGCTCGGGCGTGGCCGAACGCGCCGAGATCCTGTGCCGGACCGTCACGCCGGACCTGAACGACCCGTTCAACGTCACCCTTCTGACCGACGCCGACGTGGACGGCGATGAGGCGCGGCTGGAAGAGGCCCTGACCGCCCTGTCGATGATCGGCGGCCGACGCCTGGTGCGGGTGCGGCTGACGGCGGAGAAGGCGTCGGTGGACAAGCTGCTGGCCGGGGCGCTGAAGACCCATGCGGCGGGGGGCTTCAACCCCGACGCCATGCTGGTGATCGAGGCCGGGGGCCTGGGCCGCGACTCGGCCTTGCGCAAGGCGGCGGAGGGCACGCCCGGCGCGGCGGGCATCGTCTGCTACGAAGACGAGGTCGGCGACATGGCGCGCATGACGCGCGAGGCCCTGGCCGCAGACAAGGTGGGCCTGACCTCCGACGCCCTGGAACGGTTCGTGGCCCGGCTGCCGCGCGAACGCGGCCTGATGCGCCAGGAGATCGAGCGACTGGCCCTGTATATCGGCCCCGGCTCGGGCCGTTCCATCGATGCGGACGAGCTGGATCTGCATCTGGGGGTCGAACCGGACGCCTCGCTTCAGGATGCGGCGCTGCAGGCCTTCGGCGGTCGGGCCGCCCCGGCTCAGGCGGGCCTGCGCCGGGCGCTGGCCGAAGGGGAATCGGCGGTCATGGCCGTGCGCCAGGCGGCGCTGCACCTGGGCCGCCTGCGTCGCATCGGCGTGCTTCAGGCCAATGGCGCGGGGGCCAAGGAGGCGGCCAAGGCCGCCGGCGTCTTCTGGAAACAGGAGGCCGAAATGCTGCGTCAGGCCCGAAACTGGAGCCTGGACGCCCTGGACGAGGCGTTGGACAGCATCAACACCGCCGATGTGGCGACCAAGACCACCGGCTCGCCCGACCATCTGATCGCCGAGCGCCTGCTGCTGGAGATCGCGGGCCGGGCCCGGAGATTGGGGCTGTAGCGTCCTTCTCCCCTTGCGGGAGAAGGTGGCAGCCGAAGGCTGACGGATGAGGGGTCGCACCGAAGGTGGCCGCCCCCGGAAGGCTGAAGGTCAGGTCCGAGAGACCCCTCATCCGACCTCGCTGCGCTCGGCCACCTTCTCCCGCAAGGGGAGAAGGATCGGGTCAGCGCCGCTTCATCCCGCCCAGCACGCCGCGCAGGATTTCGCGGGTCAGGGTCGATCCCGCCGTGCGCAGCACCGATTTGGTCAGGGCCTCCATCGGCGTCTGGCGGTTCGAGGCGCGGGCGCGGGGGGCCGTGCGGGCGGCGGCGCGTTCGCGGGCCAGGCGGTCGCGTTCGGCGGCGCGGGCCGCGGTCTGGGCCGCCTTTTCCGCCTGGGCGTCGGCCTTGGCCTGGGCCTTGGCTTCGGCCTCGGCCTCTTCCTGCGCCTGGGCGTCGGCGCGGGCCTTCAGATCGGCGGCCTGGGCGTCCTCGCGCCGGCCGGTCAGGATCTCGTGCGCCGACTCGCTGTTGACCGGCGTGTCATACAGGCCGCGCACGGGGCTGGCGGCCAGGGTCTGGGCGCGCTCGGCGTCGGTGGCCGGGCCCAGGCGCGACTCGGGCGGACGGATGCGGGTGCGGGCGACCACGCTGGGCGCGCCCTTTTCGTCCAGGATTGAAACCACCGCCTCGCCCACGCCCAGGGCCTGGATGGCCTCGGCGGTGTTGAAGGCGGGGTTGGCGCGGAAGCTTTCCGACGCCGCCTTCAGGCCGCGCTGTTCGGCGGGGGTGTAGGCGCGCAGCGCATGCTGGATGCGGTTGCCCAGCTGGGCCAGGACGCTGTCGGGAATGTCGGCCGGGTTCTGGGTGATGAAATAGACGCCGACGCCCTTGGAGCGGATCAGGCGGACGACCTGTTCGACCTTTTCCAACAGGGCCTTGGGCGCGTCGCGGAACAGCAGGTGGGCTTCGTCGAAGAAGAAGACCAGGCGCGGCTTCTCCGGGTCGCCGATCTCGGGCAGCTGTTCGAACAGTTCCGACAGCAGCCACAGCAGGAAGGCGGCGTACAGGCGCGGGCTGGACATCAACTTGTCCGCCGCCAGCACATTGACCTGGCCCCGGCCGTCCAGGCCCGTCCGCATCATGTCCTCCAGCCGCAGGGCCGGTTCGCCGAAGAAGGCCTTGCCGCCCTGTTGCTCCAGCTGGAGCAGGGACCGCTGGATGGCGGCGATGGAGACGGGGGCGACATTGCCGACCTCGCGGCCGATCCGCTCGGCGTTCTCGCCCACATAGGCCAGGAGGCTGCGCAGATCGTCCAGGTCCAGCAGCAGCAGGCCCTCCTGGTCCGCGACGTGGAAGGCGACCGACAGCACGCCCTCCTGCACCTCGTTCAAGTCCAGCATCCGCGCCAGCAGCAAGGGGCCGATCTCGCTGACCGTGGTGCGGATGGGGTGGCCCCTTTGCCCATACAGATCCCAGAAGACGGTCGGGGCGGCGCGCGGGTTCAGCGTCAGCCCCATGTCGGCGGCGCGGGCCAGCAGTTTCTCATTCGGCGATCCGGCCTGGCTGATGCCCGACAGGTCGCCCTTCACATCGGCGCAGAAGACCGGCACGCCGGCGTCCGAAAACCCCTGGGCCATGATCTGCAGTGTCACCGTCTTGCCCGTGCCGGTGGCGCCGGCCACCACGCCGTGCCGGTTGGCGCGGTCGAAGCGCAGCACCTGGGGCTGGGCGCCGTCGTCGGCCAGGCTCTGGCCCAGGAACAGGCCGGGAAGGGCGGTGTCGGTCATGAAGCGTGGTCTCCTTGCCCCCCATGCTTACCCCAGGTGGCGGTGCAGGCTCCAGAGGGTCATGTCGGCGCGCGGTCGGGACGGTCGGATGGGCTGGCGCGCGACGGAAACGCCGATTACGACCGTTGAACAACCATCTTTTGGGGGAGAAACGCGGATGCGGACGCTGCAATGCTGGACGGCCATCGGCCTGGTGATGGGATTCATGCCCACCTCGGCCCAAGCTCAGGCCCAGGCTCTGGCGCCGACCCAGACCCCTGCGGCCGCCGAACGGCCCGCCCCCTATCGCCAGCCGGCCGCCGTCCTGGCCCGTCTGGGCGATGTCGCCATCGCCATGAATGCGCCGGGTCTGGCGCCGGGCCGCACCGACTTCACCAGCCAGGCCGAAATGGAGGCGCATCTGGCGGCCATCAAGGCGCGGGTTCCGGGCGTCTATCTGGGATCGCTGGGCCGCACGGCCCAGGACCGCGACATCCCTTGGCTGGTCTTCACCGCCGAGGGTCATCAGGACATCGACGCCATCGCCCGGCTGGACCGGCCGGTGGTCTGGCTGATCGGCCAGCAGCACGGCAATGAACCGGCCGGCGGCGAGGCCATGCTGGCCCTGGCCTCGGCCCTGGCGGATGGCGAGTTCGCGGCCCTGCTGGACCGGATCACCGTGGTCGTCGTGCCGCGCGCCAACCCCGACGGGGCCGCCGCCTTCCAGCGCCGTACGGGCCTGGACTACGACATGAACCGCGACCACCTGATCGCCACCCTGCCCGAGACGCGTGGCGTTCAGACGGCCATGACCCGCCTGCCGCCCGATCTGGTGGTGGATGCGCATGAGTACGGCGCCACGGGGCCGCTGCGCCGGTTCGGGCGCCTGGCGGCCGCCGATCAGACCATGCTGGACGCCACCCATGCCGCCGTGCCGGCCGAGGTCAGCGCCCTGGCGCGATCCGCCTTCCTGCCGGCGATGGCGGCGCGGCTGGAAGGATCGACGCTGAGTTCGGCGGTCTATCTCAGCGGCATGCCGCCCGCCGGCCCCCTGGTGACCGGCGGCACGGCGCCGGGGATTTCGCGCAACTACTATGGCCTGACCGGCGCCATCTCCATCCTGCTGGAATCGCGGGCGGGCGGGGATCGCGACGCCTTCCAGCGCCGCGTGGCCAGCCACTATCTGGCGGCGGCCGGGGCCATGGAGGCGGCGGCGAACGACCCCGCCGCCCTGCGCCGCACGGTGGCCGACGCCCGCGTCGCCCTGGCCGCCAGTCAGGAGCCGGTGGCGGTGGTGTTCGAGCCGGAGGTTCTGCCCGCCGAACTGCATCTGATGGACGCCCAGACGGGTGAACCCAGCGTCGAGGCGATCGAGCTGCGCGATTCGCGCCATCTGCGTGTGACCGAAAGCCGTCCGCGTCCGCGCGGCTATCTGCTGGCGCCCGAGGCCGCCTCGGCCATCGAGGCGCTGTCGATCAAGGGCGCGCGCCTGTGCGCCGCCCGGCCGCAGACGCTGGAGGTCGAGGCCTTCGACGTCACCCGCACCCAGCCCATCACCCGCGCCACGCGCGAGGCCAGCACCCTGACCGGCGCGCTGGAAGTGCGGCTGGAAACCCGGCGCATCGCAGTGGCCGAAGGCTGGCGCTGGGCGCCGATGGATCAGCCCCTGGCCTCGGTCATCGCCGCCTCGCTGGAGCCGGATTCCGTCGGCAGCCACGTCCACGTCGGCCTGATCCCGGTCGGCGAGGACCGGACCGCCCCGGTCTATCGCGTCATGGGCGCCCCCGCCGGCGACTGCTGAACCTGCTGACGCGCGGCGGGGATTATCGGCGTTGCCGCACGTCCCCGCCCTCAAGCCGCGAAAGACCGGATCGTGAGCGTTAGGGCAAGAAACCCGCCCTCAAGCAGAGAGCGCCCGCGGCGCGAACGGCAGGGCAAAAAGCAGCGAGCGACCGCGTCGCGAGCGTTAGCGCCCTAAACAATGGGCGGCGGACCGGCCAGGACTTCGCGCTTGCCGGAATGGTTGGCGGGGGTGACCACGCCTTCCTTCTCCATTCGCTCGATCAGGCTGGCGGCGCGGTTGTAGCCGATCTGCAGCCGGCGCTGGACATAAGAGGTGGACGCCTTGCGGTCGCGGGTGACCACGGCCACGGCGCGGTCGTACAGGTCGTCGCCAGACCCGCCGCCGCCCTCGCCGCCGCCGAAGTCGTCGCCGCCTTCGTCTTCATCGCCGCCGTCGGTGATGGCCTCCAGATAGTCGGGCGAGCCTTGCGCCCGCAGATGGGCGCAGACCTGTTCGACCTCGTGATCCGTCACAAACGGACCATGCAGGCGGGTGATGCGGCCGCCGCCGGCCATATAGAGCATGTCGCCCTGGCCCAGCAGCTGCTCGCCGCCCTGTTCGCCCAGGATGGTGCGGCTGTCGATCTTGGACGTGACCTGGAAGGAGATCCGGGTCGGGAAGTTCGCCTTGATGGTGCCGGTGATGACGTCCACCGATGGGCGTTGCGTCGCCATGATCAGGTGGATGCCGGCGGCGCGGGCCATCTGGGCCAGACGCTGGACCGCGCCCTCGACGTCCTTGCCCGCGACCAGCATCAAATCGGCCATCTCGTCCATCACCACGACCAGATAGGGCATGGGTTCGGGGCGGATCTTCTCGCTCTCGTAGATCGGACGCCCGGCGTCGTCGAAGCCGGTCTGGACCGTGCGCTCGAAATGCTCGCCCTTGGCCTGGGCCTCGCGCGCGCGCTCATTATAGCTGGCGATGTTGCGCACCCCCAGCTTGGACATGCGGCGATAGCGGTCCTCCATCTCGCGCACCGTCCATTTCAGGGCCACGACGGCCTTCTTGGGATCGGTGACGACGGGGCTGAGCAGGTGCGGAATGCCGTCATAGACCGACAGCTCCAGCATCTTGGGGTCGATCATGATGAAGCGGCACTGTTCGGGCGTCAGCTTGTACAGGATCGACAGGATCATGGCGTTGACCCCCACCGACTTGCCCGATCCGGTGGTGCCGGCGATCAGCAGGTGCGGCATGCGCGCCAGGTCGGCGACATAGGGTTCGCCGCCTATGGTCTCGCCCAGGGCCAGGGGCAGCAGGTGCGCCGGCTTGTCGTATTCGCCGGACGCCAAGAGGTCGCGCAGATAGACCGTCTCGCGCTTCACATTGGGCAGTTCGATGCCGATGGCGTTGCGACCCTGAACCACGCTGATGCGACAGGCGCGGGCCGACATCGACCGGGCGATGTCGTCGGCCAGGGCCACGACGCGGCCATGCTTCACGCCGGGCGCCGGGACCAGTTCATACAGGGTGACGACGGGGCCGGGGCGTATCTGGTCGATCACGCCGCGCACGCCGAATTCCTGCAGCACGCCTTCCAGCATCTTGGCGTTCTGCTTCAGGGCGTCCTCGTCGACCGAGGCGGCGCGGGTCTGGGGCTTGGCCAGAATGCCCAGGGACGGCAGGTCGAAGCCGCCCTCTGACCCGCCGAAGTCGAAGGCGGACTGGCGGTCGTCGACCTTGCGGGCTTTCGGCGTCTTGGCGGCGGCCACCTTGGGCTCGACCTCGGCCGGGCCGCGACGCGCGGCGGGCGCTGAGGAAACAGGGGCCGGATCGTCTTCCCACGGCGGCAGGTCGTCGGTCTCGACCGAACCCTCGTCGGCCTCGGTCGGCAGGTCCAGCCGGGCGCGGCGCGGCGCGGCCGCCTTGGGCCGGGGCTTGGGCGCGGGCGCCGGACGCGGGTCAGAGGGGGCGCGGCGCCAGGCGGCGGCGTCCGACACGTCCGAGACCCTGAGGCCGATGGCGTAACCCAGGGCCCACAGGCCCGCGACGGCGAAGACGGCGCACACGACCCAGCGCGCGCCCGGCAGGCCCAGGGCCGACAGACCGCCGGCGCACAGGCCCGCCACGGCGTCGCCCCACAGGCCGCCCAGGCCGGACGCCAGGGGCCAGGCCGCCGCCGGGGGCGCCGCCGACAGGGCGCCAGCCAGGATCAGCACGCCCAGGGCGGCCGATAGGGTCTTCAGCGGCGTGGGCTTCAGCCGCTCCATCATCATGTCGCCCAGGGCCAGGGCCAGGCCGAAGGCGCCGGTGACCAGGGCGGCGATCCAGGCGGTCAGGCCCAGCGACTGCATGGCGATGTCGGCGAAGACCGCGCCCGAACCGCCCAGCCAGTTGGTCGGCGGCTGGCTAGAGGCCGCGTTCCAGCTGGGGTCGGCCGGATTCCACGACGCCATGGCCGCCAGCAGCAGCGCCGCCAGCAGGGCCTGCAGCATGCCCCGGAACCGCACGGCGACCGGCGCGCCCCACAGGATGCGGGCGCTGATCCAGGCCTGGCGGCCGAGGGCGAGGGCGGCGGACATGGGCGGCGAACGCTCCGATGAAGACAGGTCTCGGACCCATCATCGCCCGCACAGGGTTAAGGGGTTGTTCACCACGGACGGCGTCCGAAGCGATCTGTTGCGACGACCCGCCGCTTTACCTGGCCCGTCGTCGGCGCGATGAAGGGCCATGAGCAGCGAACGCTACGACATCGTCATCGCCGGGGCCGGATTGGCGGGAGCCAGTTTCGGCCTGGCCGCGGCCCAGGGCGGGCTGAAGGTGGTCATGGTCGATCCCCAGCCGTTCGACGCCCAGCTGGCCCCGACCTTCGACGGACGATCGACGGCCATCGCCTTTTCCACCTTCCGCATGCTGGACGCCCTGGGCCTGGGCGACAGTTTGCGACCGCACGCCTGTCGGATGGATCGCATCCTGGTGACCGACGGCCGCCGCCCCGGCGCGGCCAGCGCCCCGCCCTCGCCCGCCTTCCTGCGCTTTGACGCCGACGAGATCGCCGATCGCACCGATGGCGAGCCCTTGGGCTATATGATCGAGAACCGCCGCATCCGCGCCGCCCTGGCCGAGGCGGTGGCGCGCGCGGGCCTGGACGTGCGGGCGCCCGCCAGCGTCGCGGCCGTCGAAACCGACGCCGGACGGGCCACGGTGGTGCTGGGCGACGGATCGCGGCTGTCGGCGCCGCTGGTGGTCGGGGCCGAGGGGCGCGGCTCGCGCGTGCGGGCGTCGGCGGGCATCCAGACCCTGGGGTGGGGCTATGGCCAGTCGGGCGTGGTGGCCACGGTCGGCATGGACCGCGACCACGGCAATGTGGCGCACGAATATTTCCTGCCCGACGGCCCCTTCGCCATCCTGCCCCTGACCGACCGGCGCGCCAGCCTGGTCTGGACCGAAAGCACCCGCAGGGCCGAGGCCCTGAAGGCCGCGTCGGACGACGCCTTTCACGCCCATCTGATGCGGCGGTTCGGCGACTTCCTGGGCGCCGTGACGGTGCAGGGGCCGCGCTTCGTCTATCCGCTGTCGCTGTCGCTGGCCGAACAGCTGACGGCGCCGCGCATCGCCCTGATCGGCGACGCGGCCCACGGGGTGCACCCGGTGGCGGGCCAGGGGCTGAACATGGGGCTGAAGGACGCCGCGGCCCTGGCCGAGGTGCTGATCCAGGCCGCCCGCAACGGCGAGGATATCGGCGCCGAGACGGTGCTGGACCGCTACGCCCGCTGGCGCCGGTTCGACAATACGGCCCTGGCGGCGGGGTTCGACGCCTTCGTGCGGCTGTTCTCGAACGACATCGCGCCGGTGCGGCTGGCGCGCGGCCTGGGCCTGGCGGCGGTCAACCGCATCGCCCCGCTGCGCCGCGCCTTCATGCACGAGGCGGGCGGGGCGACAGGCGACCTGCCCAGATTGCTGCGGGGCGAGCGGGTCTGAGACCCTGCCGGATCAGTCGAGCGTCCGCGCCTCTTCCGGCAGCATGATCGGCACGCCGTCGCGGATCGGATAGGCCAGTTTGGCGCCCTTTGAAACCAATTCGTTTCGGGTCCGGTCCCAGGTCAGGGGGCCGCGCGTGACCGGGCACACCAGAACCTCCAGCAGGCGCGGATCGACTGTGACCGGGGTGTTGAAGGCGTCGCTCATGATCTGACCTTGTACCGGGCGCGTGCGCCACGCGCCAGACTACTGGATCAGGCCGTCGTCGTCCGAAGACGCCGCATCGATGCGCAGCAGGGCCGCCAGGTCGGACGCCCGGGCCCAGATGTCGGCGGCCTCCAGCAGGGCCTGTTTCTCGGCCGCCTCGAACGGCAGGGCCATGGTCAGGCTGTTGACCAGGGCCTCGACCGGCGCCCCCTCGGCCGCGTCCCAATCGACGTCCAGGCCGCGATGAGTCAGATAGCGCCGCAGGGCGTCCAGAAAGCCCGGCCGGTCGAAATCGCCCTCGCCTTCCGGCGGCGTCAGATCGGCCTCGAACGGGGCGAAGGCCGCCCGCACCTGACGATAGGGGGTGCGCCCGTCCAGTTCGGCCACCACGCGAAAGCGGCACACGCCGGTCAGGGTGATCAGATACCGGCCATCGGACGTCTCGGCGAAACTGGTGATCCGCCCGGCGCAGCCGACGGCCGACAGGGCCGGCGCATCCAGCGACGGCCCCGTGGGCTGGATCATGCCGATGATCCGGTCCCCGGCCATGGCGTCATCGACCATGTTCAGATAGCGCGGCTCGAAAATGTTCAGCGGCAGTTGCCCGCGCGGCAGCACGATGGCCCCGGCCAAAGGGAAGATCGGGATCACCTGCGGCAGGTCCGACGCCTTCACATAGCCCTGGGCCACGCGGGGGACTCCGTCAGGAAAAGAGAATGGACGACAGACGGCGTCGCCCGTCGCGGGCCACGTCGCTGGCGGCGCCCGCCG
>ENA-UOUJ01000309-UOUJ01000309.1-activated-sludge-metagenome-genome-assembly--contig:-NODE-309-length-37050-cov-10.826517_pt1 | contig 37050 bp, 39 predicted proteins | sample MGYA00249839_ERZ747224 | MGnify/ENA primary metagenome ERZ747224 (study PRJEB28782, sample SAMN03220277) | activated sludge metagenome | biome: wastewater; feature: sewage sludge; material... | reverse complement strand
CGTGCTTGACCATCAGGTACTTGCGCTTGACCGTGGCGCGGTCCATGTTCTTCGAGGCACCGAACACGTCCTTGATGATCTTGAACACGTAGGGGAAGGACGGCAGCGTGAACACCAGCATCACCAGGCCGCGGATGCCCGGCGCGACGATGAACTGGTCGTTCGAGTGGCGCAGGTGTGAGACCAGGTCGCGGAAGAACATCGTCTTGCCCTGCTTGCCCAGGCCGAGCATGGTGTAGAGCTCGCTGCGCGGTTTGTTGGGCATGATCGAGCGCAGGAACTGCACGTAGCCCGAGGGCACCTCCATGTCGACCAGGAAGTAGGCGCGCGACAGCGAGAACAGCACCGAGATCCGCCACGGGTCGAGGATCAGCGTGTCCAGGTAGAGCAGGCCTCGTGCGTTGTGGCGCACCGCGATCGCGAACGGGGTCTCCTGGTAGCCATTGACCGTCTTGCCGATGATGTAGGCGGTCTTGTTGCGGTAGAAGGCGGAGTAGAGCACCTGGATCTGGCAGTTGACCTCCATCGGCGGCCACCCGCCGAGGTGGGCCTGCGCCGCGCGCATGACGAAATCGACGTCGCGGTCGAGATCCTCGAAGCTGCGCTGCCAGTCGAAGTCCTCGACGATGCGCCGGACGGTGGCACGCAGGCCGCGGTCGCGCGGGTAGTAGCTCGAATACACCGGCGGGTAGGACTCGATGTATTCGGTGGAGATCGCCGGGCGCGCGAACAGGTAGTCGTTGTTGAAGTAGCTGCGGTGCAGGATCTTGGTGGTGACCGAGTTGAAGAAGGTCTCGGCGAGCTCGGGCTGGCGGTGGTTGATCAGCATGCCGATGAACTGCAGCTTGACCTGCTGCCAGGTGCTGTCGTCGAGCGAGTCGGCGTCGAACTCGTCGTGCAGGCGCTGCACGGTCTCGTCGACGCGGTCGTCGTAGAACTGCACGCGCTCGCGCACCGCGTCGAGCTGCTTCTGCCACTGTGCGGCCTCGTAGAGCTCCTTGGCGCGGCGCGAGGTCTCGCGAAAGATGCGGTAGTGCTTGTTGAAGCCCTCCACCAGCGCCTGCGCGATCGCCTGAGCGACCGGGCTTTCTCCCGACTGCAGGTCCATCGAACCCCTCCGGAGGATTCCGCCACCGCGGCCGCGACGGCGTCGAACACGCCGGAAATGGTAGCACCGGCGGCGTCCGTGCCGACGTGCCATGCTGCGGTGCTTCCTTTCGACCTGCCGGGCTTTGGGACATAATCGGCCTCCGGTAGAGGGCTGTGCGGTGGAGTGCAGCGAGTCCCGCATGCCGTCGCAGCCTTCCGGTCCGTCGCCCGACGGGCGTCTCCGTGGCAGTTCGACCACAGCAGCGCCGCGGAATCCATCCGTGGCCATCGAGGGAGGGAGCAGGCATGAGCGAATCCAAGATCAAGGTACCCGCAGGCGGCCAGAAGATCGTCCCGGGGGAGGCCGTTCCGGACAACCCGATCATTCCCTTCATCGAAGGCGACGGCATCGGCGTCGACATCACCCCGGTGATGATCAAGGTGATCGACGCGGCGGTCGACAAGGCCTATGGCGGCAAAAAGAAGATCCACTGGATGGAGGTCTACGCCGGCGAGAAGTCGACGCAGATCTATGGACCCGACGAGTGGCTGCCGAAGGAAACCTTCGACGCGCTCAAGACCTACTCGGTGTCGATCAAGGGGCCGATGACCACACCGGTGGGCGGCGGCATCCGCTCGCTCAACGTGGCGCTGCGCCAGGAGCTCGACCTCTACCAGTGCGTGCGCCCGGTGCGCTACTTCAAGGGCGTGCCCAGCCCGCTCAAGCAGCCCGAGCTGACCGACATGGTCATCTTCCGCGAGAACACCGAGGACATCTACGCCGGCATCGAGTGGCAGGCGCTGTCCGAGGGCGCGAAGAAGGTCATCGACTTCCTGCAGGGCGAGATGGGGGTCAGGAAGATCCGCTTCCCGGGGACCTCGGGCATCGGCATCAAGCCGGTGTCCATCGAGGGCACGACCCGCATCGTGCGCGCCGCGATCCGCTACGCGATCGACAACGACCGCAAGAGCGTGACCCTGGTGCACAAGGGCAACATCATGAAGTTCACCGAGGGCCTGTTCCGCGACACCGGCTACAAGGTGGCGCAGGAAGAGTTCGGCGCGCAGCCGATCGACGGCGGGCCGTGGTGCAAGTTCAAGAACCCGAACACTGGCCGCGAGATCGTCGTCAAGGACGCCATCGCCGACGCCTTCCTACAGCAGATCCTGCTGCGTCCGGCCGAATACGACGTGATCGCCACGCTCAACCTCAACGGCGACTACATCTCCGACGCGCTCGCCGCGCAGGTGGGCGGCATCGGCATCGCACCCGGAGCCAACATCTCCGACCAGTACGCCTGCTTCGAGGCCACCCACGGCACCGCGCCCAAGTACGCCGGGCTGGACAAGGTGAACCCGGGCTCGCTGATCCTGTCGGCCGAGATGATGCTGCGCCACCTGGGCTGGAAGGAGGCCGCCGATCGGGTGATCCGGGGCATGGAGGCGGCGATCGCCGACAAGCAGGTCACTTACGACTTCGCCCGCCTGATGGAAGGCGCCAACGAGGTCTCGTGCTCGGAGTTCGGCGACGCGATGATCGCGCGCATGTAAGCCTTGGCCCGGCCGGCGCCCTCGCCGGCGACGACCAACCCGCCCTCTCCTCGTGGAGCCGGCGGGTTTTTTCTTGCGCGCACCTTACGCCTCGCGCCTCACTCCTTACGCCTCTGTAAGGGATAAGTAAGACTGATCTTTCTATAATCGCCCCACTGCTGCATGGTCCGGGGGTGTCTCCAGCCTTCGGGCCGGCAGTGGAAGGTGTTTCACTTAAAACGAGGAGACATGATGGAAAACAACAGTGCTTCAGGCTACTGGAAAGCCACGCTGGGACTCCTGACCAAGATCCTGATCATCTGGTTCGTGGTCTCGTTCGGTGCCGGCATCCTCTTTGCGCCTGCGCTGAACAGCATCTCGCTGGGAGGCTATCCGCTCGGGTTCTGGTTCGCCCACCAGGGGGCAATCTACATCTTCATCGCGCTGATCTTCTATTACGCGAAGAAGATGGGTGATATCGACCGCCAGTTCGACGTCCACGAGGAGTAATAGGATTATGGATCTTCAAACCGTTACTTACCTGGTGGTCGGCGCGTCCTTCGCGCTGTACATCGGCATCGCCATCTGGGCGCGCGCCGGCAGCACCAGCGAGTTCTATGCCGCGGGCGGCAGCGTGCACCCGGTCACCAACGGCATGGCCACGGCGGCCGACTGGATGTCGGCGGCTTCCTTCATCTCCATGGCCGGCCTCATCGCCAACATGGGCTACGGCGGCGGCCTGTTCCTGATGGGCTGGACTGGCGGCTACGTCCTGCTGGCGATGCTGCTGGCCCCGTACCTGCGCAAGTTCGGCAAGTTCACCGTGCCGCAGTTCATCGGCGACCGCTTCTACTCGAAGACGGCCTCGACGGTGGCGGTGGTGTGCCTGCTGACCGCGTCGCTGACCTACATCATCGGCCAGATGACCGGTGTCGGCGTGGCCTTCTCGCGCTTCCTCGGCGTGTCGAGCGAGACCGGCATCTACATCGGCCAGGCGATCGTGTTCCTGTATGCGGTGTTCGGCGGCATGAAGGGGATCACCTACACCCAGGTCGCGCAGTACATCGTGCTGATCGCCGCCTACCTGGTTCCGGCTTTCTTCATCTCGCTGCAGCTCACCGGCAACCCGCTGCCGCAGCTCGGTCTCGGTTCGAATATGGTCGGCACCGACACCTCGCTGCTCGCCAAGCTCGACCTGATCGTGAAGGACCTCGGCTTCGACCAGTACACGACCTCGATCCCGGGCAGCACGCTCAACATGTTCATGTACACGCTGTCGCTGATGATCGGCACCGCGGGCCTGCCGCACGTCATCATGCGATTCTTCACCGTCCCGACGGTGAAGGACGCGCGCAGCTCGGCGGGTTGGGCGCTGGTCTTCATCGCGCTGCTGTACACCACCGCGCCTGCAGTCGGCGCGATGGCCAAGCTGAACCTGCACGGCACGGTGAACTCGGCGGTCGGTCTCGAGAGCAACGCTGAAGGCAAGCTCGTGGTGAACCCGGCCACGGTCAAGGCCAACGCCGACCTGTACGCCACCGAGTCCAGCCTGCAGTACGAGCAGCGCCCCGAGTGGATGAAGCGCTGGGAGAAGACCGGCCTACTGAAGTTCGAGGACAAGAACGGCGACGGCCGCATCCAGTACTACAACGACAAGACCAAGAGCGCCGATGCCAAGGCCAAGGCCGAAGCGGCTGGCTGGAAGGGCAACGAGCTGACGGTGAACGCCGACATCATGGTGATGGCGAACCCCGAGATCGCGCTGCTGCCCAACTGGGTGATCGCGCTGGTCGCCGCGGGTGGTCTGGCTGCCGCGCTGTCGACCGCTGCCGGCCTGCTGATGGCGATCTCGTCGGCGGTGTCGCACGACCTCGTGAAGAACGTGTTCGTGCCGAACATCAGCGACAAGAACGAGCTGCTGGTGGGCAAGATCTCGATGGCGGTTGCGATCGTGATCTCCGGCTGGCTCGGTCTTAACCCGCCGGGCTTCGCTGCCGGTACGGTTGCGCTGGCCTTCGGTATCGCCGCCTCCTCGCTGTTCCCGGCGATCATGATGGGCATCTTCTCCAAGAAGATGAACAAGGAAGGCGCGATCGCGGGCATGTTGGCCGGTCTCTTCGTCACGCTGTTCTACGTGTTCGCGCACAAGGGCATCTTCTTCGTGAAGGGCACCGACTTCGTGGACCTGATCGGCGGTCCGAACAGCTTCTTCGGCATCACGCCGGAAGCCTTCGGTGCGGTCGGTGCGATGGTGAACTTCATCGTTGCGATCGTGGTCGACAAGGTGACCAAGGAGCCGCCGGAGCACATCCAGCACATGGTCGAATCGGTGCGCATCCCGCGCGGTTCGAAGCTGGTGGACGGCGCCCACTAAGCAGGGTCCGGCAATTGTCGGGCAGCACCATCCGGCTCGCGCCGGATGGTGCGAACGGAGCCCCGCCGGTCGGATTGGCGGGGCTTTTTCTTTCTGGAAAGTGGTACCGTGCAGGACGGCGAGCCGATCGCCGCTCATGCTGGAGTCGAGAATGATCCTCACCGCAAGCATTGCCCTCAACTGGATCCTGTTCCTCGCCCTGTTCCCGATCGCGTTCTTCTGGTTCCGGCGGGCGTGGCGCATCCTGTTCAGGCGGGATTTTTCCGAGGTTGCGTTGAAGGGCGGCATGCCGCCGCCGAATCCGGAGCGCTACGCGCCCTACACGCTCGCGATCAACCTGATCGGCGGCGGGGTGATCGTCTTCGTGATCCTCGGCATCGTGACCGGCAGCATGGACTTCGACACCTGGACCGCGAGCGCGGGGGTGACGATCTGGATGAAGTTCTTCCTCGATTTCGCGCTCGGCCGGCATGCGCACCCGATCGTGCCGCGGCGCAAGAAGGTCGACCCGACCCGCCCTTCGGCGGAGCAGCAGTGAGCCTCGCCTCATGCATGACGGGCTGGCAGGCCGTGTCGCTCGTCAGTGCCGGCTATTGACCCGGTAGCGCCGGTCGAGCCGGTTCATGGCGACCACGTAGATCACGATGATCACGAGATAGACCAGCAGCGCGCCCTGCGCGAACAGGTAGAAGCCCAGCGGAAAGCCGAGAAAGCTCACCGTGTTGAGCTCGCTGGCGAAATACCCTCCGACGAAGGTCACGCCGAACCACACGCCGAGCAGCGTGGAGGTCAGGCGGAGATTGCTGCGCCAGTAGGCGCGCTGGCGTTCGTCGAGGTCCATCTTTGTCGCGCCCTCTGCGCCCGACCCCGCGCGGAGCCGGGCGCCTCCAGTCTCAGTGGGTGCCGTTGCCGCCGTTGCCGCTCGAGAACACCCGCGCCAGCTCGGCCTGGATGTCCTGGGGCGCCGGCTCGTGGCCGCCGGCCTCGAGCACGAACTCGCTCTCTCCGGCGCAGATCGCCTTCAGCCGGCTTTCGAACCCTTCGAGCGCGGCCATCGGCACGCGCGCCGAGATCAGCGTCCACCCCGGCGCCGGGCTGTCGGTCGCGGTGAGGCGCCCACGGCGGCCGGCGAGTTCCGCGCTGACCTCGCCGAAGAGTGTATCCGCCACCTTCACCTGCACGTCGAGCAGCGGCTCGAGCACGATCGGTCGGGCTGCGAGCACCGCCTCGAGCAGCGCATGGCGGCCGGCGGTGACGAAGGAGACCTCGTTCGAGTCCACCGCGTGATGCTTGCCATCGGTGATCACGACGCGGATGTCCTGCAGCGGGAAGCCGGCGAGCGCACCTTCGATCAGCGCCTGGCGCACGCCTTTTTCCACTGCCGGCATGAAGTTGGTCGGGATGGTGCCACCCTTGACCTCGTCGCCGAGCTCGATGCCGGTGCCGCGCGGTAGCGGCTCGACGCGCAGTGCGACCTCGCCGAACTGGCCGGCGCCGCCGCTCTGCTTCTTGTGGCGATAGCGCGCCTCGGCCACGGCGCTGATCGTCTCGCGGTAGGGGATGCTTGGCGTGGCGGTGTCGAGCTGCAGGTTCCAGCGTGCGGACAGCTCCTCGAGCACGATCTTGAGGTGCTGCTCGCCCAGGCCGCGCACCACGGTGCGGCGGTTGCGCGGATCGAAGCTGACCTCGAGGCAGGGGTCTTCCTCCATCAGGCGGGCGAGCGCCTCGGACAGCTTCTGCTCGTCGGCCGGCTTGCGCGTCATCAGCGCGAGGCCGAACACCGGCTGCGGCCAGGCGGCGGGGGCGAGGTGGTAGTAGTCCTCGTCGTGCGAGTCGTGCAGCACCGCATCGCGGGTGAGCTCGTCTACGCGTGCCACCGCGCACAGGTCGCCAGGCACCGCGAGCGCGGTCTCGACCGTGTTCTTGCCCTGCATGCGCAGCAGGTGCGCGACCTTGAAGGGCTTGCGGCCGTCGCCGATGTAGAGCTGCGAGTTGGGCGTGACCTGGCCCTGGTGCACCCGGAATAGGCCGAGCTTGCCGCGGTAGGGGTCGTTGGCGATCTGGAAGACGTGGGCGACGACGTGGCGCTCGGCGTCGAGCGCGACCTCGACGGCCTCCGCTGCCGCGCCCTCGCCCTTGAGGAAGGCGGGTACGTTGGCCTCGGTGGGGTCGGGGGCGAGCTTGCCGAGGATGTCGAGCAGCTCGCGCACGCCGGCGCCGCTGCGCGCGGAGACGAAGCACACCGGCACCAGGTGGCCTTCGCGCAGGGCCTGCTCGAAGGGGGCGTGGAGCTGCTCGGGGTCGAGCGACTCGCCCTGCTCGAGGTATTGCGCCATCAGCGCCTCGTCGAGCTCGACGACTTGGTCGACGATCGCGTCGTGCGCGGCCGAGGGGCTGGAGAAGGCGGTGGCGGCGGCGTTGTCGGGCGCGAAGAAGCAGTCGATGACACGGCTGCCGTCGGCGGCGGGCAGGTTGATCGGCAGGCACTCGCGGCCGAAGTTGGCGGCGATGGCATCCATCAGCGCGCCGAGGTCGGCCCCCGGGGCATCGATCTTGTTGACCACGATCATGCGGCACTTGCCCTTCGCGGCGTCCATCATGCGCCGGGTGCCGCTCTCGATGCCGGCCGCGGCGTTGATCACCACCGCGGCGGTGTCGGCCGCGGGCAGCGCCACCAGAGCGCGACCACTCAGGTCGGGCAGGCCCGGGGTGTCGAGCAGGTTGATCCAGTGGCCGGCCCACTCCAGGTGGACCAGCGCCGCGTGCAGCGAGTGGCCCATCGCCTTTTCCTGCGGGTCGAAGTCGGCGACCGTGTCGCCGCGCTCCACGCTGCCGGGTGCGCCGATCTCGCCGGCGGCGGCGAGCAGGGCCTCGACCAGGGTGGTCTTGCCGCTGCCGGCGTGGCCGAAGAGGGCCAGGTTGCGGATGTCGTGAACCGAGCTGGGGGTCATCGTGTGCCTCTCTCTAGCGATTGAATGCGATTGCCCTCAAGTCTGTGCCTGTCGGGCGCGCGTGGCAATGTGGGAGGTCACAAAGCCGGCGCGCTCCCGGGGCCGCTCAGGCGCTGCGCAGGCCAGCGAGGCGGGTGAGCAGGATGGCCGCGAGCGGCACCACGAGCGCGATCACCGTCACGGTGACCAGCAGCGTCCCGAGCGCGCCGTAGTCGGCCGGTGTGGTGATCGCCCCGGTGGCGGCGTCCTTGACCTCGCGCGCGATCGTGTGGAACTGGTTGAGGTACTTGGTGCCGAGCTGCGAGGCCGAGAGCGCGAGGTTGGTGAAGGAGGCCATCACCGCGAAGAAGGTCGCCTTGAGGTGCGGCGGCGCCGAGTTCGCGATCCAGGCCAGCATCGGCACCATCGACACCTGGCCGAGCGGGGACTCGAGCGCGGTGTTGGCGATGGCGATGAAGCGCGCGTCCACCACGCCACCGGTGTGCGCCGCGGTCCATTCGTGCAGGCCATGGAACATGCCGATGATCGGCAGCGATAGCAGCGTGGTGGCAAGGGTGAGGAAGATCACGATGTCGGCGATCGACTTCTCGGCCATGAAGCGGCGGAACAGGAACAGGCCGGCGAGCGTCAGCGCGCTGGTGATGAGGTCGAGCCGCGACAGGAAGCTCTGGTCGAAGCCGAGCTCGTCGATCATCCACCAGCTCGCCCCGGCGCCGGGGCCGGGCAGGGCGCGGAAGGCGAAGATGATGATCACCGTGCCGAGCAGGGTGCGCGCGGCCTCGGGCGAGAGCTCGCGCAGCAGGCGGCTGATCATGAAGCCGATGATTGCGAACGAGGTGGCGAAGATGACCTCCTGCGCGTACTTGAAGCCCGACAGGCCGATGCCGATGGTGAGCGCCACGAACACCGCGCTGCCGCCGAGGATCCACCAGTTGGGCGCGGTCTTCTCCTCCGGGTCGTGGAGCAGGCGGTCGATCTCGGAGCGGCTGCGCCCGAGCGCCTCGAGCCGCCGGGCCTCGCGGCGCTTGAGAAAGCCACCGAGCAGCACGCCGCTCACCGACAGCAGCGGGATGATCAGCGCGAGTTCGTAGATGCGCAGGTAGATGGCGACCTTGTCGGCCTCGGGCAGGTTCTCGGAGCCCTGGAACATCGCCACGTTGGCGAGCGACACCATCACGGTGCCGCCGATGATCGCCACCCGGCCGAGCATCTGCATGGTGGTGTGCATCAGGCGGATGGTGTCGGCGGGGATGGGTTGGCCGCGCGCATCCAGGCGCGGCACGGCCTCGACCGTCATCGCGTCGGCCACCGCGTCCTGCATCACGTAGCCCACCGGCGACAGCAGCACCGAAAGCACGAACCAGGCCTCGATCGGCATTACCGCGCGCATCGCATCCGGGCTTCCGATCAGCCCGATCATGATCAGCAGGCTGGCGGCGATCAGGCTGGCGCCCAGGTAGACCAGCCCGGCCTTGTAGCGCCACATCAGATCGACGAAATGCCCGATCGGCATCTTCAGCGCCCACGGGATGCCCGCCCAGAAGCCGAGCGCGGCGAGGAAGGCGGCCGACAGGCCGAGGTAGTCCTTGACGAAGAAGGTGCCGACGATGCCGGTGAGGCCGGACACCCCCGCCGCGCAATACACCATCAGCGGCGGTAGATAGGACAACCGCATCTCGCGGCCGAGCTCGAGCAGGTTGCGGTCGATCCAGCGGTAGATGGCGTGCAGCACTTGGTCGGGCCCTCGTCGTCGGGTCGTGTCGTTTCGGGTCTTGCCGGGTCGGGTTCCGATCGCTGTTGCGGCGGATCGCACGCCCGGACCGGGCTCAGCCTGCGAACAGGCGCTCCACCCAGGGCATGATCCAGGGCAGGGACAGCGCGGTGATCAGACCGTTCAATCCCATCGCCAGCGCGGCGAAGGCGCCCGCCTGCTCGCTGACCTGGAACGCGCGCGCGGTGCCGATGCCGTGCGAGGCGATGCCGATCGCGAAGCCGTGCACCGCGTGATCGCTGACATTCAGGCGGCGCATCACGCCGCGGCCGAACACCGCGCCGATGATGCCGGCGCTGATCACCAGCACCGCGGTCAGCGAGGGCAGGCCGCCGATGCGCTCGGCCACACCCATGGCGATCGGTGTGGTCACGCTCTTGGGGGCGAGCGACATCAGCGATTCGCGGCTGCCGCCCAGCAGCGCGCCGATGCCCCAGGCCGACAGCGCCGCGGTCAGCGAGCCGGCGACGAGCGCGATCAGTAGCGGTCCGGCCATCGACTTCAGCCGCGGCCACTGCGCGTAGAGCGGGATCGCCAGCGCGACCGTGGCCGGCCCGAGCAGGAAGTGCACGAACTGTGCGCCGTCGAAATAACGCTGGTAGGGCGTGCCGGTGGCGAGCAGCAGGCAGGCGAGGATGGCCACGCTGATCAGCACCGGGTTGGCGAGCGGATGGAAACCGACGCGTTTGTAGATCCAGAACGCCGCCTGGTAGGCGAGCAGGGTGAGCGTGAGGCCGAGCAGCGGCGAGGTCGACAGGTAGACCCAGATCTCCTCGAGGTTCGGGTTCATCGGCCGGCCTCCGTCGTCGACTTGGCGCGCCCGTGGGTGAGCGCCTTGAGCACCAGCGCGGTCACCGCGAGCGCGAGGAAGGTGCTGAGGAACAGCGCCACCAGCAGCGGCAGCCATTCGGCGGCGATGCGGTCGCCGTAGATCACGATACCGGTGCCCGCGGGCACGAACAGCAGCGACAGGTGCTGCAGCAGCTGGCCGGAGGTCTGGCGCAGGTCCTCGCCCGGGCCGCCGCGGATGAGCAGCGCGAGGAAGAGCAGGGCCATGCCGATCACCGGGCCGGGGATCGGCAGCGCGAGCGCGCGCGCGATCACCTCGCCGGCGAGCTGGAAGACGAGGAGCAGGGTCAGGGCGGCGATCATGGTCGGGATCCCTCGCGAAGTCTCTGGAAGGGGCGCCGTACGGGGGCGCCGGAGGGGCCGCCGGCGTTGGCGGGCGAAACGAGCTTACAGCAGAGCATGCCCGACCGTGCGCACCGCGATGCCGACCACGGCGCCGAGCGCGGCCGGCTTCCACACCGCCGCCACGCGGCGGCCGGCGGAGATCAGCACCGCCACGCCGGCGACGTCGAAGGGGTGGATCAGGAAGCCGGCGCTGGCGTCGAGCGTGGCGATCGTCGTCGTGCCCGCCTTCAGCATCTCGTCCATCACGCCCATCATCGCGGTGCCACCGGCGATGTACTTGGTGAGCGTGAGCAGGATCAGCGCGGGGTCGAGGTCGAAGGCGCGCAGTAGCGGGGCGAGCAGCGCGGTGAGCGCGTCGATGCCGCCGCTCGCGCGCAGCGCCATCACCGCCACCAGCGCGAGCACCAGCATCGGAATCGCGCCCACCGAGATCTTGAAGGCCTCGGCACCGGCGCGGTTGATCACGTCGAGGACGCCCTTGGCGTCGTCGGCGACACGGTGGTGCAGGGTCTCGTCGAGCGGCGCCTCGGCTGCCGACAGGCCGCGGCCGAAGCCGTGATAGGTCACTGCGGCCGCGGCCAGGCCGCCGATCACCGACAGCACCAGCGCCGGCCCGAAGGCGAGCCCCATCGAGGCCATCGGGAAGGTGACGTTGGCCTGCGCCATCGCCATCACCATCGCCAGCGTGGCGGCGAGGTGACGGTCGGAGGCGCCGCGGCCTTCCATCATGGTCAGCGTGGCCACCGGTGCGGCGAAGCTCACCAGGTTGATCTGCAGCGCGGCGAACACGCCCAGCCCGGTGAGCCCGAGCGGACGCAGCAGCGGTGCCAGGTGCGCCACCACCCAGTCGAGCACGCCGCGCGCCTCGAGCAGGCGCATCAGCGACAGCATCACCACCATGATCGGCAGCAGCACGAAGAGGGAGAGCTCGACGCCGGAGCGGCCGGCTTCGAGGATGATGCGGGTGAGTTGGTCCATCGGTGCGGAAGCCGGGATTTGTTGCGGTGCAAAAGCGAAATGATACCGTGTCCGGCAGGATGCCCGCTCCCACCGCGCCTTCGTGCAGTCGGCCCGCGCGCACTCCGCGGCGGATGCGCCGCTACCCCGCCCCGTCCGCCGCGGCGCGCGCGCCACCGTGGCGAAACACCCGCACGCCGCCGAGCACCCCGGCGATCAGCAGCACGATGCCGGCGCTCTCGGCCATGCCCGGCCAGCGTCCGTACCAGAGGAAGGCGTAGAGTAGCGCGGCGAGCGTCTCGAACACGATCAGCTGGCCCACCAGCGCGGCCGGCAGCAGGTGGCTGGCGCGGTTCCACAGCAGGGTGCCGAGCCAGGATGCGGCCAGCCCGAGCAGGATGCACATGCCGACGAAGGCTTCGGGGCGGGGGCCGAGCGGCCACGCGAAACCCGGACCGCCGGGTGCGAGCCGGGTGTCCCACAGCCAGTAGCCGATGCCGGCGACGATCGCCACCGGCAGCGTCGCCAGCCCCTGCGCGGTCGCCCACGCGCGCGACAGCCCGGCGCCGCGGGCGCGCAGCCAGCGGCTGTTGCGGATCGGGTACCAGGTCCAGCAGCCGAGCGCGAACAGCCCGAAGCCGATGCCGAGCAGATAGTCGGCGGAAGCCTCGGCGGGCAGCGCGTGCGCGCTCGCCGAATGCACTGCGAACAGGCCGCCGAGGATGAGCGCCAGGGGGGCGGCGAGACGCATCCATGGCGCGCTGTCCTCGCCGCCGCCGTGGCGGCGGTCGAGCAGGTTCGCGGTGATCGCGATCACCACCGGCAGGGTACCGATGATCAGGGTCGGCACCGGCCCCCCGGCGAGCTGGATCGCGCTCGCCAGCGTGGAGTAGTAGAGCAGGTTGCCGATCAGCGCGAGCTTGACCGCCTCGATCCAGTCGGCGCGCGTGAGGCGGGCGAGCGCGGCACGATCGAACCAGGCCAGGCCGAGCGCGAGCACGCCGAAGGCGAGGTAGCGCCCGATCGCGAGCATGAAGGGCGGGTAGTCGGCGAGCAGCAGCGGGGTGAGGAACACCAGGCCCCATAGCAGGCCCGCGCCGAGGGCGGCGGAGAGTCCGGCGAGCATCGGCGCGCTCAGAGCGTCTTGCCGAAGTAGTACACGGTGAGCACGCCACCGACCGCGATGATGAAGCGGCGCAGCCACAGCGCCGGCAGCTTGCGCGCCACCGCCGCACCCCAGTAGCCGCCGATGGTCGCGGTGACCAGCATGACCAGGGTGTGCGGCCACGACACCGCGTCCGCGATCACGAAGGTCGCCACCGCGACGCTGTAGATCACCGCCGAGAGCCAGTTCTTCAGCGCGTTGATCTCGTGCACATCCTTGAAGCCCTGGATGGCGAGCGCGGCGATCATCAGGATGCCCATGCCGGCGCCGAAGAAGCCGCCATACAGGGAGACCGCGAACTGGAACAGGTAGCCGCCCGGGCCGATGTGGCGCTCGTCGACCCCCTCCGGCGCAGGTTTCCATTTCTTCACCAGCGCGGAGATCTGCGCGCTGAACGCGAACAGCACGGTGGCGAGCAGCAGCAGCCAGGGGATCAACTGCGCGAACGCTGCGTTCGAGGTGGCCAGCAGCAGCAGACCGCCGCCGATGCCGCCGACAAAGGCGATCACCGAGAGCATCGGCAGGCTGCGCGAGAAGCGCTTCAGTTCGCGCCGGAACGCCCACGCGCCAGCGAGGCTGCCCGGCCACAGCGAAACCGAGTTGCTCGCATTGGCGACCACTGGCGGCACGCCGATCGCGAGCAGCGCAGGAAAGGAGAAGAAGGTGCCGCCACCGGCGACCGAGTTCACCGCGCCAGCGGCAAAGGCGGCGGCTCCGATCAGGGCGATCTCGAAGAGGGTGAGGCCGAACATGTGGAGGGCGGTGCGTCGGGAGGGGCGGGGAGGGCGGGAGCGACGGGCAGGAACCACGTCGTAGCGCGGCAAGCCCAGAAATGGCACAGCTGCCACGGGAGCGGGCCCCCGCGGCGCTGCGTTCTCGATCGGGCTGGTCTCCTCCGCCCTGAGTTGGCGCGCATTCTAATGGAGTCACATAGTAAAAAGTAGATGCGCGAGAAGATTTTTCTATCGAGTGCGGGTTCCCCCCGATTCGTACCGCAGGGGGTTCGAGTCGCCGCATGGGGCGGTGATCGGCCCGCCATGCCTCCGTGCGATCTCGCCGCTGCGGTGTTGCCGCGCCCCTCGCGCTGGGTTAAGATGCGCGCCCTTGGCCGGTGTAGCTCAGTTGGTAGAGCAGCGCATTCGTAATGCGAAGGTCGGGAGTTCGAGTCTCTTCTCCGGCACCAATGGTTTCAAGCACTCAGGGCGATTCTTCGGGATCGCCCTTTTGCTTTCCAGCGGACGTCCAGCCCCTGTCAGCGCCGTGCAGCTTCGTCGGCGGGATTTCCGAAGAGGTTCAGCAGGCCGCCGAAGGCTTCCGCGCTCACCTGCGGGTCGTAGCGCGCGAACAGGGCCTGCTGGCGCTTGCGCATGCCAGCCGGCTGCCGTGCCACGATCTCCTCGCGCTCGGCGAGGATCTCCGCGCACATCCGCTCGGTCACGAAAAGAAAAGGGATCGGCTGATACAGGTCGTCGCTCTTCTGGATGTGGAAACGGGGCTGCTTGCTCATTTTTCCTCCTCCCATGCGTGCAGCGGCCTCCGGGCTCCCGCTCGCGCGGCCGCTGGGTTATCGTGTCGCCTCCCATCGCAATTATCTCAGGCCTCGCATCGATCGCCCTTGATGCCGCGCAGAGGGGCGCGGGGTGCTCGCCCGTCGGGGCCGGACGGAGACCAAGCATGAAGACTTCCCTGATCCTTACGCTCGTGGGCCCGGATCGTCCGGGCCTGGTAAGTGCGGTGTCGGCCTGCGCCGGGGCCCATGGCGCGAACTGGATGGAGAGTCGCCTGGCGCGGCTGGCCGGACAGTTTGCCGGGGTCGTCCGCCTGGAGGTGGAGGCCGCCTCGGCCGAGGCCCTCGAGCGCGCCCTCATGGGGCTCGGCGCGGAGGGGCTCAAGCTCGCAGTCGTGCGGGCCGATTCCGCAGCCGCGGCGCAGCCCCGCCTGGCGCGCCTCGAGCTCGTCGGTCACGACCGCCCCGGTATCGTGCGCGACATCTCGGCGGTGCTTGCCCGCCACGGTCTCAGCATCGACGCGCTGGAGACGACATGCGAGAGTGCATCGATGAGCGGTGAGCCCTTGTTCCGTGCGCAGGCGGAGTTGGCGGTTCCGGCCGGCGTCGAACTCGCCGCGGTGCGCGGCGACCTCGAGGCGCTCGCCAACGAGCTGATGGTCGATCTCGGTTTCGAGGAGGTCTCCGGGTCGGCTGGCTGATCATGCCGGGCTCCGGTCGAGCGCAGCTTGTGCGGGTGCCCGCGGCGCGCGCAGGGGCGCTCGTATGCGCCATCGCGCCTGCGGGGTGGAGCGGCGCCAGAGTGACGCGATTGACGCCTACGTCAACGTAATTTAAGGTGCTGCACCGCAGCGGACGGCCTTTGCCGTCACGGATTTTTCGAGGAGAAAGGCGATGCAGATCGAGAATGGCGTATTCGTGGTGACCGGTGGTGGCTCGGGCCTGGGCGCGGCGAGCGCGCGCATGCTGGTCGAGGCTGGCGGTCGCGTGGTGCTGGCCGACGTCAATGCGCAGGCGGGCGAGGCGCTCGCCGCCGAGCTCGGCGCGGCGGCCTGCTTCGTGCAGACCGATGTCACCGACGCGGACAGCGCCAAGGCGGCGATCGATGCCGCGGTGCAGCGCTTCGGCAAGCTCAACGGCCTGGTCAGCTGCGCCGGCGTGGCGCCGGCCGAGAAGGTGGTGGGTCGCGAGGGGCCGCATCGCCTCGAGAGCTTCGCGCGCACCGTGTCGATCAACCTGATCGGCACCTTCAACATGCTGCGCCTGGCCGCCGACGTCATGAGCAAGGCCGAGCCCGACGCCGGCGGCGAGCGTGGCGTGATCGTCAACACCGCGTCGGTCGCCGCCTTCGACGGCCAGGTCGGTCAGGCCGGCTACGCTTCGTCCAAGGCCGGCGTGGTCGGGCTGACCCTGCCGGTGGCGCGCGAGCTGTCGCGCTTCGGGATCCGCGTGATGACCATCGCCCCCGGCATCATGGAGACGCCGATGCTGATGGGCATGCCGCAGGAGGTGCAGGACTCGCTCGGCAAGATGGTTCCTTTCCCCTCGCGCCTCGGCAAGCCGGCCGAATTCGCCGCGCTGGTGCGCCATATCGTCGAGAACGCCTACCTGAACGGCGAGGTGATCCGCCTCGACGGTGCGATCCGCATGGCCGCGAAGTAAGACGGTGCGGCGCCGCAGCGGCTGCTCGTGGTGATGCTGCGGTGCAATAGCCGGGGCCGGTGAATTGTGCTATTAAACCGGTTCCAATTCTCCCCGCCCCGAGCGTGCGCGTCCGGGGCGGTTTTGCTTGGCGCCGATGACTCCTGCCGAACAGCCCGTCCCCGCGGCCGCAGCCGCAGCCGGTGCCGCAGCAGATAGCGACTGCTATCACTGCGGCCTGCCGATCCCGCCGGAGACCCGGCACTATGTCCGCATCGACGATCGTGACCGACGCATGTGCTGCATCGGTTGCGAGGCGGTGGCGCAGTCCATCGTCGACAACGGCCTGGTCGATTACTACCGCCATCGCGACGCGATGCCCGAGACGAGGCGCGAGGCGATGCCGGTCGAGCTGCAGGAGCTCGGCCTCTTCGACCACCCCGACTTCCAGAAGAGCTTCGTGCGCCCGGTGGGCGAGCATGAGCGCGAGGCGGCGCTGATCCTCGAGGGCATCACCTGCGCCGCCTGCGTGTGGCTCAACGAGAACCACGTCGCCCGTCTGCCCGGGGTGTCGGCGATCGAGATCAACTACGCCACCCGGCGCGCGCGCGTGCGCTGGGACGAGCGCCAGATCAAGCTCTCCGACATCCTCGCCGCCATCCAGGCCATCGGCTACCGCGCCTACCCCTACGACGCCGAGCGTTCCGAGCAGGTCGCCCACCGTGAGCGGCGCTCGATGCTTTGGCGGGTGTTCGTCGCCGGCTTCGGCATGATGCAGGTGATGATGTACGCCTTCCCGGTCTATGTGGCCGGCGAGGGCGACATGACTTGGGACATCGAGCAGTTGCTCCGCTGGGCCAGCCTGCTGCTGACCCTGCCCGTGGTGCTCTATTCGGCCGCGCCCTTCTTTCAGCGCGCCTGGCGCGACCTGCGCCTGCGCCGCCTGGGCATGGACGTGCCGGTTGCGCTCGGCGTGGGCAGCGCCTTCGCCGCCAGCCTGTGGGCGACGCTGACGGATGGTCCGGAGGTCTATTTCGATTCGGTCACGATGTTCGTGTTCTTCCTGCTCGGCGGGCGCTATCTGGAGATGATCGCGCGCCAGAAGGCGGTGCGCGGTGTCGAGGAACTCGGCAAGGCGCTGCCTTCGTTCGCGGAGCGTCTCGCCGGCTGGCCGGGGGAGTCCGCCGGCGAACGCGTGCCGACTTCGCAGCTGGTGGCGGGGGAGGTGCTGCGGGTGCGTCCCGGCGAGGTCATCCCGGTCGATGGCGTGGTCGTCGAGGGGCGCGGCGAGGCCAACGAGTCCCTGCTGACCGGCGAGAGCATGCCGGTACCCAAGGCGGTCGGCGATCGTGTCACCGGCGGCAGCATCAACGTGTCCTCGCCCTTGCTGGTGCGCGTGGAGCAGGTGGGAGATGCGACCCGGCTGGCGGCGATCCGTCGCCTGATGGATCGTGCGGCGACCGAGAAGCCGCGCATCGCCACCCTCTCGGACCGCGTTGCTGCCTATTTCATCGTCACCCTGCTGGTGCTGGCTGCCGGGACGGGCGTGGCCTGGTACCTGATCGATCCCTCGCGTGCGCTGTGGATCTTCGTCTCGGTGCTCGTGGTCGCCTGTCCCTGCGCGTTATCGCTCGCGACCCCGACCGCGCTCACCGTGGCCACGGACACGCTTGCGCGCATGGGCGTGCTGGTGACGCGCGGACATGCGATCGAAACGCTGGCACGGGCCAGTCATTTCGTCTTCGACAAGACCGGCACCCTGACGCTCGGCAAGATGCGGGTGGAGGAGGTCCGCGCGCTCGGCACGGTGAGCGCGGAGCGGCTTGTGGTGCTCGCTGCGGCGATCGAGCAGGGCTCGGCCCATCCGGTCGCCGCCGGCTTGCGTGCGGCGGTGGGCGACGTCGTGCTTCCGCTGGTCGCGGAGCTGGTCGCCGAGACGGGCCAGGGGATGCATGGCGTGGTCGATGGGGAGCGGCTGTGGATCGGCCGGCCGGCCTGGGTGGCGAGTGCTGCGGGTGCCGAGATGCCCGGTGCGCTGGCGGACTTCGCCGCGTCGGGGGGGACGGTGATCTTGCTCGCGCGTCGTGGCTGCGGGCTCGGGCTGTTCCGTCTTGCCGACAGCCTGCGCGAGGACGCCCCGGCCATCGCCCGCCGCCTTGCGGGCGAAGGCGTCGAGCTGAGCCTGCTCTCGGGCGATGCGCAGGCGGTCGTGGATGCCGTCGCCATCCGGCTGGGGATCGGCGATGCCCGCGGCGGCCTCGATCCACAGGGCAAGCAGCAGGCGATCGTGGAGATGCAGCGCGACCGGAAGGCGGTGGTGGCGATGGTCGGAGACGGGGTGAACGATGCGCCGGTGCTCGCCCAGGCCCACGTCTCGGTGGCAATGGGGGGCGGCACCGACCTCGCTCGCAACCAGGCCGACATCGTGCTCCTCAACGAGCGCTTCGGCAGCCTGGCCGAGGGTATCGTGCTCGCACGCAAGACCTTGCGCATCATCCGGCAGAACCTGTGGTGGTCGTTCGCCTACAATTTCACGTCGGTGCCGCTGGCCATGGCCGGGTTGGTCACGCCTTGGATGGCGGGCATCGGCATGGCGGCGAGCTCCCTGCTCGTCGTTCTCAACGCGATGCGCTTGCAGCGCGCGGCGACCCTCGGCCGCGCAGGCCCGGAGAGCTGAGATGGAAAGTCTCTATCTGCTGATCCCGCTTTCGGTGGTGCTGGTGTTCGTCATCGGAGTGCTGTTCTGGTGGTCGCTGCGCAGCGGCCAGTACGACGATCTGGAGGGGCCTGCCTATCGGCTGCTGATGGACGATCGCGACCCGCTTCCGGGCGAGTCACCGCAAGAGGTGGCCGCGAGCCCCTCGGCAGAGGCTGGGAAGGATGCTCCCGATCGCGGATCGGGGGCGCGGCGCGGGGAATCGAGGTTTCGTTGACCTAGGTCAACCTCTGCTCCACACGTGGGAGGAAAATAACGCCGTTGCAATCGATCGCCCGTCATGACGGCGCGAGAGATTCGCAGTTTATGTCTCTCTGTTGGGGTTGGGGGTGCGTGAAGACGCACCCTTTTTTTTCGCCTGTTTCCAGCCCGCCGAAACCGCTGGAACCCTTGCAGGTGCTGGCTTCCAGCGTGTCTTGCCGATGTCGGGTCGTGGTTGTGGAGAGGTTTCGGGTTTGTTTCTGGACTAACTCCAATTTCCCCTTCCTTGGCCCCGTCTGCTGCAATACAATATTGACTTGTGTCAAATTGCGTATGTGGTCGTGGCGTATTCTCGCCCGGATGGTTCGCCGCTGTGGTCAGGTGCGGCGCGACGCAAGCAGGGGTTTTCAAAAACAAAGAGGTGATCCAGATGCAATCGCAAGCGACTTATAACTATAAAGTCGTGCGGCAGTTCGCCATCATGACGGTGGTGTGGGGCATCGTGGGCATGCTGGTCGGTGTCATCGCCGCGGCACAGCTCGTATGGCCTGAACTGAACGTGCACGAATTCCTGCATTTCGGCAGGCTCCGTCCGCTGCACACCAACGCGGTGATCTTCGCGTTCGGTGGCTGCGCGCTGTTCGCGACGTCGTACTACGTGGTGCAGCGTACCTGTCACACCCGGCTGTTCGCGCCCGGCCTGGCCGCATTCACGTTCTGGGGCTGGCAACTGGTCATCGTGCTGGCGGCGATCACGCTGCCGCTGGGATACACCTCCTCAAAGGAATATGCCGAGCTCGAGTGGCCGATCGACATCCTGATCGCGATCGTGTGGGTGTCCTACGCCGTGGTGTTCTTCGGCACCATCGCCAAGCGCAAGGTCTCGCACATCTATGTGGCGAACTGGTTCTTCGGCGCCTTCATCCTCACCGTCGCGCTGCTGCACATCGTCAATAGCGCCGCCATCCCGGTCTCGCTGACGAGCATGAAGTCCTACTCGGCCTACGCCGGTGTGCAGGACGCCATGATCCAGTGGTGGTACGGCCACAACGCGGTGGGCTTCTTCCTGACCGCCGGCTTCCTCGGCATGATGTACTACTTCGTGCCCAAGCAGGCCGACCGTCCGGTGTACTCCTACCGCCTGTCGGTGGTGCACTTCTGGGCGCTGATCTTCACCTACATGTGGGCGGGTCCGCACCACCTGCACTACACCGCGCTTCCCGACTGGACCCAGTCGGTCGGCATGGTGTTCTCGCTGATCCTGCTTGCGCCGTCCTGGGGGGGCATGATCAACGGCGTGCTGACCCTGTCGGGTGCCTGGCACAAGCTGCGCACCGACCCGATCCTGAAGTTCCTGATCACCTCGCTGTCGTTCTACGGCATGTCGACCTTCGAGGGTCCGATGATGTCGATCAAGACGGTCAACGCGCTTTCGCACTACACCGACTGGACCGTCGGCCACGTGCACTCCGGCGCGCTCGGCTGGGTGGCGATGATCTCCATCGGCTCGGTGTACTTCCTGCTGCCGCGCCTTTACGGCCGCAGCGAGATGTACAGCATCAAGCTGATCAACGCCCACTTCTGGATCGCCACCATCGGCATCGTGCTCTACATCGCCTCGATGTGGATCTCGGGTGTGATGCAGGGCTTGATGTGGCGCGCCACCAACCCGGACGGCACGCTGACCTACTCCTTCGTCGAATCGGTCAAGGCCAGCTACCCGTTCTGGACGATCCGCTTCATCGGCGGCGCGATGTTCCTCGGCGGCATGCTGATCATGTTCTACAACATGGTCAAGACGATCGCCGGCCAGAAGGCCTATGACGCCCCGGTGCTCGCACCCGCGGCTGCCCACGCCTGATCGGAGAACGACAACATGGCTCAATCGAAACACGAAAAGATCGAACGCAACGTATTCCTCATGATCGTGCTCACGCTGATGACCGTCAGCGTGGGTGGCCTGGTCGAGATCGTGCCGCTGTTCTTCCAGCACTCGACCACCACCGCGATCGACCAGAAGGGCAATGCGCTCGACGTCAAGCCGTACGATGCGGTCCGTCTCGTCGGCCGCGACATCTACGTGCGTGAAGGCTGCTACAACTGCCATTCGCAGATGATCCGTCCGTTCCGTGCCGAGACCGAGCGTTACGGTCACTACTCGGTGGCTGGCGAGTTCATCTACGACCATCCCTTCCAGTGGGGCTCGAAGCGGACCGGTCCGGACCTCGCCCGCGTCGGCGGTCGTTACTCTGACGAGTGGCAGCGCGTCCACCTGCTGAACCCGCGCGACGTCGTGCCCGAGTCGAACATGCCGGCCTTCCCCTGGCTCGATCGCCCGGTCAAGGCTGCGGACATCCAGGACCGCATGCGCGCGCTCAACAAGGTGGGCCTGCACAAGTACAGCGACGAAGAGATCGCCGCCGCGCCTGCCGCGCTCGAGGGCAAGACCGAGCTCGATGCCATCGTGGCCTATCTCCAGGGCCTCGGCACCGCGATTTCGCACTTCAGGTAAGGAAGCAACGCGCCGTGGATATCAACGATTTCCGTAGCCTGATCACCGTGCTGGGGCTGCTGTGTTTCCTGGGCATTTGCGCCTGGGCCTACAGCAAGCACGCGAAGGCCGGTTTCGACGAGGCGGCGCGTCTGCCCCTGAGCGACGACGACCTGCCGGCCCCGCGCGGCCGGCAAGACCAAGAGGGAAAAACAAATGGCTGACTTTATCAGCGGTTTCTGGAACATGTATGTGATGGTCCTCGTGACCCTCTCCATCCTGTTCTGTGTGTTCGTGCTCGTGTCGAACATGACCAAGCGCGAGAAAGGGGAGGTCGGACTGCACGGTCACGTGTGGGACGAGACGCTCGCCGAGTACAGCAACCCGCTGCCGCGCTGGTGGATGTACCTGTTCTGGATCACCATCGTGTTCGGCGTCGTGTACCTTGCGATCTACCCGGGCTTCGGCAACAGCAACCAGAGCCGTGGCCAGTGGGCGCAATACGACGCCGAGATGCAGGCGGCGCAGGAGCGTTTTGGTCCGGTGTTCGCCAAGTATCGCGAGATGGACGTGATGGCGGTCGCCGCCGATCCCGAGGCCAACGCGATGGGCAAGCGTCTTTTCCTGACCTACTGCCAGCAGTGCCACGGCGCCGCGGCACAGGGTGCGAAGAGCTTCCCCAACCTGACCGACAGCGAGTGGCTGTGGGGTGGTGAGCCGGAGAACATCAAGGAGACCATCACCAACGGCCGCAACGGCGTGATGCCCCCGTTCGGGCCTGCGCTCGGTGCCGACGGCGTCAAGGATGTCGCCAACTACGTGCGTTCGTTGAACGGCCTCGCCCACGACTCCGTCCGTGCGCAGCGCGGCAAGGAAGGCTTCGAGGCCAACTGCGTGGCCTGCCACGGTGCGGACGCCAAGGGCAACCCGATGCTCGGCGCGCCCAACCTGACCGACAACCGCTGGCTGTACGGCTCGTCCGAGGCGGTGATCACTGAAACCATCACCCTCGGCCGCAACAACCAGATGCCCGCGTTCGGTGCCTTCCTCGGCGAGGACAAGGTCCACCTGCTCACCGCCTACGTGCTGAGCCTGAGCAAGAAGTAAGCGTTACCCGCAGCAACTGCAGCAAGCATCGCATCCCCGGGAGGAGGGGCCCTCCCGGGGTTCTCGATAACAACAAGAACAAGAATTCATCGGTACCAAGGCCATGAACAGCGCATCCCCCGAGCCGCAGAAGGCGGCGAAACCTTCCAACCCCGAGTCCGCTCAGGACACCCTCTACGCCTCCCGCAAGAAGCTCTACGTCCGCTCGGTCACCGGGCTGTTCGCCAACTGGCGATGGGCGTTGGTATGGATCACCCAGATCGTGTTCTACGGTCTGCCCTGGTTGAGCTGGAACGACCGCCAGGCGGTGCTGCTCCACCTGACCGAGCGCAAGTTCTACATCTTCGGCTGGGTGTTCTGGCCGCAGGACGTGTTCTTCCTCGCGATCCTGCTGATCATCTCCGCATACGCGCTGTTCTTCTTCACCGCGATCGCAGGCCGCCTGTGGTGCGGCTACGCTTGTCCGCAGACGGTCTACACCGAGATCTTCATGTGGATCGAGGAGAAGATCGAGGGTGACCACACCCGCCGCCAGAAGCTCGATCGCGCACCGATGAGCGCTGCCAAGGCCATGCGCCGCGGCGCCAAGTTCCTCGCCTGGGGCGTCGTCGCGCTGTGGACCGGCTTCACCTTCGTGGCCTACTTCTCGCCGCTCGACGAGCTCCTGGCCTCCTTCAACGGCCTCACCTTCGGGCCTTGGGAAACCTTCTGGATCCTGTTCTACGGTGGGTTCACCTACCTTTTCGCCGGTGTGCTGCGCGAACAGGTGTGCAAGTACATGTGCCCGTACGCCCGCTTCCAGGCGGTGATGTTCGATCCCGACACCCTGGTCATCACCTACGACGAGGCCCGTGGCGAGCCCCGCGGCACGCGGAAGAAGGGCGTTGACCCGCGCTCCGTGTCCAAGGGCGACTGCATCGACTGCGGCATCTGCGTCCAGGTCTGTCCGACCGGAATCGACATTCGCGACGGCCTGCAGTACGAATGCATCGGCTGCGCCGCCTGCATCGACGCCTGTGACCAGGTCATGGACAAGATGAACTACCCGCGCGGGCTGATCCGCTATTCGACCGAGAACGCGATGAAGCGCAACTGGGGCTCGAAGGAGATCCTCGGGCACGTGTTCCGGCCGCGCACGCTGATCTACGGCGCCGTCCTCGCCCTCATCAGCATCGCCTTTGTCTGGGGGCTGGCGGCTCGCGAGCCGTTGCGGGTCGACGTGCTGCGCGACCGCTCCTCGCTCGGGCAGGAGATCGAGGGCGGGCTGATCGAGAACGTCTACCAGCTTCAGGTCATGAACATGACCGAGGCTGCGCGCACGTTCAACATCGGCGTGACCGGTCTGAACGGCATCCGCATCCAGGGCCCGCCGCGCGTCGAGGTGGCGCCGGCCGCGGCGCAGTCGGTCACCGTGCAGGTGCATGTGCCCTACGACGAGGGCAAGCCGGGTGCCAACACGATCTTCTTCGACATCGCCGCGGAAGACGACCCCTCCTTGACCCTCAAGGAAGAGACCACTTTCCTGGTGCCACGCTGACATGCGAAGCAAGAAACCCGAAGCCCCGGTCGAACCCTGGTACCGCCAGGGCTGGCCCTGGTTCCTGATCGCGCTGCCGGCGACCGCTGTGGTCGCCGGCATCGCGACCCTGGTGATCGCCGCGAAGACCTTCGACGGCATGGTGGTCGACGACTACTACAAGGAAGGCCGTGCGATCGTGCAGACGATCGGCCGCGTCGAGCACGCCCGCGAGCTCGGTCTGCGCGCCGCGCTGCGCATCCGCAGCGAGGCGATCCACGTGGAGCTGACCGCCACCGAGCCTGGCAGCCTGCCGTCGAGCATCCGCCTCACCGTCGCCCACCCGACGCGCGGGGGGCTGGACCAGGAGCTGGTCGTCGAAGGGCGCTCCGGTGTGTATGAGGCCGAGCTCGCCCCGCTGAGCACCGGCCGCTGGTTGTTCGTGATAGAAGATGAGGCCCGAAGCTGGAGAATGGACGGGTCCGCTTACCTCCCCGCAGAGATGGAGATCCGGATCGATCCGAATGTCTGATTTTCTTGCAAAGGGAGAAGCACCATGGCCTGGGAGTTGTTGTTCACGAGCGATATCGGTCTGCTGAGCCTCTTCACCATCGTCTTCATTCTGGTGATGGGCGCCTACCTGTACCGCTTCGCCCGCCGCCACATGGCGGAGGACGAGCAAAAGGCCCGTACCACCCGCTGACCAGCGATCCGCATTGCGGATGAAAACGGCCCGCGCGAGCGGGCCGTCTGCTTTTGGGGCGTCCCTGCGGCGCAGGGTGTTTCAACGATAGACCAGCACCGGCGTCTTGCTGTGGGTCAGCACCTTCTGCGTCTCGGAGCCGAGCAGCAGGCCGGCGATGCCGCGGCGGCCGTGCGAGGCCATGAAGATCAGGTCGCAACCGTGGCGGTCGGCGGCGTCGATGATCGCTTCGTAGGGTACCTCGTTGACCGCGGTGTCGCTGTCGCAGGCCACGCCATCCGCTTCCGCTGCGCCTCTTGCCTTGCTCAGGATCGCCTCGGCCTCGGCCGCGGCCGATTTTGCGAACTGCTCCGGGGTGGTCGGATCGATCAGCGCGCCCTCGCCGTAGATCGGCATCGGGAAGTCGGGCTGCGAATAGAAGAAAGTGATGCGCGCGCCGGACTCCTTCGCGAAGGAGACGGCACGGGCGACCGTGCTGTCCGAGAGTGCCGAGCCGTCGGTCGGTACCAGGATGTGCTTGAACATGACGTACGCTCCCTGTGGTGTGTCACGCTCCGATTATAGCGAGGGGACGGGGCTCGCCACGATTGATCGTGATCAAGCCGTCGAGCGATCGTGGCAGGCACAGTGGGAATCCGTGAAGAATCAGCGAGACCTGCGATGAAGCTCACCTTTCTCGGTGCCGCTGGCGAGGTTACCGGATCCTGCCTGCGCGTCGATCACGAGCACGGTGCATTCCTGGTGGATTGCGGGCTCTTCCAGGGCGGACGCGAAGCCGACCGCAAGAACCGCAATGCGCTGGATTTCGAGCTGCGCGGGATCGACTTCGTGCTCCTCACCCACGCCCACCTGGACCATTCCGGATTGCTGCCGCGCCTGGTTGCGCTCGGCTACCGCGGGCGGATCTTCGCCACCACGGCCACGGTCGATCTGCTCGGTGTGATGCTCATGGACTCCGCCCACATCCAGGAGAAAGAGGCCGAATGGGCGTTGCGCGACACGCGCTCGCGCAAGGCCGCGCGCAGGGCGGAGGTGGCGCCGCTATATACCGTGGAGCAGGCGCGCACCAGCCTCGGCCGGCTCGTCGCCGCCGACTACGACGCGTGGATCGAGCCCGGCGCGGGCGTGCGCTGCCGCTTCCGCGACGCGGGGCACATCCTCGGCTCCGCGATCATCGAGATCGACGTCGGCGAGCGCGGGCGTATGCGCCGGCTGGTGGCCTCGGGCGATATCGGCCAGCCGATGCGGCCGGTGCTGCGGGATCCGGTACGGATCGCGCACGCTGACTACCTTTGCGTCGAATCCACCTACGGCAATCGCGCCCACCGCTCCTTCGCGGCGACCTGCGAGGAGCTCGCGGTGGCGCTGCGGCGCACGCTCGAGGTGGACGGCGGCAATGTGATCATCCCGGCCTTCGCCGTCGGGCGTACCCAGGAGGTGCTCTTCGTGCTCGCGGACCTCGTGCGCACCGGCCGCATCGGCCGGCTCGACGTCGTGGTCGATTCGCCCATGGCCTCCGCGGTGACCGCGCTCACCGTACGCCACGCCGATCTCTGGGACGAGGAGACGCGTGCGCTCTATGCCTGGGCCGAGGCCAACCCCGGGCGCTTCCGCGTCCGTTTCGTGCAGGACGTGGAGGAGTCGATGGCACTCAACACGGTGCCGGGCGGGCTGGTGGTGATTTCGGCGAGTGGCATGTGCGATGCCGGGCGGATCAAGCACCACCTGCGCCACAACCTCGGCCGACGCGAGTGCGCGGTGGTCATCGCGGGCTTCCAGGCTGCCGGCACGCTCGGCCGCAGGCTGGTCGACGGCGCGCACCAGGTCACCCTGTTCGGCGAGCGCATTCCGGTGCGCGCGCACATCCACACCATCGGCGGGCTGTCCGCGCACGCCGACCAGCCGGCGCTGCTCGACTGGCTGCGCGGCTTCGGCGAGGCGCCGCGGCGCACCTTCGTGGTCCATGGCGAGCCCACCGCGTCGGCCGCCTTCGTCGAGGCGGTGGAACGCGAGTTGGGCTGGGGCGGGGTCGAGGCGGCGCAGGCCGGCGTACCGATCGTACTGAAGTGAGCGTTCGCGTGCAGGTGGGCCGGAAGGCCGGCGAGGGGCGCTCAGGCGTTGTAGCGCGACAGTCGCACTGGATCGTGCAGGCTCACGCGCTTGCCCTGCACCGTGATCAGGCCGGCGTCGCTGAGGTCGTGGAAGATGCGCGAGAGGGTCTCGGGCGTCAGGTTGAGCCGCGAGGCGATCACCTGCTTGCTCGTCGGCAGGGCGATCTCGCAGGGCGCGTCGCTGTCGGCCACCTGCAGCAGGTAGCCGATCACGCGCTGGGTGCTCGAGCGCAGCGAGTAGGTCTCGACGTCCTGGATCAGGCCGTGCAGGCGGATCGCCATGCCGGCGAGGAGCTTGCGTGCGAAGGTGGAGTCCTGGTCGATGAGTTCGCTGACCACCGCCTGGCCGACGTGCACCAGCACGGTCTCGCTCAGCGCCTCGGCGAACACAGGGTAGGGGTGGTTCATGAACATCACCGCCTCGCCGAAGCTCTGCATGGCGCCGATGATCTCGACGACCTTCTCGGTACCCTGCGAGGACGAGAAGGCGAGCTTGACCTGGCCGGAGACCACGAAGTAAAAGCCGTGCGGCAGGTCGCCGCGCTGGAACAGCACCTCGCCGCGGGCGACCTGGCGTTCGCGGGTGTAGCGTGCGACCAGCTGGATGTCCGCCTCCGACAGTTCGCTGAACAGCGGAATGCGACGCAGCAGGGAGGGGATGTCGAGCGGGGTCGTGTTGGGCATCTGGAACTCTCCGTCTGGGGGCGCGATTTTAATTCAGCCGGCTGCCGATCGGCGCCCGGGCCGGCTTTCGAAAGGACTTTGGATGTACTACCTGATCAAGAACCTGCACGTGACCTGTGTTGTGCTCAGCGCAGTCGGCTTCCTGCTGCGCGGCACCTGGATGCTCACCGGCAGCGCCCTGCTGCAGCACCGACTGACCCGGGTCCTGCCGCATCTCGTCGACAGCACGCTGCTGCTATCGGCGATCGCGCTGGCGGTGATGATCGAGCAGTACCCCTTCAGCGCGGGCTGGGTCACCGCCAAAGTGATCGGCCTGCTCGCCTACATCCTGCTCGGAACGGTGGCGCTCAAGCGCGGGCGAACCCGGGGCGTGCGGATCGCGGCATTCGCCGCCGCGATCCTGGTGTATGCGTGGATCGTGTCGGTGGCGCTGAGCAAGAACATCGCCGGCTACCTCGCCTGAGGGCGCGCAGCGTGCGCCCTCCCAGCACGGCGCGCTCAGCGCGCGCCGTGCTGGTGCTGGATCAGCCGCTTGAGGCCGGCGGGGTCGAGCAGATGCACGTGCTTCTGTTGCACCGAGATCAGCCCCTCCTCCTGGAAGCGCGAGAAGGCGCGCGACACCGTCTCCAGCTTGAGCCCGAGGTAGGAGCCGATTTCCTCGCGGGTCATGCGCAGGTTGAACTCGCTCGGCGAGAAACCGCGCGCAGTGAAGCGCTGCGACATGTTGAGCAGGAAGGCGGCGAGCCGCTCCTCGGCGCGCATCGAGCCGAGCAGCATCATCACGCCGTGGTCGCGCACGATCTCTCGGCTCATCACCTTGTGGAACTGGAGCTGCAGACCCTCGATCTCGTGCGACATCTGCTCGAGCTTGTCGTAGGCGATGACGCAGACCTCGCTGTCCTCGAGCGCCACCGCGTTGCAGCTGTGCGACTCGGTGCTGATGCCGTCGAGACCGAGGATTTCGCCGGTCATCTGGAAGCCCGTCACCTGCTCGCGACCGTCCTCGAGCAGGACGTCGGTCTTGAACGAACCTGCGCGGATCGCGTAGATCGCTTCGAAGGAATCGCCCGCGCGGTACAGGTTGTGCTGCCGCTTGACCTTGCGTCGGGAGCCGACCAGTTCGTCGAGTCGGCTCAGTTCGCGATCGGACATCCCGAAGGGCAGGCACAACTCGACGAGGTTGCACTGCGAACAGGCCGATTTGAGCCCATCCACGGTAATTGGCACGCTAGCCCTCATCTGCACGATAATCCTGCTTTCCTGACATTAGAGACGCCTGCGCTCGAGCGGCGGGATTGCTAATCACAGCCGTTGACCCAAGTCAACCAACATAACGAAGGCTTCTGCCATTGTTCTGCAGACAGCCCGCCAGCAAGATCATGAAAAGCCAGACCGACCTCATCTTCGACCCGCAACTGATCCGAAAATTCGACATCAACGGGCCGCGCTACACCTCCTATCCCACGGCGGACCGCTTCGTCGAGGCCTTCAATGCGGAAGCGCTGCGGGCCTGGCTGGCCAAGCGGGCGGTGGGCGGCGTAAGCAAACCGCTCTCATTATACTTCCACATCCCGTTCTGCAACACGATCTGCTATTACTGCGCCTGCAACAAGATCATTACCAAGGATCATGGACGCTCGGCCAAGTATCTGAAATATCTCGCAAAAGAAATCGAGATGCAGGCGGCCTGCCTGGAGGGCAGCCGCCAGGTCACCCAGCTCCACCTCGGCGGCGGCACGCCGACCTTCCTGTCACACGACGAGATGCGCGAGCTCATGGCGGCGGTGCGCGAGCACTTCACGCTGGTGCCCAACGGCGAATACTCGATCGAGGTCGACCCGCGCAAGGTCGACTTCGACACCGTGAAGCTGCTCGCCGAGCTCGGCTTCAACCGCATGAGCGTGGGCGTGCAGGACTTCGCCGAGGACGTGCAGCAGGCGGTCAACCGCATCCAGAGCTTCGACGAGACCAAGCTGGTGATCGACGCGGCGCGCGCCAACGGCTTCAAGTCGGTGAGCATGGACCTGATCTACGGACTGCCGCGGCAGAACCCGACCAGCTTCGACCGCACGCTCGATCAGGTGCTGGAGATCTCGCCCGATCGCATCTCGCTGTACAGCTACGCCCACCTTCCGGGCCTGTTCAAGCCGCAGCGCCGCATCAACAGCGGCGACATGCCCACCGCCGACACCAAGCTGCAACTGCTGCAGCTCGGCATCCGCCGGCTCACCGAAGCGGGTTACGTGTACATCGGCATGGACCATTTCGCCAAGCCCGACGACGAGCTCACCATCGCCCAGCGCCAGGGCCGCCTGCACCGCAACTTCCAGGGCTACTCCACCCACGCCGAGTGCGACCTGCTCGCCTTCGGGGTGTCGGCGATCGGCAAGATCGGCCCGGTGTATGCGCAGAACGTGAAGACGCTCGACGAGTACTACGACGCGCTCGACCGCGACGAGCTGCCGGTGCTGCGCGGCATCGAGCTCACCGCCGACGACCTGCTGCGGCGCGCGATCATCCAGGCGCTGATGTGCCACTTCGAGCTCTCGATGCAGTCGATCGAGATTGCCTACCTGGTCAACTTCCGCGAGTACTTCGCCGAGGAACTCGCCGACCTGCAGGAGATGGAGAAAGCCGGCCTGGTGAAGATCGACGGCGACTGGATCAGCGTGCAGCCGGGCGGTCGCCTGCTGGTGCGCGGCATCGCGATGGTCTTCGACCGCTACCTGCGCGCCGACCGCGAGCGCCAGCGCTACTCGCGGGTGATCTGAACGCCGCACGGATGGCGCACCGCAGCGTAGAATGAAGGCCTCGTATTGCCCGCGGGGCCTTTCTTCTTCATGCCCGAAACCGGTTATCTCGCCGTCTTCCTGATCGGCCTGCTCGGCGGCACGCACTGCGTGTCGATGTGCGGCGGCATCGTCGGTGCGCTCAGCATGCAGGTGCAGGCGCCGGGCTGCCGGCCGCAGTGGCCGCTGCACCTGGCCTACAACCTCGGGCGCATCGGCACCTACACCCTGCTCGGCGCCGGCGTCGGCCTGCTCGGCTCGGTCGGCCTGCTCTACGAGGGCATGCTGCCGGTGCAGATGACGCTGTACGTGCTCGCCAACCTGATGCTGGTTGCGCTCGGGCTCTACCTCACCGGCTTCACCCGCCTGCTCGCGCCCATCGAGCGCATCGGCCACGTGCTGTGGCGGCGCATCCAGCCCGCCACGCGGCGCTTCCTGCCCGCGCGCTCGGTCGGGCAGGCGCTGCCGCTCGGCATGCTGTGGGGCTTCATCCCCTGCGGGCTCACCTATTCCATCCTCGCCACCGCGCTGGTCACCGGATCCGGCGCGCGCGGTGCCGGCCTGATGCTGGCCTTCGGACTGGGCACGCTGCCCAACCTGCTGCTGGCCGGCATGCTCTTCAAGCGTTTCCGCGACATCACCCGCCATCCCAAGGTACGCCTGGCCTCCGGCCTGCTCGTGCTCGGTTTCGGCGTGTTCGGGCTCTACCATGCGCCCTCGCTCGGCGGCGACCTGTGGCGCGGCGTGGTGTGCGTGACCTGAAGGCGCGACGGCGCGTCCCTTTCAAACCATCTGGAGCACGGAATCGATGAACGAAACGACGATCAAGGTCGAAGGCATGAGCTGCGGCGGCTGCGTGAAGAACGTCACCGGCGTGCTGAAGGGGCTGCCCGGCGTGGAGGACGTACAGGTGTCGCTGGAAGGCGCATCCGCAACCGTACGTCACGATCCCGCCAAGGTGTCGGTCGAGGCGCTGCGCGCCGCGGTCGAGGGCGCGGGCTTCGATTCTCCGGCCTGATCCGCCGCTTCCATCGGGGGCATCGTCGCAGTGCAAGACATTGTGGTTTCCCCCTATAATCCGCGCACAATTTTTCCACGGGAGGGATGTATGGGTTTCGAACAGGTCAGCGCCGGCAAGGACGTGCCGAACGACATCAACGTCATCATCGAGATCTCCGCCCAGGGCGATCCGATCAAGTTCGAGGTGGATAAGGACAGCGGTGCCGTCTTCGTCGACCGCTTCATGGGCACCTCGATGCGCTATCCGCTGAACTACGGCTACGTTCCGCACACCATCGCTGGCGATGGCGACCCGGTCGACGTGCTGGTCGTGACCCCGTTCCCGCTGCAGCCGGGCGTGGTCATCCGCTGCCGTCCGGTCGGCGTGCTCAAGATGGAAGACGACGGCGGCGTCGATGCCAAGGTCGTCGCGGTGCCGGTGTCCAAGCTGACCCCGCTGTACGACAAGGTGCAGACCACCGACGACCTGCCCGAGCTGCTGATGAAGCAGACCGTGCACTTCTTCGAGCACTACAAGGACCTCGAGCCCGGCAAGTGGGTCAAGGTCCTCGGCTGGGGCACGGTGGAAGATGCCAAGGCCGAGATCGTGAACGGCCTGGCCGCCGCGAAGAAGTAATCCCGGGAGCGCACGTTTCCGGAGGCCCCGAGGCCCACGTGGGCCTCGGTCGTTTACGGCGCCGCTGGCGGGCCGCTGACGGGATTGGCAGTGACTGTCTGTCATGGGCGCTGATGTGGCAGCCGAGTCGCGGGGCAGGGGCCGGGTTCGCGGCTTGCGCCGCTCCTACAAGAGACCTCGCAGGCGGCAGCCCCTGTAGGAGCGGCGCAAGCCGCGAATGCGGCGGTGATCCGGGGCGCCCTCGTCGGTCCCTGCGTGGCCCTGTTCGCGGCTTGCGTCGCTCCTGCGGAAACCGATGTGGTCGGGGGAGGGATGCAGGCGCGCCGGCAGACGCGATGCCCCGGAGGCCGAGCGGAGACGCCCACACGCGCCGTGCCCTGGCATCGCGCTTGCTTGTGTCATCATGGCTTCGCGTCCTGGGAGGGCGCGCACGAACGTAAAACGGGGAAACCATGCTCGCGCTGCTGATGAAGATCAACAAGAACCTGATCCTCGCCATCCCGGTGGCGATGGTGCTCGGCTTCGGCTTCGGGCTGGTGGCGCAGGTGGGCTGGCTGAAGTCGCTGATCGTGCCGCTGACCTTCCTGATGGTCTATCCGATGATGGTCAACCTGAAGCTCTCCAAGGTCCTCGAAGGCGGCGACCTCAAGGCGCAGGCGCTGGCGCAGGCGATCAACTTCGCCCTCATCCCCTTCGTCGCCTATGCGCTCGGCAAGGCCTTCTTCCCCGACCAGCCCGCCTACGCGCTCGGTTTGCTGCTCGCGGCGCTGCTGCCCACCAGCGGCATGACGATCTCGTGGACCGGCTTCGCCAAGGGCAACCTCGGTGCGGCGGTCAAGATGACGGTGCTCGGGCTCATCCTCGGCTCGCTCGCCACGCCGCTCTACGTGCGCTGGCTGATGGGGGCCGAGGTGCCGGTCGACATGGGCGCGGTGTTCATGCAGATCGTGGTCATCGTCTTTCTGCCCATGCTGGCCGGCCACTACACGCAGAAATGGCTGGTCGCGCGCCACGGCCAGGCCGAATACCAGAAGGAATGGGGGCCACGCTTCCCGCCGTTCTCCACCCTCGGCGTGCTCGGCATCGTCTTCGTCGCGCTCGCCCTCAAGGCGAAGGACCTCGTCGCCCAGCCGGGCGAGCTGATCGTGGTGCTGGTGCCGCTGCTGTGCCTGTACGCGATCAACTACGTGGTGAGCACGGTGGTCGCTCGCAGCCTGCTGCCGCGCGGCGACGCCATCGCGCTCGTGTACGGCACGGTGATGCGCAACCTGTCGATCGCACTCGCGCTGGCGATGAACGTCTTCGGCGCGTCGAGTTCGGGCGCGGCGCTGGTGATCGCGCTGGCCTACATCCTGCAGGTGCAGTCGGCGGCCTGGTACGTGAAGCTCACCGACCGCTTCTTCGGCCCCGCCGCACCCGCGAAGGCGGGGGGCTGAGCGCTGGTGCGGACGGAGCGCCCGCGTTTCCGGCCGCACTTCGATGCCTCGCCCGGGTAGGTAGGTGCCACCGGCACTCCCGCGCGCTGACAACGCTTACGCCAAACGACCGGCCCGGCCCGCGATTCAGCCCGGAATCCGCGCCACGTGCAGAAGGTTGGTGCTGCCGCGCTGGCCGAAGGGCAGGCCGGCGATCACCACCACCGCGTCGCCGGCGCTGCCGAAGCCCAGATTCTGCACCGCGCGCGCGGCATGCTCGACCATCTCGGCGACGTCATGCACCTCCTCGAAGGGCACCGCGTGCACGCCCCATACCAGCGCGAGCCGGCGCGCGGTGGCGGGTTGCGGCGTCAGCGCGAGGATGGGCGTGACCGGACGCTCGCGGCTGGCGCGCAGGGCGCTGAAGCCCGAGCTGGTGTAGGCCACCGTCGCCGCCGGCTCGAGCAGGCCGGCGACGCGGCGCAGCGCGCAGCAGATCGCGTCGGGCGTGTTCGCCGCGGCCGGCGTGTGGCTCGCCTCCAGCCCGGCGCGCCAGGCGGGGTCGTGCTCCACCTCGCAGACGATGTCGTGCATGATCGACACCGCCTCCACCGGGTACTGGCCCGAGGCGGACTCGGCCGACAGCATCACCGCGTCGGCGCCGTCATAGATCGCGGTGGCGACGTCCGAGGCCTCGGCGCGGGTGGGCACGGGCGAGGAGATCATCGACTCGAGCATCTGCGTCGCCACCACCACCGGGCGGCCGGCCGCGCGCGCGGCGCGCACGATGCGGCGCTGCAGCACCGGCACCTGCTGCGGGGGCAGCTCCACGCCGAGGTCGCCGCGTGCCACCATGATGCCGTCGGCGAGCGCGATGATCGCGTCGAGCTCGTCGATCGCTGCCGGCTTCTCGAGCTTGGCCATGATCCAGGCGCGGTCGCCGACGAGCTCGCGCGCCTCGCGCAGGTCCTCGGGGCGCTGCACGAAGGATAGCGCCACCCAGTCCACGCCCAGCGCCAGGCCGAAGTCGAGGTCGGCGCGGTCCTTCGTGGTGAGCGGCGAGATCGGCAGCAGCACGCCGGGCACGTTCACGCCCTTGCGGTCGGACAGTGTCCCGCCCACCAGCACGGTGGTGTCGGCGAAGTCGGCGCCGAAGGTGTCGACCCGCAGGCGCAGCTTGCCGTCGTCGAGCAGCAGCTCGGTGCCGGCCTCGAGCGCGGCGAAGATCTCGGGGTGGGGCAGGTTGGCGCGGCGCGCATCGCCAGCCGTGGGGTCGAGGTCGAGGCGGAACTGCGCGCCGGGCACGAGGGCGACCTTGCCCTCGGCGAAGCGGCCGACACGCAGCTTGGGCCCCTGCAGGTCCATCAGCACGCCGATCGGACGGCCGAGCTCGACCTCGACCTCGCGGATCAGGCGGTAACGTTCGGCGTGGTCCTCGTGGCTGCCGTGGCTGAAGTTGAGCCGGAACACGTCCGCGCCGGCCTCGGCCAGGGCGCGGATGCGTTCGCGGGTGGAGCTCGCCGGCCCGAGGGTGGCGAGGATGCGGGCGCTGCGTTCGCGTTTCATTTGGAGTCCTCGGCGGTTCAGGCGGCGGAGTGGGGGTTGCTGCGAGCGTGGGCGAGCAGGGCGTCGACCCCGGCGCGGGCGACGCGGGCGTCCTCACCGGCCTTCACGCCGGAGACGCCGACCGCACCGATCACCCGGCCATCCACCACCACCGGCTCGCCGCCTTCGAGCGGCACCACCGGCATCGCCAGCGCGGCGATGCGGCCGTTGTTGACCATGTCCTCGAAGGCCTTGCTCGGCTTGCCGCTGAGCACGCAGGTGCGCGCCTTCTCGGGGGCGACGGCGGCGCTCATCAGCGGGGCGCCGTCCATGCGCTGCAGCCACAGGGCGTGGCCGCCCGCATCGCAGATCGCGATGCTGACCGCCCAGCCGTTGGCGCGCGCCTCGGCCTCGGCGGCCGTGGCGGCGACGCGGGCGTCGGCCAGGGTGAGTGCGTGGGTGGGGATCATCTGCAGTCTCCGTCTCTCTGTCGTTCTCGTGGGGGGGTGAGGGCGCGCTCAGCGCTCGCCGATGTCCGTGAAGCGGATCCACTGCGCGCCCTTCCACAGCACCGTGCGGCCCATCTCGTGGAGCTGCTCGGCCCCCTCGACCACGGTGAGGAAGTGGTTGCCGGCGAGCTGGCCCATCTTGCTGGCGAAGCAGCTGCTGCCGTAGGCGAAGAGGATCTCGGTCTCGGAGAAGCCGCCCGGGTAGAGCAGGATGTCGCCGCGCGAGGGGTGGCTGGTGTGGTTCTCGAAGCCCAGCCCGGTGTCGAATTCGCCCAGCGGCACCCACACCGCCTCGCCGCTCCAGCGCGAGTGGATCACCTGGTTGGAGAACGGCAGCAGCTCGAGGAAGGCGGCACAGGTCTTCGGCGCGGCGGCTTCTTCCATGCGGGCGACGAAGCGGAAGGAGCCGACGTCGATGGCGAGATGGCGCATGTCGTCCTCCTTACTGGCCGATCTCGAAGTTGGCCATCTTCTCGAGCGCGCGCACCATCGCCGAGTGGTCCCACTTCGCGCCGCCGTGCGCGCTGCAGGCGTTGAATAGCTCCTGCGCGGTGGCGGTGTTGGGCAGCGATACGCCGAGCTGGCGCGCGGTGGTCAGCGCCAGGTTGAGGTCCTTCTGGTGCAGCTCGATGCGGAAGCCGGGGTCGAAGGTGCGCTTGACCATGCGCTCGCCGTGCACTTCGAGGATGCGCGAGTTGGCGAAGCCGCCCATCAGCGCCTGGCGCACCTTGGCCGGGTCGGCGCCGGCCTTGGCGGCGAGCAGCAGGGCCTCGCCCACCGCCTCGATGTTGAGCGCGACGATGATCTGGTTGGCGACCTTGGTGATCTGTCCGTCGCCGTTGCCGCCGACCAGGGTGATGTTCTTGCCCATCAGCTCGAAGATCGGCTTCACCTTGTCGAAGGCGGCCGCGCTGCCGCCGACCATGATGGTGAGCGTCGCGGCCTTGGCGCCGACCTCGCCGCCCGAAACCGGCGCGTCGAGGTATTCGCAGCCGAGCGCGTTGATGCGCTGGGCGAAATCCTTGGTGGCGACCGGCGAGATCGAGCTCATGTCGACCACGACCTTGCCCTTCGACAGGCCGGCGGCGACCCCGTCCGGCTTGAACAGCACGTCCTCGACGTGCGGGGTGTCGGGCACCATGGTGATGACGATGTCGGCCTGGCGGGCCGCCTCGGCGCCGCTCGCGCAGGGGCGGGCGCCGGCCTCGAGCAGCGCCGCGGGGGTGTCGCCGCGGGTGTGGGTGAAGACGGTATGCCCGCCCTTGATCAGGTTGCCCGCCATGGGGGTGCCCATGATGCCGAGGCCGATGAATCCGATGTTTGCCATGATTTTGTCTCCTGGATGTGCTTGAAGCCGGGTTGTTTCCTGTAGGAGCGCCGCAAGGCGCGAATGCAGCGGTTCGAACCGCGATGCCGCCGGTTGCAGACCGACCGCCCGTTCGCGGCTT
>ENA-UOUJ01000308-UOUJ01000308.1-activated-sludge-metagenome-genome-assembly--contig:-NODE-308-length-37088-cov-11.192585_pt1 | contig 37088 bp, 31 predicted proteins | sample MGYA00249839_ERZ747224 | MGnify/ENA primary metagenome ERZ747224 (study PRJEB28782, sample SAMN03220277) | activated sludge metagenome | biome: wastewater; feature: sewage sludge; material... | reverse complement strand
ACCTCACAGCTTATTGTTACCATGAACAAGTATATGGGTTGGATTGTCGGTAGTGCTGTGGCCAGGAATTGAACCTGGCGAGGGTAAGGGAGATGAGCCCCGCCTGGACCACCTCACAGCTTATTGTTACCATGAACAAGTATATGGGTTGGATTGTCGGTAGTGAACTACAATTTTATAAGAAATAGGACAGATTAATCAAAAAAATGAAAACAAAAATTATCTAATAATTGCAGTCATATACAAACAACAGAAAAAAACTTAAACAACGTTATAGGCTAAAATTAGCGTTTCGTAACTTTTCATTTATAGACTTAGATTTTATGGGAATTCAGATAATTACTTAAAGTAACACAGTCGAAGCATTCTACTCGATTCTTTAAGTTTAAGTCTAAAATCGTCACTAGGCGTTTCCACTGAATCATTCATTGATTGGAACTTCTCTAAACTTGTTTTGTAATAAATATTAAAAAAAATACTTTTGTTAGTCAAGGTAACAAAGTATGATGTGACGGGCTTAAAAAAACGTTGTTTATAGAACTTCGGTAATCGAGCCTTTCGGCGAAAACTATAAAGATGTGGGTTATAAAAATCAACTCACAGCAAATTAAAAAATAAGAAATCTAAATAAACAAAAAGTTTATTAAAAAAATACAGCAAGTATAAATTCTGCGACGATAGTCACTTATAGTGTTTACAATAATATGTTGTATATCAAATCATAGAGGTATTTATTTTGTTTAATACTGGAAGACTTTTTTGTGCCACTTTTTAGTGTAGAGAAGAAACAACTTGAGAAATTTTTCCAAATCTTTTTCTAATATATTGTTTTTTTAAACGTAAACCACGTTTTGTATAAACATTTAGGGCTTTGTAGAATTTTAAATCTGTTTTAAAAAATTTATAGTCATCATAATTTTTAGTTGTACATAGGTAATTTTGACGTCTAATTTTTTTAAAAAAATATAAGTTTTTGTCTAAGGCAATTTTTGCTCAGTGAGAGTGCCCAAAATTTAAAGTTACTTTAGATGTTTTTTTGAATTTACGCAACCGGTAACCCTTACCTCTAAATGAAATGCGCATCCAGTGGATTGAAAAAGTTTTTAAAACAAATTTATTAAATTTCTTCAAATTTTTATGATAAAACTTGCCGTAAACCTCACTAAGAGTGGTAATTAATGTATAGCCAGGTTTTAAAGTATACTGGCATAAAAATTCATAACTATTAAAAAAAACAATAAAATTAAACATGGGTATAAAAAATAAAAGCTTGTTTTTTGACATTTTGTGCAGCGTAGGCCCGAATCGAACAGACGTGAGTAGCTTTGAAGGCTACGGTAATGCCACTATACTACTACGCTATTTTTTAACACTATAGTTAATATCGTGGGCATTTATTTTTTTTTTTTCTACGGTATGAATAAATAGGAGTTCTCTATCTAAAAGATGATAAGTACTACCACGAGTAAAAACACGAGGGGTTCGAAAATTATAGTTTTGCTGAACTTTTGTTTTGAATCTTTTAGGTACACTCATATATTATACCCTTAAGTCGACTCGAACGACTACCCCGCAGGATGTGATTTTAAGTCACACGCGTCTACCATTCCGCCATAAGGGTTTATCTGTTGCACAATTGTACTTACAGTCAAAAAAACGTGTCACAGGACTATCACCTATTTTGTTTACTTTTCCAAGCAATTACAGGCAGACGATTCTGCTAGAACATTTCGATCATCTCTACTTGTTCTCTCAATTGATTTCTTAACTCTGTTTACTAAAATATTTTTATTCAACAGTTTAATTCGTATTATGACGTTTTTAGACTACTATAATTTAGTTTTTTCAAAACCTTTAGCCATAATATTTTTACTTAAGTTTGAGTTATAGGTATCCTTCTAATACAACTTTAAAGCTGATAAAACATACCTAAGTATTGGAGCAAGTTGGATTCGAACCAACGGTGGTTTCCCAATAGATTTACAGTCTACCGCTTTAACCTCTCAGCCATTGCTCCCAATATTTTACATCAGCTTATTTAACAAAATAAGTAATATCTATACTCCAGTTATTACTAACTGTACATAATTTATAGAAATATGTCTTATTAATAGTGGTAATCTTCCACATTGTTATTAAAAAAAAAAAATTACTTAATTCCCAATAAATCTGGTTATAATATAAGGCGTAGCTTCTTAGCATACGTCGACTACGTAACTAATAACAATTGGCCTTCTGTCCTCGGTCCTCTCGTACTGAAGTAAAAGTAAATTTTTTATTTAGTTATACAGTAGATAGGGACCAAACTGTCTCACGACGTTTTAAACCCAGCTCACGTACCATTTTACTCGGCGAACAGCCGAACCCTTAGCAGCGTATGCTCCACTAGGATATGATGAGCCGACATCGAGGTGCCAAACGATCTCTTCAATAGGGACTCTCAGAAATCATCAGCCTGTTATCCCTAGTGTACCTTTTATTCATTGAACGATTCTTTCAACATCAGAAAAAATCGGGTCATTACGACAGAGTTTCCTCCTTAAAATACTTGTAGGTACTTTAATCAAGCTTATTTTTATCGTTCCTCTTTCTCTGAAAAAGCTTCATAAAATAAACCATCTGTTTACCTCCGTTACTCTTTAGGAGGTAGCCGCCCCAGCTAAACTGTCTTTCTACATCCCAGAAACTTAATTTTTAGTTTGTTTTTTTTCAAAAAATATAAAGTAGTTTTTCATTGTTAAAATTTTACTACGTCTCTATATCATATAATTCAAAAAAATAAAGTAGATAACAGTAAAGGTACATAGGGTCTCTCCGTCTAGCTGTATTTTAACGCATCTTCACGTCTAGTTCAATTTCATAAAAATAGTATTAGAGACAGTGGGGCAGTCGTTACACCATTCGTGCAGGACGGAACTTACCCGTCAAGGGATTTTGCTACCTTAGGACCGTCAGGGTTACGGCCGCCGTTTACTGGGGTTTATATAAATACTCATGTATCTATTTTTCGCCTTGCAGCACTGGGCAGGTGTCAGACCTTATACATCATATTACTACTTTGCAAAGTCTTATGTTTTTAATAAACAGTCGCTACCCCCATTTTTATTATACTTTAAAAGCTCTTTTTATCCCGAAGTTACAAAGACATTTTGCCGAGTTCCTTTAATACTATTCATTTTTTCGCCTTTATCTACTCGATTAACTAACCTGTGTTGGTATTAGTACGGTTTAGCGCAGGTTTTTTTCAAGCATAAACATCCTATCAAACCTATTGTCACCGGTATGTAGTAATAATCTATGCGTTTCCCAGCTTATCATCAAACTTATCGTTAAACAAGTTTTTAGAAACCGATTTTTGTTTAGTCAGTTTATCATAACTAAAGAACCACGTTAGTATCCGGCGTACTTGTTTTTTTACAAGTAGTTTATTACTCATGTTAGCATATTTAATACTTATATTTCCAAATTTTTTCGCAAAAAATCTTCAACAATATAAAGCACACTCCGCTACCTCTTATGTGGTTTCAGTAAAATCTTTGTTTTGCTTTAATTTATGGAAATGTAATTTATTATTATTATTTAAATATAATTAAAGTACTTGAACTTTTACGTTTTCTTTAAAGGATGGATGTTTCCAAACCTACCTCTGTACCTTTAAAAGACACTTCCTTGTATTAAGATTTGTTTAACTACTTTAACCTACATTCTGGGCTGTTTCCCTCTTGACGTACAATCTTTGCACTATACGTCTGTTTAGTTTTAATTAAATCGCTTATTCATAGATTATAGTCAAGTCTCGCGACTCTCATATTTAACATTACCTAGCGAATTAGAAAAAAACTAATCTACTTAAATAGATTTCGCGGAGAACCAGCTATCACTAAGCTTGATAAGCCTTTCACCCCTAATAACAAATCATCCCAAAATTTTGCAACATTTACGGGTTCAGTCTACTACTTGTTCATTATTAGATCGCTTAGTTTCGGGTTTAATCTTATAAACTAATTTAACTTTTTTACGCTTTCGCTTGCTTAGAAGATTAACTCGCTAACCCATTATACCAAAGGTACAATAAGATAAAATCTTATTTGATATTTGTATTAAAATTCAAAATTTTTTCACATACATTAATGATCTTTTAACCTTTCTTTCGCAATACTATTCACTATCAAACTCAAACTTTATTAGCAGATTTTATATAAAATATTCGATCTTAAAGATCTACTTTTAACTTAAAAAAAAATTTACAAAGTTCAATGCTATTAGGATTGAAATAATTAAATAAAATAAATGTTTATCTCGTTTTGACAGTGTGTGGTTAACTGTTAAATTGTACCGAGCCACTCCATAAAGTATAATTACCATTTGTTTAGCAAAACCTACAACGCCTAGTACAACTAAGGTGAAAAAGACAACCATAATCAGCACTTGATGTTGTAATACTAGGTTACCAAGTATAGCCCACTCAATGACAAATTTTACGGTTAATGGGAATCCCGAAAAAAAAATAAGGACAAACCATACGATAAATTTAATTTCAGGAAACTTATAAGCTAAGCCAGAAATTTCTATGATATTTCTTGAATTAGTTTTTTTCTGAATAATATCAACCAAAAAAAACATAAGGGTTGACAACCACCCATGTATTAAGATAAATAAAATTAAACTATAATCGAGAACATTTTGATAGCTAACTAAAAGATATAAGATTAAATTCATTTCTTGAATAGTTGCAAAAGCAATAAGTTTTTTAAAATCTGTTTGTGTTCACATCTTAACAGATGCCTCTACCGCTCCAAAAAGTGCAACTGTTATTACCATTTGGTTAGAAATTTTGCTTTCAAAAATTAAGTTAAAATAATAAAAGCAAAACAACGCGGCCTTAACTAAAAATCCACTTAGGAAAATAGAAAATCCCGCAGGGGCTTCGACATGAATTTTTGTTAGTCAATAATGGAAGGGGAAGACTGGGACTTTAATCCCAAAACCTAAAAAGATGAAAAAATATAAGATTAAAGTTTCATTCGAAGAAAACTTTACATTTGTTAAAAAAAAATATTGAAGGCTTTTATATTTATAAAAAATATAAGCTAAGCTAGTTAAAACCATAAAAGCTCCTAATAGTGTCCAGTAAAGTAGAATTTTTAGAGTTTTATCAGCTCTTTGAACATAACCATGACTGTAAACAAAATATAAAGTAGGTAGAAATAAACATTCAAACCCTATAAACATAACAAGCAGATTTGTAGTGTAAACCATAGCAATTATTGCTACTAAAAAAATAGCAAAAATACTAAGATTTGACATGTAGTGGGATAAGTTTTTTTCTCCCAATAAATAAAGACAAACTAAACCCGAACTAAAAGCTAACAAAATTACTGCATCGCTAAGTAAAGAAGTGTTTAACTCAAAAATTGGTGTGAACAGTAGATAGTTAAATTTAATTAAAATTGAATTAAAACTCATAAGTAATAGTGTATATGTTTTAAAATTTCATAAATATAAAACGAATTTAAAAAAAACGCAAAATAAAATTAAACCTACGAACAACATATTAATATACTTAATAATGGAAAATAAAACAGAGAATTTTTTTGCATTAACATTTAGCTTTACTAACAAAACAGTAATAAGAAAAGTAACTAATAAAATGAATGCTGCATAAATGGTAGTTTGCTGGAAAAAAAGAATAAAAATTTCCGTTTTAGAAAAATTTATAACATGAGGAGAGCTAAAGTCGAAAATACTAGCAAACATTTTAATTTCTTTTTACTGCAAAGTAACTATCCGTTGTTAATTTAAAAAAAGATGTATACAAGAAAAAAAATAATCAAAATGAAACCATCAAATACACACCAATCTGCATAAAACTAACAATAATTAAATGTAATAGGTGGTACAAGTATACAAGTAGAAGTTTTAATCATGAGATAATAAAAAGATACACATTTTGTGGTCCAAAATTTGTAAATAAATCGATGTTGTTACATACATCCAAATTAAACTGTAAAACGTAAGCTGCTTCATTAGCAGAAAAAGTTCACTCAAATAATTCAAAAAATGCAACAAATACTAATAAAAAACGAATATTTTGAACTATAAAACGTGTAAAAATAATAATAACTCCGATGATATCAAAAAAAGCCTCTGCGATGAGGTTAGACGAGCTAGCTGCACCTCTAACGTACATTCCAAATGCTAACCCGAAATCTCAAAGCATTCTTACAGGAATTGTAAGGATAGTAACCATAATTGATATGGTCATAAGTAGTAAAGTACTTTGTGAACATAAAAAAAATGTATATCCAATAAAAAAAACCCAACAGTATCAAGCTAAAATTTGAACTAATAAAAATAAAAAAAATTTATAATCATCATAAGATCCATATTCTTGCTCTGCCAAGTCTGCAACAGTTTTAAAATATGTAAAGTAAAAGTTAGTTCCATATTGATATCTAAACTTCATTACGTTACTTAAGTAATATACAATACCAAACATAACTACAGTGTAACCCCACTTGTTAGTGAAATAAGAAAAAATAATATCCAATTGGAGATTAATTGTCAAAGGCTTAATACTAGCTAAGCTGGAGTTAGTATATAGTTCAATATATGTTGTATAAATAACTTGTTTTACATAAAACAAATGTAAATAATCTAAAACATAAAAATAAGGCATTACTTCATACACTTGGGATAGAGTTTCGAAGTAATTATTATTAGAATAGAAAATAAATAAAACGGTATTCATAGCTGCAGTCATCTGTGCTTGGCTAGGTCAAATGTGAAGTAAACTTAAAATAAGACTTAATTTTTCCCAAAGAAGGCCATCTCGGTGGTAAATTACTAAATTTGTAAGATTTAGTAAGTTTTCGAATGTTGCCCCCAAATTTTCTAAAAACAAATTTGAAAGAGATAAGTCAGGTAACATCCTCGTTAAAATGTTATAATAAGAACAATTAATGCAATGTAAGTTACAATAATAAGGGTAGACCGGAAAAAAACTATAAAGGAATTCTTATTCAATGTTTTTAGTTTTGTGGTAATTGATTCTAAAAAAATACTAAAATTTAAATAGAAGTATTCTAATACAAACTTATCTCCAAAAAAAACAGTAAAAGTATAAAATAAATAGTTAGAGATTTTATGGAAAATTTTTTTTACTAAAAAATCTAAAAGTAAGCCACTTTTTAAATTTCTATATGTTTGTCATTTAAATAAAAAATGTAACACCCCTTTTAGTTACGTCAGTATCTCTTGTAAACGCGAAAACAAGAGGGTAAAATAAAACAACCAAAAAGTAAATAAGTTAATCAGATAGAGTGGTTAAATTTAAAAACAAATCCGTATAACATCGAAAAGCTTCCATATATAATTAAAATATTAATATAGAGAGCAAAATAGAAAATTACTCTAGCAATTTGTCTATTTCTAGAGTAACGGCTTTTATTGAAGCTTCTTACTTTACGTAAAAAAAATAAGTTACCCATTATTATTAAAATATAAAGTTATACGCAGCTATGGAGTTTCAAAGGGAAACTAAGGTTGACTTGAGTGTAACGATTCTATAGTCTTTTATAGTTACTTGTGATATGGCCATGCCTATGAAGGCAGATTTTTTAAAAAATCTAGCAGTATTCAATAAACTATATCCGTAGTTATAATCCAAATTTGTTATAATAGGAGATTTAATATTTAACGCGGGTTGCTTGGGTAGTTTAATCAATTCTTGGAATAGAAGAGTTTTATAAAACTTTTTAATATATTTATTTGACATTTAAATTAAAAAAAAAATAATACATAGCATAAAATTCAATAAAAGAATATATAAATATAAGTTGCTTAAAGTAAAAAAATTAACAGTTTTAAATAATTTAATTTTTAACTTGTTACTGATAGCTATGAAATTATGCATGTAAAGTAAATGCTTAAACTGTAAATTTAAAGCTTCTTTTAAAAAAAAAATATTTAACGTAAATTTAAAGGATGGTCTGTTTAAGAGTTTTTTAAAAAGATTAAAAAAAAAGCTCAAATACTTTAGCTAGGAATCGAACCTAGATCAACAGGGTGAAAACCTGTTATCTTAACCGCTAGACGACTAAAGTTTAAAATACTTTTCTAAACGCAACTCTAAATTTTTTAATTTTTAAATTTTTACAAATAGGTCCAAATAGCTCCTTTCCCACTGTATTCATTCTTTTCTTTAAAAGTACCAATGCGTTATCGTTAAAAATATAACTCATCCCGTCGCTTTTTTTTAAATGATGAGTTGTTCTTATTGAAATAGCTCTTAATTTTTTTTTTCGACGTTTTAAAAGAAGAGGTTTCGTGTTTCTAATAACAACCTTTAAAAAACGTCCAACCTTAGCTAATCTACGAGTACTACAACGTCTAATTTCAATAACTCTAACCAGTAAAATACCACTTGAATCACTAGGAATAGAAAAGGATTCTTTTTGAAACATGTTAATTTTGAAACGTATACAATCTGTTGCTAAAGGTTGTTTGTTTTATTAAAATTTGTTTTCGTAAAAAATACAAATTTTTGGAATTTTGTTTTTCTTTATTTTTTGCAAACTTTAAATTGTAATAAACAATTATAAAAAATAAACTGAAAAAACTTATAACTAATGTCATTAAGATAACCAAAATGGGTAATTTATCGAACAAAAAATAATAAAGTATAAAAAAATCACTGGCAACAATGTGATTGATAGCGGAGTAATAATTTGTATAAAAATAAAAGGACTGTAGTGGATTATAAATTGCGGGTAGAAAAATAATGCAAATAACTAGGTATCGTACTGGAGATAAGTTACATACAAATTCGTAATTACTATAAAGCTGTATGTAAGTCATTAAAAATAATAAAACAATTGTAAATTCTGCTGTAAGTAGGACTAACATCATACCGTCCAAGTCTAACATAAAACCTCAAACAGAAAAAATGATTATAGTAAGAATAAAAAAAAAAAACCTTTTACGTAATGTTGCGAAAAGCATAAAAGTTGAAATTACTAACATTATACACATCAGATAAAAAGAAAAATTAAATAACATTGTATATAAATTAAAAAAAAAAGTTTTTACTAACAATTAAATATGTCACCCACCGAAAAGTAATAATATATAAGTTAACGAAAAACAAAACAAATGAAAATACTCACCTAAATAAAATAAAGCAAAAAAAAAACCTCCCATTTCTGTAGTATGCCCCGCTACTAATTCAGACTCAGCTTCACCAAGGTCAAATGGTATTCTACCTGTTTCCATAAAAAAAATAATTAAAAGGTAAGGAAGCACTGGTAATAAAATAAAAAGTGTTCATGTATAACTATATTGAAATGAAACAATTTGAAAAAATGAAAAAGATTCGAAAATAGTAATTAAATAAATTAAAAAAAAATTAATAAAAACCTCTAAGTTTAAAGTTGTTATTAAAACTCTTGTGGAAGATAAAACTGCATACTTGTTTTTACTAACCCAACCAACTAAAAACATTAAAAAAGAAAAAAACATAGACAACATACCAGCAAATAATAAGTTGTACTCTATTTCACATACAGCTAAGTTGGGGGCTCAAACCAAATTTAGTCAAAATAAGTAACACATAATTAAAACAGTTGCTGGTAGGAGTAAAAATAAAAATTTATTAACTTTGTTAATTATAACAATATGTTTTACTAACAATTTTAAAGCATCAGCAATAAACTGTAAACGACCTCTATAACCTATGTAATTAGGACCGACTCTTCTTTGAACTAATGAAAGAATTTTACGTTCCATTAAAGTGATTGTAGCAATAATTAATGTCAATAACAAAAAAATTACAATATTAGTTAATAAAATTTGAACATATGAAACCAGTGCAAACATTTTTTAAATTAAGCAGCTAAACCATCAATAATAGTAGTTCTTGTACGTTTGTTAGGAACAATACCTAAACTAGCCTGTTGTGCCTGTAAACTAATAATTTTTAATAAATAATAACAAATTCGCTTATTCAACCTTGGTACAAGAGAAAATAAGTAATATGTTATTTTTTTTTCTAAATGAGCTTCAAAAATAGTAGTATAAAATGCTAACACACCAATCATGGTAATAAAATGACCTACTGTAGACATACTTTGTCAACCCATAAAAACAGCTGGGAAATCATGTAATCTTCTAGGAAGTCCAGAAAAACTAACTCAAAATAAAGGAACAAAAGCTAATCACTGCCCCGCAGAGTAGTAAATAATATGAAAATATGAAAATGTTTTGGGGTATTTTACGAAGAAAAACACATGAAAGTAAAAGTAAAATCCCACAAAAATACCCATAATAACAGCACCAGATAACATAAGATGGAAATGCGCTACTACGTATAAAGTATCGTGCATAGAGATATTTAAGCTAACGTGTGACAATCACATACCGGTTACACCTGCAACTAAAAAAAGGAAGATAAAAGAAACGACCCCAATAAATACAATATCCACCTTTAAAGCACCGTTAACTAAAGTGAATGTCCAATTAACTACTTTAATAGTAGCAGGCATAGAAATCATAATAGTGACTGTACTGTATAAAGCTCTACTTCTATGATCTAAACCGATTAAATACATGTGGTGACCTCAAACTAAAAAACCCATATAATTCATAATATAAATAGCTCAAATAAGATGGTGTTTAGATGCTACACGTCGGTAATTAACTGATGGTAAAACAGAATTAATCACACCAAAAGCAGGAATAACTAAAACGTACACTTCGGGATGACCAAAAAATCAAAATAAATGGTGGAAAAAAATTGGATCACCTCCATACGCAAAATCAAAAAAAGATGTATGTCAGTGTCTATCCAAAATAAGCATAAGCATTGCGGAACCTAGTACAGGCGTAATGACTGCAAGAGCTCTCAACATAAGTAAAACTGTAATGGAAATAAAGGGGATAATAATACGTCGATTTCTCATTCCTGGCATTGTTAATGTTCTACGAGTAACTAAAAGATTTGTGATAGAAATAGTAGTACTAATTCCAGCAAAGTAAACCCCCACAACAAGCATATCTTGGATACCTGCACCTGTAAACTGAAGTTTAGAAGAGAATGGTGTAATAAAAGTTCAACCAGAAACAGTTTGTGTAGCATTAGAACATTTAACAAGATGTCTTTTTCGTCGCTTTACAGAACTAGCATTAGTAGTTAAAAACCAAAATGATTCAGGCATTAAGTAAAGTTCTTTTCAAAAAAGTAATTTTCAGGAGTCTCGTCCGCCAAAAGAAACTTTTGTATCAAAGACCTTTTCAAGATCAGCCTTTTCTGCTGAATCTGTAGAATAATCAAATACTTCAGGGTTTACTTTAGCTAACGCCTCGTCATAAGTATAAAATTGAGAAAAATGAGCGCTTTGTGTTAAATTACTATAATTGGCAATTTTTTGATTATTAGTTCAGTATTCAGTTCGAATAAAACCAATTTTAGCGATTAATAAATAACCGCAGGGCTGAATTCAAAAACCTAAACTATTAAGTCGTGGAAAGGCTACATCCTTACTACCGATATGATACGGCAGTAAAAAATTAGCAAAACCACCAAAAAAAATAGGTACGACAACAAAAAAAACCATAATCAACGCATGGGCAGTAATAACCTGTAAGTATCGGAGTGAATCACCACTAAAAAAAGGACTACCTGGGTAAGCCATCTCAATACGGATAGCAGTTGCAAGTAGAGCTCCTGAAGCAGCAGTCAATAAAGAAAAATAAAAATAATTTAGACCTAATCTCTTATGATTAATCGTGTATAAATACTTTTTAACAAGATATTTATTAATGTTGATTAATTGATACATATTTTCGGAGAATTTGCTCATGGATGATACCATATAAGAACGATAGTCTATATTATTTCAAGACATTTTATACTAATAATAAACTTGTGGTTAAAATCATAAAAAAAATTAAACTATAAACATAATTAATGAGGTTAAAATTTGCGATTACTCGGAATGTGATAACGTAAGCTTTGATAGTATTAAAAAAATGTACTAACATGTGTTAAAGTTAAGAAATTGTAAAAATAATATATATATTGGTAGGTAACATAAGGGATTTGCCAATATACAGTAGCCATGTAAACGATTGTTAATATAAAAAGTGAGCTTAAAAAAAACTTATTTTGACTGTGTTTATTTACAAATTTAAAAAATAGAATTAAAAGAAATAATTTAGTTAATAAGATATGATTAAAGATTAAAAAATCAAATTTTCGAACCCCCTCCAGGAAAAGTAAAAGGAAAAAAATTTTTCAAAACATTTTAAATAAACTTTCAGATAGCCAAAGAATCAACATTCCACAAATTTAGCGATTTATAAATAATACCACTAAGTTTATAAAAAGAATCGTTCACAGTAAACAAATTTAAGATAAGTAATTTGATTTCAAAAAAAAGTCTAAAAAAAAATTTATTATCAATATTGGTAAAAAACCATGTATATGGCAAGTCAAAAAATCTTCTATACAACCACTTAAACCACTGGATATAGCAGGCAAAGTTTAAAACGTATAAAAGTACCATGTTTTGTAAGTTAGCACCAAACAATACGTAGGTAACTTTTCTTCTTTCAAAACTTTTTATTAAAAAAAAGACTCAACTTAAGAAGATAAATAAAAAATGTCAATATTTCGCGATTAAACAAACAAATAAATACTGATGTTTTGTTCTTAAAATAGGATTATCTATATCAATCATTCATAAATTTTCTTCTTCGTTAAAAACTCAAAGTCTTTCGTTAAAGCTACTAATGATATAATAAAATTGGTAAGTTTCGAAAAAGAAAGAAAAAAAAACAAAAACAGAGATAATCAACAGGTAAATATTTAGTTGAGTTCAACTATTACTATTTATACGTAATAGAGTAAAGTACATAAAATAAATTACGACAGATAATAAAACAATGTTAATAAAAATTACTTGTAAAGATACTAGAAATTCCTGGTTAATAGCGGAATAATCGTACATATACAGAGGTTCTTGACTACTATTTAAAAAATAATAAAAAAATAAAAGAATTAAAAAACCCTCAATTAATCAAAAACAGGTATTTGTTCTTTTCCAAAAGCGTTGAATTTGAGAGGTAAACTTACCATACTGATAACGTTTAACAAAAAAATTAAAACCACTCATTAATCAAAAATAAAGCATTCCCACTACAAATCAAACGGACAGTTGTTTAAGGAATTGAATTTTAAAAAAAAAAACTGTATATATAAAATAAAGAATACTTAAAGTTAATGCGACAATGGTTGTCTTAAAAAAATTGTAGAATACGACAATATGTTCAAAAAAAAGTGGAGTAACGTCCTCTTCTTCCTCTTCTATATTGAATTTAAGAAAAATAGGAAGACGTCTAACTTTGTTAAACATTTCGCGTGGATCATAATTTCTTCTAATACGTTCACGCACCACCAAAACTTCCTCGTCAGTTAAATTGTCCAAACGTGGATCCCTTTTTAAAGTTTCCGACTTGTACAACTCTCTAATTTCAGCTCACATTTTATCTAACTCTTCACGGATTTTTTTGGGATCAATTTCCATTCCTCAAATAATTTTGCAAATTTCTACAAAATTATCTACAAGGTTAGAAATATCATAAAAAATAGATAAAATATAAGACTGTAAATATTTTCCAACTGTCTTAAAAGTTATAGTATTGTTTTCTTTTTCCAATTCGCGATCACAGTGTTCTCTTATAGATAAACACATGCTAAAATACATGTCTGATACTGTTTTAGCCCAAACCTGGGGTTGGAAGTAAGTCATTACGATAAGAATAAGAATAGCTGCCCAATTTAACGCAGTTTTTTGTAAAAATAAAATACTAAACACCAATAATAAATACATAACATTTCTATGTTTTCGGAGAAGCTTACTAGTTTCCTCTCCAGCTGTGTCAAGAGGGTCTCCATAAATAATTTGAGTAATTAAAACAGCTAAAAAAACAACAAGTAAAAAAACGAAGACAGATAAGAGAAACAACTCAATGACAAAAACCATTAGTATAAAACTATCAATATATATATATAGCAAAGTTAAGCTCAATATTTACTTTTTTCGGTTGAAAAAAGATTTAATTAGTTTAACAATATAAGGAATTCTTGTACTTGTTGGTGTTCAAACAAAACGATAAGTATAGAGGCCACCATGGTTAACTCTGTGTTTATGCTTAACTCGAACAATTTTAGCTTGATTTTTTTTTACTAAATAAATCATAAAGGGCGCAAGAATATGTTTAATCACAATTGCCTTGTCGAATCGATAAATAGCGATGATAGTTGCAATTGTTACAAAAATTAAATAAGTTAAAATATGCAAGACATCTGACACGCTTCTACAAACATTTAATATATGGTCTAATCACGTGAAATTATCCATTAGTATAAAACTATAAACATTTAAATGTAGCTATCTTCAAAAAAGAAGCTCTAAAACCTCTTTTAGTATAAAATTTCATAAAAACAGCTAAAAGTGATCTGGTAGACGTCTTCTTTAAACCAGTAGTATGTTTGGTGTTTAGTAAACTAATTAGAGTAAGACCAAAATAAACTAAAACACGAGTTAAAATAAAAAAAACAGTAAAGTAATAAACATAGCCGAAGCTTAGTAAAAAACTTTTATAATCAAAATCTATAAGAACAGAGAAAGACCCAAATAAATCACTTATGAAAACAGTTGTACCGGAAAAAAGTGTGCAAAAACCATCTCAGAGCAACTATACTATGTAAATATTCTACCTGCAGATTCCTCTACCGGTACCTTGTGTCAACTTAATTCAAATTACCTGTAAGTTAGCGAAATACGCTCATTTTTTTCGAGACATAAATCCCCTAGATTGGTTTACGTTAGAAAAAAAAAATCTACATTTGTAAAAATTTTTACTAAATAAAACAAGCTACATTAATATTTTTACTAAAGTACAAATTTTTCGAATGTGATGGGCGGTGTGTGCAAGGTTAGTTTTTTAATTCACCGCAGCATAATAATCTACGGTTACTAATGATTTCTCCTTCAACACTTCAAGTTTCAGAAATGTATCCGTACTAAGGTAATTTTTGAAAATTCCTGAAAATTTCTTTTTCGAAATTTTTTGTTTTTACCATTGTAACACGTGTGTCGCCCACAATATAAAGACCATGAGGACTTGACTTCAGCTTTGGTGTTCGAATATAAAGATTACAAAATGCCTTACATCCAAACATAAACCCAAAGGTTGCGCTCGTTACAAAAACTTAATTCTACACATCACAACACGTGCTGACGACCGCCATGCAATACTCATAGACATGCAAGAGCGAGCTATCCACAAACAATTCAAAAGAACGGTAAGTTTCAACATCTCCTATCATGTTTTTTAAATTGTGGTAAGGTTCTACGTGGATTATCGCATTAAACCACATGTTCCACCATTCGTGCTAACCCCCGCCAATTCTGTTAACTTTGAATTTTGCAACTATACTCACCTGGTGGATTATTTAGCGTTAACTTTAAATAATCATCATTTAGGGTAAGGATTACCAGGGTCTCTAATCCTGTTTATTTCCCTTACTTTAATGCCTCAGAGTCAGAATCTATAAGAGCCGTTACTTATACGATTGGCAAGAATGGCTAAATCTTAGTATTTTATCACTATTTAGACACACCTCAACTCTCTATAGATACTCAAATATTTATAAACAGTAAAAGCCCATCTTTTCCAAGAATTTAGTCAGTTACTTTTTAAAATCTCCTACACATCCTTTACACCCAGTCATTGCGAATAATGCTTGTCACTCAGGTATTACCGCGGCTGCTGGCACCTGTATTTGCCATGACTTCTCCTTATACATTACAGCACAATTCTTGTATACGTATAAACTTTACAGCTACTATAGCTTTCTTCATTCCCGCTAATTCGATAGGTCACACTTTCGTGCATTGCCTAATATTCTTCACTGCTGCCATTAGGTAGGGTGGTTTTCATACCCTATGTGGATGATTCTTCTCTCAAATCAACTAAGGATCACTAGCACTTGACTAGGTCAAGTATACTTAATCCTGTGCGGTACAACGTCTCCTCAAATATTACCTATATGTTTAATATTAAAGATCCTATCATAACCACGCTACTCACCACGACGCTACTGATAAATCCTACTGAATTTACCCGTACAACTTGCATGTGTTAGACGTTTAGCCAGCATTAACTCCAAGCCAAGATCACACTCAATAAATAAATTCCTTACCTATTAGTTCATTCTATAAATTAACTTATCTCTAGTAACGGGGTTGTTAAATTTATGATCTAAAAATCTATTTTTATTAATTTCAGTAGTTCTGTTCATTCGAGCAGCACCTTTTGACTGTCATCACACAACAAAATGCTCAAAAGGTAAAGCACATAACCTAATTGGCATATGATGGTGGTAACGTCCACAAATTTCTGCACACTGCCCATAGTAAAAACCAATATTATCAATATAGAAAGTGTGGTGGGTTGAACGACCGGGGACACAATCGATTTTAAGCCCTAATCCTGGAACAAATCAAGAATGTACAACATCGTAGGAGTTTGTAATTAATGTCAAATTAACATGAGCGGGTAGTACTAAAGTTCTTTTAGTACGTAATAGGCGTCTTGCTAGGGTAACAGGAACAAGTTCAGATCTATGCCTGTTTATTCTTGCAGCAATACGATAATTAAAGTTATCATCAAGTCCTCGACTTCTATCCTTTAAAGCAACGGATGAGTCTTCAAACTTATTAGTGGCTGACGTATGGATGTTATGTAATTCTAAACCAGCTATATCAATTTTAGAACTAGATACTGGAGCTTTCTGACCAATAACTTTGAATGTTACTGGGTCATAAATAACTTCAGGTTTAAACTTAAATTTTTTCGTTCTTTTATATTTTTTTTGTCTGAACCCTCAAAGTGTTTCGGGCATAAGTTCTTTATCCTTCAACATTTCTCCGGAATTAGAATACTTTGTATTTAAAAAAAGCATTTTAGTTAATCGAGATGTAGAAAACTTTTCTGATTGAAGAATATCCATTGTATGTTGATTTAATACACCCCTTATTAAACGGAAGGGTTGAGTTGTTAAGTAGTGACGTGAATTACTATCAGCATCACTTGTTTCGTCTAATTGTAAAAAGTCGTAGTATGCATTAAAATTAGGGGTATCTTGGACAAACAAGGTCTTAAAAACAGCTGAATTAAAGTAGTCGGAACTATAGTACACTTGATGTAAAGAAATGTTACCTAGAGCAAAAAACTTATTTCTAGCTTTTTTTTGAACAGAAAGAGGTGAAGATTCAAGAGCGCTAGTTTCAGCAAAAGTGAAATCTAAATTACCGTTGTATCCAATACTAGATGATTTCGAAAAAAAATCGTATGTATTACCAGAGAGGCTGTTTTCTAAATTTTTTAAAGAAACTTCGGAGTATTTAAAATCATTAACTGCGGGTGTTGTTCAATTTGTTTGGTACGCAGTTTTTTCGTTCGCTAAGGATAAACTTGAAAGATTTTTTCTATGAGTATCAATTTTACGAATAAATTTGCTATAAGAATCTTGAAATTCAAGGTGAGCTGCCAAGTGAATAGCCTGATAGTAAGTATCAGCATTATAAGATTCTTGTCCAGATGTCACACGTCACCTGTTATGCCCCATATTCTTAGGTGTACTTACCACAGCCTGAGCAGTATTAGGGTCATACTTATACACCCAATATCATTGTTTTCCTTGAATTCTAATGGTAAATAATGAACTTTCGTTCTGTCACTCAATCATACGTAAAATAAAATTTGAGTTGATTAAAATATTACAACATCAACTAACGGGAATTAAAGCAACTAAAAAATCACCCCACTTACCACGTCCACGAACACTTGTATTCATAACGATGTTAAAATTAAATGTTCGCTTGTTAATCATGCGTAAAATAATAAAGTAATAAAGGGCTCATCAAATAGCGAACCAAAATCATCACCAATATTGTCACTGTGAAAGGTGTACTAAAATTTCTGATTTGTAGGTAGAAAAACCAAAGTTGAAGTTTTGTTGTGTTGATGCTTCTGTCAAAATATGACCCCACATTTTAGAATAAAAGAAAATAAGATACCAAAAAAAATACAAAGAGTCATAGTAATTAAGAAGTTTAGTCTATACAAAAACGTGTACTCAATACGTCAGCTAACCACCCCTAAAATCACTACAATTAAAACATATAAAGTATAAAATAATTCAAAATAAGATTTATAAAAAATATTAGCGTTCAAGATAAGAGTAGAGTTAATATTTAAACTTAATGGGAAACCTTCAAGAATGAAATCTGAAGAGATAAAAAAATGTGTAAAATAAACATATACTCACAATGTAAAGAGTAAAATAATAGATACGGCAATGATCTGAACTACTGTTGTTAATGATCAATATTTTACAACGTTAATATGCTTTTGTTGTAATTCGTATATATAGTTAGCAAAAAATTCCTTACTAGTGTCAAAAGCACTGTAATAAACTAGACGATAGACATAAACAACACTAGTCAACAGCCCAACTGTGCAGAAACCGACAACAACAAAATAATGTGAGGTAGTCAGTAGGGATGTAATTAAAGCTGTTTTGTACAAGTATCCAAGTGAGAAAGGTAATCCACCCAAGTTAAACGCACAAATGATTAAGAAAACAGTATCAACTGGTAAAATTCGACTAAGATTACCCATGTTTCTCGTATCTTGTGATCCAGCAACTCTTATAAATGATCCAGCACAAAAAAAGGTAGAAGCTTTGAACAAACCGTGCAAGAATAAGTAAATAATTGAAGCATAGTAAAATTGCGTTCCTACGGTAACAAACAAGAAACCACAGTGACTGATAGTTGAGTAAGCAAGGAGTTTTTTCATATCTGTTTGCGATGCAGACACAATACCCCCATATGCTGCAGTTAAACTTCCAATAAGAATAGCGGCAGTTTGAATATCTGTAAGTGTCACTAAAGGTGTAAATCTTAACAATAAATAAATACCAGCAGAAACAAGGGTAGCTGAGTGGATTAACGCTGAGGCAGGTACAGGCGCTTCCATGGAGTCTGGGAGTCATAAATGACCAAACAATTGCGCAGATTTAAACAGCGTACAAAGAAACAAACATAAAGCTGCAAAATTATACATAGTTGAAAAATTAACAAATAAAGAAAAAAATTTTATATTAATAACGTTGAGATTATTTAAATATGTGATATAATTTACAATAACCAAAAACAAAAATAAGAAAACATCGCTTATCTTGTTAAAAAAAAAAGCTTTAAAACTGGACTTAACAGTACCCCTTCTGGTACTTCAAAAATTAATCAAAAAGAATGATGAAAGGCCAATAGACTCCCAACCTAAAAACAAAGTAAAAAGATTATTACCCAAAACTAAAATAATCATACTAAACATAAATCAATTAATTAAAAGTGCAAAAATATCCTCGTTGGCTTCGTATTTTAGGTAATTTAGTACGTAAAAATTGGTAGCAAGACCGATAATAAGTACTAAAAGTGTAAATAGATAACTTAGACTATCTAATCGTAAAGAAAAACTAACTTCAAGGGAATATCAATTAATTCCGTTAAATAATCAATTAAATTCAGAAACACTTGAGAATAAAATAATATCGCTAAAAATGCCGCACAGATACCCAGCAAAAATACCTAAAAAAGTGGTGAAAACATAAAAAACGCCCTTATAAGTTACTCGTTTTCTAAAAATTGTTAAACTTGTTAAGAGAAGAAAGTACAAAAGTAATATAGAAAAAAAAGCAGAAATACGACACATTTTGTACGTTAGTTAACAGTATCTAACTTAGTAGAAGAATATAATCAAGAATAACGGAAAAAATTAAATCCCAGATAAGAAAAAATATACAAATAAGAAATTAGTGTCATTTGATTACCACCAATACTATGATAAAATCTACCGTAAGGTAAGTAAGAACAAGCGTAAGCGACTGCAACAACAAAAGCTGTAAAAGTTAGCTGTCATTGTAAGTTTACTTCAGTTTGAATTCTTTCCCATTGAATAAGATACTTATCTGAACCCCTATTTAATACAAATGCTAACCCTACGGTTTTTAATTTTTTATTAGTACCAGCATCGTTGTGACCAATAATATCTAATTGGAAATAAAAAACAACAAAAAAGAAAACCAACCCAAAAATACCCAAGTAATGGTATGGGCAGGCAATAAGTCATGCCATGTAAGGTCTGAAATATCAATGAGGAGCGACAGAGTAAAATCTAACATCTGTGATCATACCAATATCACCTCACATAAAATACTCAAAACTTAAAGGTTCAGTATTAGAGTACATCAACAAACAAAGACATCAAAATAATACTAACATCTCAAAAGTCTTAGATAACTCGTTCTTCAAAACTTCATCGTTTCAGCTGAGTTCTTGTTTTAAACCGTCTGCGGATGCGTTAGCTTGTCAATCGTAATGCATATCAATACCGTGAATTAAACCGAGAAATGCTAAAAAGAAAGCTACAACGTAGTGAGCGTATGCTAATCTAATAACTGTATCACTGTTTAACATCCCGTCAGTAAAGATTAACCACTCTACCTTACCAATAAACATGGAAAATGTTCTAAAAGCATTTTTAGCGATTGTTAAAGTTACATCACTTAAATGAGTACAACAAAGAACTAGCCCTAAAAAAACGGTCAACTGAATAATTAAGAAGGCAAATACCCCACTCTTTCAAGCATAATCCTTTTCTAAGTTAGAAATATTGAGGTACAACTTTCTAAAGAGATGTAAAAACACAAAAATAAACAAAAGATCAACCCCTCGCTCATGTAATCAAAAAAAGTCATCGATATATAAATTTTCAACGTCTTCCTCTTCTCTGTCAAGTGGAATTAACATAGGTTCGGTGATTAAACTGAAAGAAAGCATAGTACCACTAATTAATTGATTAGCAATAATTAAAAAAACCATAAAACCAAAAAGAGCCACTAAATCGTGTAAAGCCACGTTTAGTGAATTAAAATAGCCTAAGACATTACTAAGGTTTAATGAAAAGTAAGGTTTTATTACTGAATATCATCTAGCGCCCACTTTATTTTTTAAAAATTTCAGGGACTTGGTAAAATTTTCGTCCATCCAAGTTTACCAAATCGACCTCTCCTATAAGGGAGAGTGACGGAGGTTTTAAATTACTTAGGTGACAAAATTTACGTATGAGTACCCAAACTTGGAAACTAGTGGACAAATTTGTTACGAAAAATTTTTACGCACACTGAGGTACTCTATAGCTTCAACCCACCAAGTACCCAAACGGCTGCAGCGTTTAACCAAGATAATAAATGTTAAGCTAACTGGGGGCTGGTACCAAACTACCAACGCTAAAAAAAGACTAATAAATAGCGAGAGGGTAGGAAACAACCAAAACATCTCAACTAAAAAAAAAAATAACGAACATCAACAAACAAGCCCCACACTAAACCTTCAAGTACCGAAAACACACACAGCAAAAGCATACAAAGTGCTTTCAATACACTCAAAGTTGTACTACGCACAAAAAAAAAAGAAGTAGTATATAGCCGCTAGGTTTCCACCCCACACAAGTAAACAAAAATATACAAACGACGCAGTTTCAACCAATACACCTGATATAAAAAAACAAAAACGTTACTGTTTACCCGACCACACATATCGCACGTACGCAGAGAAAGCAACGTCCACGGTCGTAACAACGCAGGAAAATAAAAAAATATTATACGTACACACAAAGCACAAGCAATCAAAAAAAAAATGGACGCAAACACTTAGACACCCCAGTATACTACAGATAACGTCTAAGAACATGTTCACGGGAACAGAGACACATACGATATGGCTAAAAATACAAATACATATACAAGAACACACACAACACATAACTTCGTAAATACAAACATTTGCATAAAAACGTTTACTGAGGAACTTAGACGTGTACAAGTGTACATGTGTATATAATACCGAATAACGTGTACTAGCGTATACGTTTACACAACACATATACAAGCAATACAACTACTGTGTAAGGTGTAAAATGAAAAGTTACACATGCACACAACCAATAAACACAAACAGCTATAAAGTTATATACACAGCTAACGGGGGGTATAAAAACTCATATATATACCTACCCATATGTACTTAACCAGCATACGAGATGTACGCACATACGTGTTGTATATGTATACTATAAATAACGTATATAAGATATATACTATATATAGCTTCTATAAGGTATATATATATATAATAAATAACGTACACAAGATACACATATTATACATAGCTTATATAAGATATATACATAAAGTATGTAAATATATATATATATATTATATATAACTTATGTAATTTATATATATATATATTACAAATGATGTATATAAAATATGTATATACTATATGTATAGCTTACATAGGGTGTATATACATATATTATAAATAATGTATATAAAATATGTATATACTACATATATTATATACGTATATATTATAAATAATGTATATAAAACATGTATATACTACATATATTATATATATATATATTATAAATAATGTATATAAAATATGTATATACTACATATATTATATATATATATTATAAATAATGTATATAAAATATGTATATACTATATGTATAGCTTACATAGGGTGTATATACATATATTATAAATAATGTATATAAAATATGTATATACTATATGTATTATATATATATTATAAATAATGTATATAAAATATGTATCTACTACATTTATTATATATATATATATATATATTAAACAGTGTATATAAAATATGTATATACTATACAATATATATATATTATAAATAATGTATGTAAGATATGTACATAAAGTATGTAAATATATATATATATATTATAAATAATGTATATTGTATAGTTTATGTAAGATATATATATTATAAATAACTTATGTAAGGTGTATATATACTATAAATATTTGAACAATATGTGTAAAAATGTAGTCGACGAGTGTGTATGCGACGAGTACGTGAGCAGAGGTTTATAAACATGTGTGCGTATTGGGGTTAATGGGTTATTTTTTTTTGCGCAATGTAGGCGGTTTGCCTTTTGTGCTCATTAATTTTTTTTTACCCCCTTTATTGTGAGGCAGAGTTATTTGTCTTTGTTTGTTGTTGCAACCGGAGCCCCGCCTTATTGAGGGGTGTTGTCGGTGCATACCCAATTTCGTTTATACGTTTTTTTTACCACCCAACCGATGTAAAACACACATGATTCATCCTAATGAGAGTTGATGACTGAATATACTTCAAGTTCTCTGGGTACTGGGGCTCAATCCCGCGGTGTTTTTTACTCTCAAACGTTACCGTACTTTCTTTTAAATCAGCAGTTGAAAATCGTGGTTTCTTCTGACAAAAAATATTTTAATTCTACAATTTTTGTAACTAAAGATTTTTGGGGAAAATTTTTTTGTATGGTGAAATTGGTTACACCTTCAAAGTTACCTATTATAGTTGACGGGGTGCAGTATTCTTTAAATACCAACAATTGAATTTTTCAGTATAATTTAACACACCTCCTGAGTGATAACAGGTGTAGCGTTTTTACCTACGTAGAGCGCGAAGATTTCTCCTTAGTAACCACAACATTGGCGTATAAATCTTCTGTGTGGTTGGAACGTGAACTTTCAGATTTTACTGGGGTTAATTTTATTGGATTACTGGATACACGACGTCTTTTGTTAGATTATTTCGAACAGAAAACTAATTGACAAACCCATATTAACAACGATAAAAATTTTAATGAATCTTTTTACGACATAATGTTGTCTTATTAACTTTAATAAGGGGTGTTACTTTGAGAATTTATTTTTCTTTTTTTTATTGTATTAGCTTTTTGGAGCATCGTCGTAAGTTCTCAAAACATAATCAGCCTTTTAATTAGTAGCGAGTTTATTATTTTGGTTGTTTTTTGTTTACTTTTAAATGCAGCGGTTTTTCTTAATATAAATGTCTTATTTGGATTGGCTTATTTATTTATAATTATGGGGGGTTTGGAGTTGGCGTTAAGTATTTTGTTATTATTATTGTAATAAAAATTGTCAAAAAAAAAAAAGTTTATTAAGTTTAATCTCTCAAATGTTTTGTGACATTCCTCATATCTTATAGAGTTTACCACAACTTACTTTCTGGAAGCAAAGGAATATTTTTTAGAAAATATTTTTCGAATTTCAACCAGTTATAAACAGTTATTCTTTTCTTTGTTAAACCTACCAACGACCTTCTTTAAGTTGTTCAGTACTGGTGTAATTTTAAGAAACCAAGTAAAGCATTTTAAATTTTTTAAAAAATCTATTTTTAACATCAACCCCCTGGTTATGACTATTAGATTTTCTTTTGTAACTTTTTTCAAGAAAATGTATTGTATAGAGTGTTTAAATTACAGTAAACGCCAATATATGTTTTTTAAGAAATTTTTAAGCTCTATAAAGAGTGAAATAAAATTTATAATTTTTAAAAAAACCTGAGAGTACACGACGAAACCTGTTAAACGTATAAAGAGACGCGTGACTAAGTTGCTAAAAAATATGTAAAAAGATTTATAAGAAATATATGGGGGAGTGTTTTATTTTTTTAACTATCTATACTGCTGTATGTTTTAAGTACACGGGTAGTAGCAATTATTTAGATTATTTATTTAGTCTAAACTATTGAAGTTCTAATACTCTTTTTATTTTAAGTTTTATAGTTTTTTTTATTCCAATTTTTAGTGCATGGGTATATTTTTTTTTCTTAAAATTTTGCGTAATGTTTAAAATAACTGTAATGTTTTTTTCAAAAAAACTATTGGTAGATGCGCTGTATGTGGGTACTTTAACCATACACCCCTTCTTATTTTACTTTTCGCTAATTATTTTAGGTTTAAAGGTTTTTTTTCCTAAAAATTTCTACCAAACAGGGTTACGAAATTTACACTTTTCTCAACTAATTTGGTTTTTATCTTTAACGTTACTTTTGGGGGGTTTTTGGGGATTTCAGTCTACTATTTGAGGATATTTTTGAGTTAATGACATGGTGGAGTTACTTCTGCTGTTAGCAATTTTTTACTCTGTCTGGTATTTACATAAAATTTTTTGCTTGGATAAGTTTTGAAATCGAGCATGGTTTTTTTGTTTGACATTTAACTTAATTTTAGTTGTGCGATTAAATTTGATTCCGACCCGACACAATTTTATTCAAAGTTCAAGTTTATATGCAATCATTTTTGCACTTTATTTTTTTTTTCTAGTTAATTTAAGTCAAATACAACTACGTAGACTACACTTGATCATTTCCCTACCCACACTCCTCGTAATATTGGTTTGTTATAGTAGTTTACCCCTAGTTAAGAGCTTTTCTTGAGTTTATTTTCTATTTTTTTTAGCTAGAAGTACTTCTCGAACCTTTTTACATAACTTTTATTTACACTTTTTACTTATCCTTTTTTTTTCTGTGTGGAATATTTACTTTACATATTTTTTTATACTGTACGGCCAATTTCAAAACCTGTACACTAATCTAACTATATATGCACAACAACTAATCATTTCAAGCAAGCAGTCTATTTGTTTGCCCAGATTTAAAGAGTTGGAGGGTGTAGATTTTTTAACCCTTACTAATACGATTCGAATTTTTAGATTTACTTTTGAGGTTAGTTGTTTTGTATTACTAAACAATGCACCGTTAGTAGCCCTCTCTTTGCTTTATTTTTTTGTAAAAATGGTTGAACTTAGATTATTACATGCAACAAAAACATTTAATGAAAAACCGTCACCTTCCTGAAATTACGTTATGTGAAATGAAATTAGGTAAGTATAAATACATTTATACACTAAGAAAGTTACGTATCGACTTTGTTTATATACGCTTGTTCAAAAAATTATTTCGTCGCCGATTTATAAAGGCCAAAACCCGATTTTTTAAACCTAAATATTGAGTGTTATTTTTACCAAACTATACACTTACACAAAAATCCAAGAACGCTCGTATGGGGGCTGGTGTGGGAAAGTTTGTCCGTTTAACAAGTATTGTAAAGCCGGGTAAGTCTATCATAAAAACTTGATATTATAATTTTACATTTTTACGTCAGGTGTGTAAGTATTTAATGTACAAAATCCCCAATAAATTTTTAATAAAAAATGTTACAAATCAAAAAAAGTGCTAGTTTATTGACATGCAAATACAATTTGCAATTTCTTTTTCGAAAAAAAAAAACAAATAAACTTTACAGTGTACGTAAGCAATTGACATCTACTATTTTACTACGCTCTCCCAAGCACTTTAATGTAGGTAAGCAAAAAATTATCAACTTAAATTATAAAACCCCAACCCTCATTCTCCCAATCTCCACACCAATGCATTTGGGATCTTTTTTGCAGAAAAAAGGTACAGTCTTTAATATCCTCCTTGGTCGTATAAAGCACAACCCAGCACTCAACGTTGGGTCTGTTAGGCTGCGCGTAAAAACACATTTTAAATTAAAGTGGCTGGAAATTTAGTACTTATAGTAATTATTAATGCTATTATTTTTTCTTTTATCTTTTGGATTTTAACTTTTGTTAGTAAATATTATTATTCGAATAAGTATTACAACTTGAAATTAAATTTTTATGAATGTGGGTTTAAATCTCTTACACAATTTCAAGTTAATTATAATATCAATTTTTTACTTTTAATTTTATTTTTACTGTTGTATGATGGGGAATTTCTCATTATTATACCATTCTCTTTAAATGTTTTGGTTTCTAATTGTTCGGCCTTCTTAGTTCTTTTATATTTTATGGCGTGGTTATACTTAACTTTATTATTAGATTATATATTTAACGCACTTGATTGGCAAGTATAATGTGGCTGAAGTATCCTTTAATTCTAGTGTTTTAGTTGTATTCATTTTATATTTACAATTGGAAAGCTTTTATTATTTATGTTATAATAATTTTATTTTTTTTACAAAAGCTTTAAAAGTTTCTTCTACACGAAAGGTTAACACTAATCTTTCAAACTATGTTTACAACACTTTTTATTTTATCATTTTTCTTTTTTCAGCTTTTTTTTATAAAAATAATACTTTTGATAATGCAAGTTTGTTTATAATTTCTACTATTTTTATGTTTTTTTTAAATAAAGTTTTGAGTAGGATTGGTGTGATCCACACTTTTAATAATAATGCTTTATATTTAGTTTTACCAACTTTTTTAATTTTTTTATTTTTTATTTTTTATATAAAATCCTTGGTTGTTTTTTTCTTTTTTATTGAACTTTACAGTGTTTTATATTATTTTTGTTTCCTTTCGTCTTACAATTTTACAAACCAAACATTATTAAAATATAAGAACGGTTTATTATTTTTATTGTGAAATAATTTTTTGACTAGTTTACTTCTTGTTTTAGGTTGTTTTTGAACTCTTAATATGACCGGAACAACTAACTTTTATGAGCTAAATTTGGTTAATACCGAACTGTACCCGATTTATTTTTTTTTGTTAGGTCTTTTTTGGAAGTTAGGTTTGCCAATTTTTCATTTTTTTAAATTAGAAATTTATAAGTATTTATTAAAGGAAAATGTATTTTTATTTTCTATTTTAACAACTCTTTTAAATGTAATTATTCTATTTATTACTCTTTCACAACCTATTATTTTCAACACATTATATTTACACAACTGAACTTTACTTGTTATTAGTTTTTCTATCCTTTTAAGTATTGTAAATTTAAATACAACTAATATTTTACAATTTTTTGCTTTTAGTAGTGTTTTTACACTAACTACCGTTTTGAGCGTTTTTGTAATTTAATAAATGTACGTACTTAAGTTAAATTTTAAATTTTCCGTTCATCAACTGGGTAAGCAACGTGTTGCTTTTAGACATAAAATTTGTTTTCGTAACTCCTTAACTTATTTAGGTTTAAAAACTACCCCCACCACAGCAATCGCATCTCGACTTTTCCGTGATGGAAATTTTTTACGCATGTACAAAAAAACGCAATCTGCTTTTTTTACTTATTTGACCGATTTGGCGCCAACTTTACCGCACAACAATGAGTTTAAAAATCTGTATATGCGTTATTACTCTTTCAGAGATTTTAATCGAATCCTTTTTTGAAAAATTATGTCTGTAAACACTTTATTCAATTTAAAAAAACTGTCTAATAAAAGAATTATTTATTATCTACCAAAGGAAAGACGTCAGGTGGTTGTTTTACTTTGACTTAAAAATATTATTAAACTTTCGAAAAAAGATTATGCAAATTGTTCTGTTGAGCTGTTTAAACCGCTGGTAAAGTTTTTATATACTAATAAAAACACCAATGATATTTTTAGTTTAAAGTTAAAAATTTATAAAATGCGCATGATGCGCGGTTAATATATTATTTATAGTAAAGCGTTAGGTTTATTAAACGTAGTTTATTTTTTGATAAGTTGCTTGTGATTACAGCAGTTAAAATCTTAGTAATCGGAACATGCATGATTACCCTTGCGGGTGCTGCTATCGGAACAGGCGTATTATTTGCAGGTTACACTTTAAGTGCTGCAAAGAACCCTGAAGAAGCAGATAACTTATTCAATACTACTTTGATGGCTTTTGCTTTGATTGAAACTTTTGTTTTCATTTCTTTCGTAGTAGCTATCGTAGCTTTCTTCTTATAAGGAACTAAATGTTAGCATTATTATTAAAAACGGTTTTATTTGTATCGTTTGCTATTTTGGTTCGAGGAACATTACCTCGTTATCGAGTAGACCAGGTTATTAGTTTAAATTGAAAATATACTATTTTTATTTTTGTCATTTTTTACATCCATTTACTTATTTTAAATTTATTTTTAATCTAAGCTAGTATAGCTCATCGGTAGAGCATCAGACTGAAAATCTGGGGGTGAGAGGTTCGATTCCTTTTACTGGCATTAAATGTTTTTAAAATTATACTGTAAATTTCCTCTAGCAAAAACCCCTATCGCAAAAAAAAGATTTTACAAGGTTATAAGGGTGCGCTTTCAAATGTATCGCAGTTTACCTAAACATCCCACTTCAAATTTTTCAGCTACCAACTTAACCTCTTCTTTACAAAATTCTTTAAAAATATTACAAGCCGCTAACGTAAATTCAGGTATTTCTGAACTTAGTGTACATACTTTTTTGTTTTTTTTGTACCAACAACATTACTTTTCTGTCATCTATAAAACTCCCGTTGTCTTGAAAAATATTAATGCTTTGGATGTGGTGCCGTATAGTACCCTTAAATATTTAATTAACTCAGTTCGTCACATTAGGTGAAAACGTTATTTTATCATGCATAGTAACGAAATTATTGAAATTTTGTTTATATCCCTTTGGTTGAAAAATTTAAAACTGTTTATGGATTGAATGCGAAAACATTTTGAAAAAACAAATTTAAAAAAACATAGAAAGCTTTTTTTACTTTTGAACTTATTGTTGGGAAAATTTATTTGGAATTACAACATTTTTTTAAATCTGCAAGGGTTACGTGTTGCTTTAATTGGTAAATTCGGTAAGGCTGGGAGCGTTCGAAAAAGTAGGAGATATATCCGACGAGGTAAGTGTTCTTATACTACTAAAAAAATCGCTTTGATTAACCAAACTAACGTTATTAGAACTTTAACGGGTGTTTTTTCTATAAAATTTGAAGTGTTTTATTAGTACTAACAGGTGATGTTTACTTTTAGTTTATTATATGTTTTTATGTATTTATTTATCTTTTTAGGTTTATTGGCTTTGGTTTTTTCTCAAATACCCACATACGTGTTTATTAATTTATCTACAACTAATTTAATGATTTTTATTCAACGATATATTCCCCTAAAAAACCTAATTTTTTTTTTAATTTTTATGTTAACCGGGCTACCCCCTTTCGGGTTATTTTTTGTTAAGTTTAATTTACTAGCTTTTGTGCTATACCAGACTCACTTTTTTTTTGTAATAGTGCTTTTTTTCATGTTTTTTCTTAATATGCTTTTTTATGTCCAACTGTTTAATTTTAGAAATTTTAAGAAAAAAACTTACCATATTTTTAATGCTAGTTTTTTTGCCAAAGCTAATGATGGTAAACCTTTTAATATTCACAAAACTACATACAAAACCTATACTTTAGTTTTGTTTATAGTTAATGTACTATTTTGTTTAGTTTTTTCCATTTTGTTTTTTAATGATTTTTTTATTTTATTAAGTGTTTTATAAATGTCAACAATAAATCAAAGAATGTCGGTTAACTATAGAAGGGTTACCGTGTATAAAAGACCAAAATTAAATAAATCACCACAACGCAAGGGGATAGTTTTACGTCTACGTATTTGTACACCTAGAAAACCAAACTCTGCACGTCGACCTGTGGTTAAAGCTATGCTTTCTACACAAAAAAAAGCTCTTTCCCATATCCCCGGGGCTGGGCATTCTATGAAAAGACACTCGAGAACTTTAATTAAGGGTGTTGGAGCTCGCGATTTACCTGTAGTCAACTATACATGTATTCGGGGTGTGTACGATTTTGAACCGTTACGCGGTAAACGTAGAAGACGATCTATTTATGGTTTAAAGCTAGCGTCTGATTTAAGAACACATGTGCGCCGAAGTATTAGAAATTTAATTTAAAAATGTTATCGTTAGATCTTATAAAAAGTAAGACAAAAACTTTGATCAATTGAGCGCGACATGGATCTTTCTACCCACTTACTTTCGGCCTGGCTTGTTGTGCTGTTGAAATGATGCACGCAACTGTTAGCCGCTACGATTTTGATCGTTTTGGGGTTATCTTTCGAGCCTCACCTCGTCAAGCCGATTTAATTATCGTTGCCGGTACTCTTACATATAAAATGTCTCCAGCGTTAAGACGTATCTACGAACAAGTAGCTAATCCAAAATGGGTAATTTCTATGGGAAGTTGCGCTAATGGTGGTGGTTACTACCACTACTCGTACTCTGTTGTACGTGGTTGTAATAAGATTATCCCTGTGGATCTGTATGTGCCTGGATGTCCACCCACCGCAGAAGCTTTATTTTTTGGGGTTTTAAAGCTTCAGCAGTATATTTTAAAGAACAAATGTCACGAAAAAGAAGATTTAAACGTAAAACTCTAGGCCGTTTGCAGATGTTTTTTGGAAAAAAACCCTATACAGGCCACTCCGGTGCTATACAAATAAAACAATATTCTACACACATGGAAAGTATTGACTTAACTACCCCCTCAGAATTACATTACAAAAAATGTTACAAAAAAAAAAGTATATTACCCCGACAACTCGTTTTGCAAGTATTATTCCAATCGCTGACCATACAAATTTGCGATTAAAACAATTTTATAGGCATAAGGTTAATAATAACAAAAAGCGTAAAAATTTTCGCACCACTACCCAAATAACACCAACCAACTCCCTTAAAGTTAACTATGCTGGTGTAGTCACCAGTTATGTATACAATAAAAAACCCTATAAATTAATGGTCTTGGTCAAATCTATTTATAATCACACCATTATTTGACCAGCTATGGATGTTACTTTACCTGGTAAGCCAGTTTTTGATTTTACAAAAGAATATTTATTTAAAAAGGTATTTTACGTCGGTAGTCAAATTCATATAGATTTGCTACCTTATCATCTTTTTATTAGTTGTATTAATAACTATTCTAATTCAAAAAAAACTTTTGCAAAAGCGAGCGGAACGTCTGCTCTTAAGTTAAAAGCAAAAAAGACTGTTAAATTAACCTTAGTAAAATTACCATCTACCGTTACTTATTTTTTCCTAAAAAATACTAAATGCTTAATTGGAGAAAATTATAATTTTTTTAATAACAAATTTATTGAGGGAAAGTGAGGTTTTAGTATTCATAAAAAAAAAAGTATTCATGTCCGAGGTGTAGCTATGAATCCGGTTGATCATCCTAATGGTGGTCGTACAAAAGCAAAACAACCCGAAAAAAGTCCTTGAGGTTGAATTGCTAAGCGAGGTAAATAAATTGGCAAGAGCAAGTTGAAAATTTCATTTTTTTCAGTTATCAGAGGTGGAGCATTATGCTAATTATTTAACAGAGGACGTAAAACCCGAATACCCCATGGTCAACCGCCGAACTACCTTAACTAAGTTAAATTATTTTATACCAGCCCTGCTATACACAGGTAAGTGATCAGTGGAGAAAAATTTTACCAAGTATCATGTTGGTTTTAAACTTGGCCAATTTATTAAAACACGTAAACCTTTTTACTTTAGATCTAAAAAAAAAAAAAATGTTACAAAAAAGAACTACCTATCATTTACAATTGAACACACTTCCCACAAACATTAGATTACCTATACTTGAAAATTATAAAGTTGATCCTCAACAACAGGTGGCTTATCTTGTCTTTTTAGATATGTTACAGTTAATGAAAATGTGACGCCATATAAAAGGCTACCCAGCAAATGGCCAAACAACCTATACGAATGCAAATACAGCCAAAAAAAATAAAGTTCTTTTAAATTTTCGTTTAGAACAATTTTATGCGCTTTTCGGAAAAAAAAAACGTAATATTTTTCCAACTCTTATACAAGCTGAGTATAATAATAGGTTATGATTTGATATTTGATTTAATGAGTGGATTCAAGCAACGCAATTTGTTTTTTCCTTAGTTAACCCTAAAAAACAAAGCATCCCCCTAGATCCTGTAAGTTTAGCTAAAGGCCAAACAAACGGGTACCTTAGGGTAGGAAATGCGTCTAAGATTGGTAAAGCTAAAAAAATAACTAAGCAATGTACAATTGGTGTACCTATGTTTTTTACTAGATACATTTATGCAGAAATGTTACCAGCTGAATTTCCATATAAATTAACTATTGCTGATGACTTAAGAAAAAAAATGGGAAAAAAAAGAAAAAGGAAAAAGTGTCAACAAAAAATATTCCAATGATCAATTATTTGCACTCAAAAACTTTACTTAGAGCGTCTTGCCTATCTGAAATACGAATTTTTAAAGAAGAAGAAATTCAAAAACAATTAGAACTTTATCAATTAGAACTTGAGGAAGCGTTGAGAGTAGCATTAGAAGAGTTCCGAGCAGCGAATGCTGCTATCGCGGTAGTGCCTGTCGAGACTCCTGATGTTGCCGATGAAGCGACGCCAACCGAAGTTACTGAATCCGAAACAACTCCCGCTGTGAGCGAGGAAACTTTTATTGAAAATTTCAAAAAATTAAACCAAGAAAAATTCGACGCCCTAAAAACCGATTTATTTAAAAAACTGGAAAGTGAGATGAAAGGTCTTTCCTTAGAACGTTTAAGTGTCTTGTACAGTGTACACTCAAAAAACTTTGATCAAGAGCGCTTTAAAAATTCTTTTTTCGAATTTTCTGAGCTTGTCAAACAAAATGATTCTTTACCAAATTTTGTTTTACTGGAAGAGGGGCGTAAGGCTTGTTCTATTGAATTTTTTTTTAATAAAATACCAGTAAACCCATTTACTGATCCCACTATTGTTTTATTTTTATTAAGGTTAAATTATAGTATGACTAGAATTTTAGAAAAATCCCGAAAAGTAAAATTTAAAAAATTTAAGTTAAAAAGACGTAAACTTAGAAAATTGTATGTATTGAAAAAAATGAAACGAACAATTATTTTTAGAAAAATTAAAAAAAGAACTTTCAAAACGAGAACTTTCTATAATTATTCTTACTTTAATGTTGAAGAGGTGGGTAAAAATATTTTGGTCAAAAGAATGCCCGTTAGTAAACGAATGATCGAAAATACTTCTGTAGAATTTTTTTACAAATTAAATAAAAAAAAAAACCGCAATGTAATAGAAGATTTTGATTTAATCGACGAAGAAAGGCCCGACTTATTTATTTATCTACGTAATTACCATCAAAAACCGTACAATAAACTGCGAAGGGCTCGCGTAACCCATTGGAATTTATTTTTTAATAAAACTATTAGAAAACAAAGGTACAAAGGTTTTATTGACAGGTTTGTAAAAAAGCCAAATAAATTGACTTATTCTTTGGCATACTTTGCTAATGTATTTACAAGATTAAAATTTTCTTGAACCCGAATTGACAAACTTGAAAGTTTTTTTAAACTTTACATAGTAGAATATTCAAAAAATATTTTACGTATTCCTATGCTTTTTACTAATTTTTTTAAGTGGAAAATTCTAAAGCGAAGAAGTTTTTTTTTGCGAAAGAAAATGGGACGTTGATCCTACTTAAATTTTAGACGAGCAACTTGCCCATGGTTGCAGCGAAAAAAAAATACTCCTAAGATTAACTACCATATTCAACCAAACATGTTTTATTTTCATGCTATTTCTTATTGAGATTTTATGACTGGCTTTCTTTATCTTGAGGAGGATGTCCGCGGTGAGTGCGTCCCACCTTTCGATCAATTTAAAACTAATTTACTTGTAAAATTACATATGTATCGTTACAAAGCCAATAATAAATGTATATCACATTAAATTATCAATTTTTATTAAGAAGACGAACAGCGTTTGTGCATACAAAACCTACTATCTATTTTTTAACGCATTATGTAAGATCTTCTAGTACTTTGATTGGGGCAACGCATCAAAAACTTCCACGAATTCCTAGAAAATCTCTTGTTAAATTATTATAATAATGAATCGAAGTTTTTTTTTTAATTGAAATTTATATAAAAAACACAATACAAAAAATATTATTTTAAATTTTGGTCCACAACATCCAGCAGCACATGGCGTTCTTCGACTAATCTTACAACTAGAAGGTGAAATTATACAAAGATGTGATATTCATATAGGTCTATTACACCGTGGTAGTGAATCTTTAATGGAAGCAAAACATTACGAAAAATCTATACCATATTTTGATCGAATGGATTACTGCTCTATGATGTCACAAGAGCACGCTTTTGTTTTAGCGATAGAAAATTTAATGAAAATTTACGAAGCTAACTATTATACAAATTTAGTACGAATACTTTTTGATGAATTGACAAGAATTTTAAATCATACATTGGCTATAGCTTGTCATGCACTTGATGTCGGAAGTATGTCTTCTATTTTTTGAGCTTTTGAGGAAAGAGAAAAAATTATGGAATTTTATGAAAGAGTAAGTGGTGCACGTATGCATGCTGCATTTCATAAACCCTTAAATTTATTTTCTCCTGAAATTGATCAAAATCTTTTACAAGATATTTTATACTTTGTTCAAAATTGTTATGTTACTCTTAACGAAATGCATAATGTATTAACTTTTAATAAAATTTGGAAACAACGTTTAATTAATGTAGGTGTTGTAACTTCTGAAGTTTGCGAAAATTATAACCTAACAGGAGTTATGTCTAGAAGTTGTGGTATTAAGAGAGATCTACGTTTGTCAAGTAAGGATGTCTACTCTAATTATAATTTAATTTCATTTAAAAGTTATTTTGGCGTAAACGGGGATTGTTTTGATCGTTATCTTATTAGAATGCTTGAGATGGGTGAGAGTTTGCACATTATTAACTTCGTAACTAATAAATTGTTAACCGCAGACAAAACAGTAAATGTACTTAACACTAACGTTTTACAAAATTTGTACTATAACAAGAATATGAAAAATTCTTATACTTCTATGGAAGATTTAATTAATCATTTTATTCATTGACATTCGGGAATAGCTATAAAAACAGATGTGGAAATTTCTTACATTGAAGCTCCAAAAGGGGAGTTTGGTGTAACATTAGTTTCAAACAACAGTACAAAACCTCATAAGTGTAAAGTTAAATCTCCTAGTTATTATAACTTACAAGCGTTGCCTGTATTAGCTAAAGGTCATTATTTAGCTGACATTGCAGCTCTTATCGGTACTATTGATATTGTATTTGGTGAAGTTGATCGCTAAAGTGTTAAAAAAAAGATATAATTTACAAAAACAACTATATTTAAGACACAATTACCGGATACTTTTTTTTGATAAATTATTAAACTTAAGCTTATCAAAAAATCACCTCCTAGATCCAGTTGATAGATTAAGCTTTTTTGCACGTGAAGATTTCATGAACCACAGATACTTTAGGTGGTCTACGTATCAAAAACTAACATGTTTAATTAGTTTATCAGTAAAAGTCCCCAATAAAGTTTACCAATATTCGAGGTTTTTTTTAAACAAACAATTAAACAAGTTAACTATAAGTAACACCTTAAAGTAAGAAATTCAACTGGTTTGAAGTTGTAAACTTTATCTGGTAAGGCACCAATTGGCGAGTTTAAATTTCAATTTTAAAATTTACCAACGATTTATATTTTTTGTCGGCTTAAATAAGTATGTAAATTTGAGAATCAACTAAATGCTAAACTCAAATTACAAAAGCGTTTTGAAAAAACGTTGGAATAACTAAAACTTAAGTTTAACTTAAAAAGTTGTTTAAGTCCTTTGAAGGTTTATATACAATTGCTTTTATTAAATAATTATTGTTTTCATTTTTTGACTAATCTGTCCTATTTCTTATAAAATTGTAGTTCACTAGCGACAATCCAACCCATATACTTGTTCGTGGTAACAATAGGCTGTGAGGTGGTCCAAGCGGGGGCCAATCTACCGCCAGGTTCGACTGCTGGCCACAGCACTACAGACAATTAATAGTAATAAATGTTTCAAAAAAATAAGAAAAAATACTTTAAAATTTTAGAATTAATATCAATAATAGTTATCTCTGTATATGCAATATGGAGTGCTAACGACATTATTAGTTTTAAAGATCTTATAGCCCCTATATTTGATTTTATAGAAATTTACACACCATCAACCACACGTGAACAAAAACTAAAATTGGATGGTTTAGAGAATTACATTAAAATAAGGAACGAAATAAATATTACAGCAGAAGAAAACAAAAACTATAAATGATATATCATAGGTACTGTGACGGCTACAAGCATACTGGTTATTGGTATTTTGTATTTAAATTGGTTAGGGTTGGAGTAATTACTAAAGCAGAAGGTTTATATACAATTGCTTTTATTAAATAATTATTGTTTTCATTTTTTGACT
>ENA-UOUJ01000307-UOUJ01000307.1-activated-sludge-metagenome-genome-assembly--contig:-NODE-307-length-37232-cov-4.306829_pt1 | contig 37232 bp, 38 predicted proteins | sample MGYA00249839_ERZ747224 | MGnify/ENA primary metagenome ERZ747224 (study PRJEB28782, sample SAMN03220277) | activated sludge metagenome | biome: wastewater; feature: sewage sludge; material... | reverse complement strand
CTGAAACCTTCTGATCCGTAGTCAGATGCTCTATTCAGTTGAGCTACGCAGCCATTTCCTTTTGGGATTGCAAAGATAGCATACTGTTGTTTTCTGCCAAATAGTTTTTAGCAAAATTTAGGAGAGACAACGCACAACTTTTATTTTAGCCCAAGACACTGGCTTATGCAAATAGAAATCTGGAGTATTGGAAAGGCGAATGAGGGATTTATCGAAACAGGGGTACAATATTATTTTCAGAAAACACGGTCTTATAATAGCGTCGAGCTTGTGATTCTTCAACCCAATAAAAAAATTGCCACTACCGATGTGGTACGTGCCAAACAACAGGAAGAAGAATTAGTCTTGAAAAGATTGCAACCTCATCATTATCTTATTGTGTTGGATGAGCGGGGAAAGCAACTTGACTCAGTAGAATGGGCACAGCAGTTTCAACAAATGATGAACATGGGTACGAAAACTGTAGTAATACTTATAGGTGGTGCATTTGGTATTACAGACAATGTAAAGAAACTGGCGCGGCAAACATGGTCTTTGTCGCAGCTTGTGTTTCCACATCAGTTGGTGCGGCTAATAGTTGCAGAGCAGGTGTATCGAGCCTTCAGCATATTGAACAATTCGCCCTACCATCATTCCTAAAGCTTATATTCGCCGCCTTAAAGTATCGTTGTTTTCATGAGCTATACGCTAATTATTGTCCTCATTACAGTCCTTACTTCGCTTGCCGCTTTCAATAATGAAAATATTCATCAGAAGCTGATTTTGTGGCCCCGTAAAATGGACAGTCCGGCAGAATATCACAGGCTGCTTACCTCAGGTTTTATTCATGCAGATTACCTGCATCTTATTTTCAACATGCTTGCAATGTTTCTTTTTGGAAGAAATGTAGAAGTGTTTTTTGAGATGAGTGGAATGCCAGGAATTTTGTTTCCGATTTTGTATTTGGCAGGTATAGTTGCAGCTTCCTTACCTTCTTTTGTAAGGCATAAAAACGATGCTTACTACAGATCGCTGGGCGCATCGGGAGGTGTTGCAGCGGTGCTTTTTTCTTTCATTTATTTTGCGCCGTGGGCTATCATTTATGTTTGGTTTATTCCCGTGCCGGCCATCATTGCCGCTGTTGGTTACCTCATCTATTCAGCCTATATGTCGAAGCAGCAACGAGACAATGTAAACCACGATGCACATTTTTGGGGAGCAGTTTTCGGCTTTGTATTCACACTATTGTTTGCACCCGACCATGGACAAGAGTTTATTGTGAAACTATTGCACCCGCAGTTCAACTTTTAGCACCTTTTGGGTTGTGGGTTTTATTTTAAAACGTTCATCAATACGCATTCCTGCAACCCACACAATTTTCTTATCACTTTCCAACACCCACACTTTTTCTTTTTCGTGTAAAGGAATTTTTTGGTCAATAAAAAAGCGACTCAGCTTTTTCTTTTTCATACCCATACCCAGCGGATAAAAATAATCGCCCAACCGCCACTTTCTCAAAATGAGCTGATCAGTTTTCTCTAAATCTATACACGCAATATTTGCTTCTGAGGAAAATGCTGTGGGCTTGTCAATTATCGAAAAATGGAAAACCGAATTTTCAGTTTCGATGGTGCAGGGAAATTCACTCACGCAAATAAAGTCGGTATTGCTATGTTGCTTTTGGGTGATGATAAGGAAATCTCTGTTCTTAATGACGCGATGCGTTGCGGACGATACAAATTTTCCACTCGCTGCATCCGCCAGGTGAATTACCTGAGTGATTTGCGAAGCAGAAAAACCAAAAGGAGAAAATAATTCATAACAAATTGTTTCAAGCGACTCTGTTTTTTTCAATTTTAAAACCGGAATGTAAATATCCTTGCCCCGCGTTTCGGTCAATTTTTTAAGCTGTCTGTTTATTTCTTTTTTGTATAAAATTTCAGCCTGGGCAAAACGATTAATGCTATCAGTCATTTGCTCAATCGCATTGGGAAAATATTGTTCAACTACAGGAAGCAGATGTAACCTCACTGCGTTGCGTAAATATTTATCACTTGCATTGGAAGCATCTTCTCGATAGGAAATTTCATTTTCACTGACATGCTTTTTAAGATTTTCTTTGGTTGCAAACAATAGCGGACGGATAATTTTTCCATTTTTTTCCGGTATGCCATGCAACCCGCTCATACCTGTGCCCCGGAAAAGATTAATCAATAGCGTCTCAACATTATCGTTAGCATGATGCGCGGTGGCAATAAAATGGAAATTATTTTCGCTTCTAATTTTTTCCAGCCATTCGTACCGCAGATCGCGCGCAGTTTCCTGAATTCCCTTTTTCCATTCTTTAGAAATTTTTTCTGTTTCAAATCTTGTGGAGAAAAATAGAATATTGTTTTTTCTCGCCCAGTTTGCCACGAAAGTTTCGTCCTCGTCTGCATCCTTACTTCTCAATTGAAAATTGCAATGGGCAATACCGAACTTGATTTCAGCTTTCAGAAAAAGCTCGCACATTACCATCGAGTCGCTGCCGCCGCTTACCGCAAGCAATATTGATTGTTCTTTTCGCGCAAAAGATTTGCGTTTCCAATTAGATTTAAATTCTTCGAAGAGATTCATAGTTTAATAAACAAGGTCTTCATACGCGGCTTGCAGTTCGCTATAAGTGTGCATGTCCTTTACATTCTTAGCGACCTCCATTCCTTTTTCATAAATTCTTGTGGCATTCTCCTGCTCGCCACTACGCTCCAACAATTTTCCGAGATGGTAATAGGTTGCAAGGTAGTTCGCGTCGTTTTTCAGATTGCTTTCAAAAAGAAGTTTTGCCTCGGCATCATTTCCGATTTTTATGTATTCTAAAGCCAGCGCATGATTCAAAAAACAATCGTTAGGAGATTGTTGTAAAAATGATTTCAGTTTTTCAATTCTCTGTGACATAAACCGTAAAAGTAAAAATGAAAAAGAAGCTGCGAATCACAGCTTCTTCATACAACATTGTTTGACTATCGGGCAATTACCAGCCGTGTTTGCAGCCTGCCATTTTTATCGCTATAAACTACCGAATAGATACCATTGCTAAGCGATGAAATATTTAAGTTTTGAACTGAAGAAGTTGCTTTCTCCGATAATATTATTCTGCCGGTCACATCTATCAATTGCAATTGACCATTAACAGTTGGCAAGCCTACAAGATTTACAGAAACGGTTTTCTGAGCAGGATTAGGAAAGACTTCGATTGCAGCATTTTCAGTTGTAACATCTTGTACGCTTGTGGGCCAATCGGTTCTAAAATATTGCGTAAAACCACAACCAAAATCGCCACCAAAATATCCTTTAAGTACAAGAGGAAGTGATGAGGTCATTCTTTTTACGAAAAAAGAGCCAGCCCCCGGACCTTGTGGAAAGGGAGGATATGCCCACCAGTTCAGTCCATCACAACCTGCATCAAAAACTTCAAGACGATACACCGCAGGGCCCAGTGTTATTGTGTCTTCATAAGTAGTGCTTGGCGCGGCATTGATGCGTTGCGCAACCACGTTGTCGTTTAGATCAAAAATCTTCCAGCTCGTTTCACTTACCCCATTTGCAACACCACCATTTGTTTGCATGCTTACGCGAAACTTTACATCCCATTTTGGTGCGGCTTCAAACGTTGATCGCATTTCGTTGTTAGTTACATCCTGATCTGCCTGTCCATTTACCTCAACTATTTTTGCAACAAAGCCATTGCCACTTCCTGTAGCTATGCGAAGTTCCCAAGGCTCTGGTAGTTTTATTTCTTGTTCATTGAGTGAGGTGATATTTCCAGTCCAGGTGTATTGATCCAAAGGTTTTCCTACTACTCCGTATTCAATTTTAAGGGAGGTGATCTGCGTACTTCCGTTGTTTTTTACACGAATAGTTGGCTTGCCCACAAGCGGATTCATGCGGAAATACATTTCATCGTTAGTAGGTGCGAGAATATCTTCAACCGATGCATCTAAAGTATGATTGAAGCCTGCGTAGTAAATAATGTTGTTCTCAATAATGTAGGAAGCAAGCGAGCCGCCACCGGAAGATGTGTAGGGAGGAAAAGTTGCATTCAGTGTGAAAGACGAATTACTTCCAACGCCGGTTAGTGTGTGCGAAAATGGTTTTATTAAATCGCCGGGACACCAACCTGCACGATCGTAAATCCATGTACCACTTTGGGGGTAAATCCAGTTGGAACCACAATCGTTTCTCCAAAAATTTTGTTGTACTAACTGTGCGTTATTCAAATTCAGAGTGTAGCTGTTCGGGTAAAATTCTGCGGCATTATTTGCATCCCCTCCATGTCCGGTAATTGTAAATTTTGCTTCAGCCGAAACGGTATTTGGAGGGGCAGTTAGCGATACATTATTCAGCGCGTCGTTGATCGCCACACTTCCATGACCATAGTTATAACTTCCTTTCCAAACTCTGTCATGTCCAAGAACATTACGTGGTGGTGTGCCTTCAATAAAAGCAAATTTCACATCGGCGGTAAAACCTCCTGAGTATCCTGAATAATGCACGCGTACTGTAGCATTGTTTTTTAACAATGGATAGTAATCGGTGACATCAAATTTATAAACGCCTTTCCAGGAAGCAGGCATTCTTGCACCTTTTGCATAAGGGGTAATAAATCTCCCCAATTCAAAAGTGTCGGTGGGCCCCATCAGTAATGTTTGCACAGTGTAATCCCAATCGGAGCAATATTGAGGGCTTCCGGGGCACACATACTTTCCGAGAGTGAAGTACATGTAGATTTTCCGGTAGGGAGTAGCGCCGTTTGGAAAAGTAACTGTGCTGTCGAAATTGCCATACCAATCGAGCCAAACGCCTGAGTGGGCTTGCACCCAGGTTGTATCGCCGGGCGCGGCTTTGGTATCTGAAAAAACGCTTAGAAAAATAATTAAGGAAAGGAAACTCTTCTTCATTGTGTTGCTTTGGAAAATGAATGATAGTATAAAGTTAATGTTCGCTGTAGAAAGACTGCGAAATAAGAACAGAATAACCCTTGTGGATAAATAGAAGTAATTTCGCCCGCTCAATTTAAAAACATGCCTGGATTTACCGTTGCTATAGTTGGAAGACCAAACGTAGGAAAGTCAACGCTCTTCAATCGTTTGCTCGAAGAACGCAAGGCGATAGTGGAGGATACTCCTGGCGTAACCCGTGACCGGCAATATGGCATTGCAGATTGGAATGGCAAGAGCTTCAATCTAATTGATACCGGTGGTTTTGTTTCAAAATCTGATGATGTTTTTGAGATAGAAATAAAGAAGCAAGTAGAAATAGCGGTGGATGAAGCCAATCTTATTTTGTTTGTGGTAGATACTATGACCGGTGTTACAGCGCAAGATCAGGATATGGCAGATGTATTGCGACGCTCCACTACTCCCGTTTTATTGGTAGTAAACAAGGTAGATAATGCAGAGCGCGCATTGTATGCTTCCGAATTTTACTCTCTGGGATTTGAACATACTTTTTATGTTTCTTCTATTTCAGGAAGTGGTACAGGTGAACTGCTCGATGAACTTACAAGCCATATTCCCGCTCAATCTGAGGAAGAAGAAGTTGAAAATGCCATTCCAAAATTTATAATAATTGGGCAACCAAATGCAGGGAAATCTACTTTGCTAAATGCGTTAGTAGGGGAAGAGCGCACAATTGTTTCTAACATTCCAGGCACTACGCGCGATACTATACATACACACTACAAACAGTTTGGAAAAGAGTTTGTTTTAATAGATACTGCTGGCTTGCGCAAAAAGAAAAATGTGCATGAAGATCTCGAATTCTACTCTGTGATACGTGCTGTGCGTGCTATGGATGATGTGGACGTTTGCTTTATAGTGATTGATGCGGAAAATGGCATTACTGCTCAGGATGTAAACATTTTCAGTCTGGCTGCACGCAAAGGAAAAGGCATTGTAATACTTGTAAACAAATGGGATCTAATTGCAAAGGAAACAAATACCGCCCGCGATTATGAAAAGCAAATAAAACAAAAGATTTCCCCGTTTACAGACGTGCCTGTTTTATTTATCTCTGCAAAGGAAAAGCAGCGCATTTTTCAGGCAATGGAAAAAGGGGTAGAAGTGTATGAAAACAGACAAAAGAAAATTAGCACTTCCAAACTGAACGATATTTTACTTCCTGAAATCGAGCGCTATCCCCCACCAATGAGTCGTGGTCATAACATCAAAATAAAGTTCATCACTCAACTGCCAGTTGTTGTTCCCTCTTTTGCGTTTTTCGCCAATTACCCGGAAGCAATAAAAGAACCATACAGAAACTTTTTAGAGAATAAAATTCGCGAATACTTTAACTATAGCGGAGTGCCTGTGAGGGTATTTTTCAGGAAGAAGTAAATAAGCGTTTTGTAATTTTATAAGAGAGTAACTTTTTTAAAAAGACTTCCTATGAAAGGAATAAAAGAAACGCTATTAAGTAAGATTGAAGATATAGATGACGAACAGCAATTAGCCCATCTGCTTTCTGTTGCAAATGAATTATCGAAAAGAGGAAATACAGCAGAGCCGAATGTAGCCTACGACCGGAAAGATGATTTTTCCATTCCTCTTACTGAAGATCAGATAATCGGATTGGCGGAAGGATTGCAGGATATAAGAATGGGCAAGGTGCATGCTCATGAAGAGGTAATGAATGAAATGAAAGAGTTGCTGAAAAATTACAAATGAGAAGAATTGATTGGTCAGACAAGGCTTCCGAACAACTCGCAAACATTTTAATTTTTTGGGCGAAACACAATCATTCTACCCGATATAGTGAGAAGTTATTGGCGGAGATGGAGAATAGCTTATCAAAGCTTTCTATTCTGCCGGAATTAGGAAAACCATCGGGTGTTAGTGATATACGAATGAAACTTGTACGGGATTATTGGGTGTTTTATAAATACACAGATCATGAGATTTATATCATCCAAATCAGCAGCACCTATCAACATCCGAAAGGCATTTATAAAGACTTGAAGTGAGTAGGAACGTTAAGAAAACTAGCGATGTACCTGTGCGAATTTTCAGAAAGAAATAAAGTAATTTTAAGAAAACTGATCTCATGTCTTTACGCGAACTAAAAGAGCAGATCAAAGCTCAGATAGAAGTAATAGAGGATGAAGCAAAACTTCAGGACATCAAAAATTTCATAGAAGATGAGACTGAAGACAACTATGTGCTAACAGAAGAGCAATGGAAACGTGTGGAAGAAGCACGCGCACAATACCGTCGCGGTGAATATCTTACACAAGAAGAAGCCGAAAAAGAAATTGATGAATGGTTAGAAAAAGACGAGTAATCTGGTCTTTAACTGCACAGGCAGATAGAAAAGCCATTTTGAATTATTGGAAAAAGCGAAACAAATCATCTGTTTATCCTAAAAAGCTTCGCCAAACTATTAACCATATAATTCAACAGCTACTAAGTCAGCCGCATATTGGTGCCGAGCTTACAAAACACATAAGAAAGAAAACAGTAAACGATTACCTCATCATTTATGAGTTTAATGATGAGGTATTGCTTATCCTCTCCATCTTCGACACAAGGCAAAATCCTGATAAACTCGATAAATATTTTCTGTGAAGACAAGAACATTAAAGAAAGACAAAGTAAATATCATTACACTCGGCTGCTCCAAAAACATGGTGGATAGCGAAGTGCTGAGTGGACAACTGAATGCGAACGGCATTAAAGTAAAACATGAAAGTGAAAAGCTCGACCATAATATCGTGGTCGTAAACACTTGTGGCTTTATAGATAAGGCAAAGGAAGAAAGCATCAACACCATTCTCGAACAGGTTTCATTAAAGCAAAACGGCAAACTTGATAAAGTTTATGTTACCGGCTGTTTAAGCGAACGTTACAGAAATGATCTTTTGCACGAAATACCCGAAGTGGATGCCTGGTTTGGAACAATGGAACTGCCATTGATTTTGAAACAATTCAATGCGGATTATAAACAAGAACTGATAGGCGAACGCTTGCTTGCTACACCAAAGCATTATGCCTATCTAAAAATATCGGAAGGCTGCAATCGCACGTGTTCTTTTTGTGCTATTCCCCTGATGCGGGGCGGACATATTTCCAAGACTATTGAAGAGGTGGTTGCAGAAGCGAAAAAACTTGTTTCGATGGGTGTGAAGGAAATTATGCTCATCGCACAAGAACTTACTTACTACGGTTTGGATATTTATAAAAAACGCGCGCTGGGCGATTTGCTGAAATATCTTTCGGATGTGGAAGGCTTGCATTGGATACGTTTGCACTACGCTTACCCTTCAAAATTTCCGCTCGATATTCTCGATGTAATGCGTGAACGGGAGAATATTTGCAACTATCTGGATATGCCTTTGCAGCATATTTCCAACAATATGCTCAAAGCAATGAAACGCCAGATGGACAAGCAGGAAATTTATGATCTCATTGCAGCCATCCGCGACAAAGTTCCGGGCATTTGTTTGCGCAGCACTTTAATTGCAGGATTTCCCGGAGAGACAAGAGATGATGTGGAAGAATTGAAAGTTTTTCTTGAAGATGTAAGGTTGGATCGGGTGGGTATTTTCACCTATTCGCACGAAGAAAACACAAGCGCTTATGGTTTTAGTGATGATATTTCTGCTGAAGAAAAAGAAGCACGCGCGCAGGAAATAATGGAAGTGCAGCAGGAAATTTCTTACGAAAAGAATCAGGAAAAGATAGGAAAGAACTTTAAGGTAATTATTGACAAAAAAGAAGCTGGCAGATATTTAGCGCGTACAGAATTTGACAGTGTGGAAGTGGATAACGAAGTGATAATTGCTGCAGATACGCCATTGCCCATTGGCGACTTTGTAAACGTAAAAATCACACACGCTTACGATTACGATCTGCAAGGTGAGGTTGTGCCGCAGTAGTTTAGCTTTTATTATGGCAATTAGCCGGTTGAATATTTCATAATTGTTTTGTTGAACAATATTCCCCTCTCATCCTGTTTATATTGCCACGAATTTGGTAAACCGCTAATTTCTAAGCATTTTTAAAGCTGCCCCTAAAAGGGGGATAACTCAATTTGTAAATTTCCATTAGTAATGAAATCCATTTTATTTGCTTTAGGATTGGCAGTAGTTGCATTTCCTGCTGTTGCTCAAGAACATTCCAGCCATTATGAGAAATCGGTGTTTACCGGTTTTCATAAAATAGAACCTTCTACAAGAAGCGATGCTAACCATACAATTCAACAGGTAAAGCAACACTTCCCGGATATGATGCAAGTCTGGACAAGTTAAACCATTCCTTTACAGATATTTTTGGAAAGGCCGTTGCCGTGCCGGGAAATACAATGGAAGCAAAGGCGCAAGGGTTGATGGCAAATCAATTGAAAAACCTGGGCATCAACGCTGCTGAGTGGGTTTCGACTGCAAATATCACCGCACCTCATGCTTCGTTCATCAACTTCGAGCAAGTAGTAAATGGACATAAGGTTGTTTTCGCAAATCTGAAATTTCGTTTTACCAAAGATGGTAAGCTTGAGCGCATCAAAGCAAAAAATTACGGCTCACATTCTACCCTTACGCCCACTCTTTCTGTTGCCGTCGTAAAGCAAATAGCCGAACAAGATATTAGCGGTGTAAACATCGCCGAAAGTAAAGTAGAGGATAACTGGTATTGGTTTCCTGTGCCGTCTGCAACCGGCTACGAACTAAGACCCGCTTACGCCTTCAATATCAAAGGAGAAAGTGAAAGTCTTCCTGTTGATCTTACCGGCTATGTGGACGGAATTACAGGAAAAGTGCTTTATAGAACCAATGGAGTAAAAGAGACAGTTACAAAAACGGTGAACGGAGTGGTTTATAAACAAAATCCTCTTGCACCGGCAAGTGCAGAGCCACTGGCAAATCTTAAAGTATCAATAGCCGGAACAGATTATTATACCGATTCAGCAGGCTTTTTAAGTGTAGCCTCGTTGAATGCTCCCATTACTACCACGGTAAAATTAGAAGGTCGTTGGGCACGGGTTCGCGCCAGCAATTTGTCGAACATTACCCCAAGTTTTCCTTATACCATTGCTACCAATGGTACTACTTATACTTTCGATACCACCTCACCGTCCAGCATCAGGCACATCAATGCGTATTACCACGTTAACAAAGTGCATGATTTCATGAAAGGTTTCTTCCCAACTTTTACCGGCTTAGATAATCCACTTCAAACCAATGTGGACATAACCAGTGCTACTTGCAATGCATTTTACAATGGTACTTCTATCAACTTTTATGCAGCAGGAGGCGGTTGCAACTCTTTTGCATTGTGTGGTGATATTGTTTATCACGAATATGGTCATGGTATTTCTGACAAGTTTTATGGTTTCATGGGTCAAGGCTCTATGAGCAATGGTGCATTGAACGAAGGAAATTCTGACATCTGGGGTATAGGAATTACAAACGATCCTGTGTTGGGCAGAGGCACTACTCCATTTGGAGGAATTATCCGCCGATATGATCAGGCTCCCAAAGTTTATCCGCAGGATATAATTGGTGAAGTACACGCGGATGGAGAAATTATTGCAGGTGCGTGGTGGGATCTTGCACTAAACCTAAACAACACCGATACAATGAGCAGATTGTTTGCCGCTACTTACTGGGATACACCCGATGGACCCAATGGTACGGAAGGAGCTGTTTATCATGATGTTTTGATTTCTGCATTAATGAATGATGACAACGACAACAACCTAAACAATGGTACGCCCCATTTTACTCAAATTGTTTCTGCATTTGCTAAACACGGCATCTACTTGCTGGGCGATGCAAATCTGACGCATGTAGAAGTACCCCACGTTGCTACAAATACAGCAACTATCATCACAGCCAATTTGAATGTTGCAACCCCGGCATTTTTTCAAAAGCTGGAATTGTATTATAAACCACGCGGTGGACAATGGGATACAGTCACTATGGTCAATACATCGGGTAATGTTTACACAGCACAAATTCCTGGTCAGCCTGCCGGTAGCATCATAGACTATTATTTTGGTGTGTACGACAATCAATCCATGTTAAACGCTTCTTTTCCAAATAACTATTTGCCAACGGTATCTTCCTTCAATGTTACAATTCCTTATCAGTTTGGCGCAGGCATTACTCAGACAATTCATGAAAATTTTGATGGTACTTTAAACGCAAATTGGTCGGTGGGAAATAATATTGGTGATAATGCATCTTCCGGCACTTGGATTCACGCAAAGCCGATTGGATCGTCTGCAAGCGGTGTAAGTCAGTCTATTCCTATTCAGCCAAACATGGATCATACAACCGGCACCACCGGAAAATGCCTTGTGACAGGAAATGCACCTTCCATTTCTTCACAACCCGGCACTGCTGATGTAGATGACGGAACAACTTCGGTAATAACTCCTGTTTTCGATCTTACGGGTTTTACAAGACCTGTGGTGGAATACTGGCGTTGGTATAGCAATAATGGTGGAAGCAATCCAAACAGCGATTACTGGACTGTATTTATCAAAAGTTCCACTTCAAACATCTGGGTGGTGCGGGCAGATTATACAAAGGCAACGGACAATAAGTGGAGAAGAAGAATATTTCATGTAGATCAGTTTCTTACCAACCCGACAGCTATTTCGCTGAAGTTTCAGGCCAATGATGCCACGCCCGGAAGTATTGTAGAAGCAGCAGTGGATGACATTTATATTTACGATCAGTCATTTCCTACCGATGTGGAAGATGTGACGCTTGCAAAAGCAATGATTTTCCCTAATCCGGCAAACAATGCCATAAATGTACAGTTAGCTCAAACTGCTACAGGATACATAACCATTGCAGACCTCACCGGAAAGCAACTAAGAAAAGTAGCGTTGAGTAATTCGAAATCTTATTCTTTAAACACTGAGGAATTACCATCGGGTAGTTATTTCATCACTATCAAAACCGATAAGTTCATTCAGTCTCATAAAATAACGGTGATTCACTAAGCTCTTGTAGTAAAAAAACGACAGGCTCTCAGAAATGGGAGCCTGTTATTTTTTATAAACACTTCTTATTTTTTCTATTTCTGGTATATCAATCTCACCCGCACTATATCTTCACCATGGTTTGCTCTGAAGCTGGCAATATAGATGCCGCTGCTTACACCTTCGGGCATTTGCAATTCATTACTTCCTTCCTTTATTTCAAAATTGGCTATTTGCTTTCCTTCTATGCTAACAATGCTTAACCAGCCTGGTTTTGTTGTTTCAAAGGTAAAACTGCCTGTAGTAGGATTTGGATAAAGGGTTACTTCCGGCAACGTATTTACATCCTGCACACTTGCAGCATTTGCTCTTACCAATATGGTGTCTTTTCTGGTAAAACAGTTGAATGAGTCGGTGACGGTAACGATATATACATTGTGATTGACCGTATTGGTAGGTATTGGGTTTTGCCATGTGGCATTGTTCACTTTATTGGCAGGTGTCCATGCGAACTTGTAGTAGGAAGCAGGAGGTGTTACTGATGCAAACAAGTTATAGTTCGCAGGTATGGCTCCGGCAAAGCTGGTATCTTTTCCTGCATTTACACTGTAGTTGGGAATATGGCGAAGGGTAAAAGTATCCTTCTTTGTGCCGCAGTTTTCGGACACACCGGTAACTATATAACGGGTGGTAACATTCGGATGCACTTCTACTTCGCTGCATTTAGTGCATGGTAGGTAAGGATCGCCGCTCGCCACCGACCAGGTATAGTTCCATCCGCCGGTAGCAGAGAGGGTAACGGGAGCGCCCGCACAGCTTGCAGGAGCAGAGGAGGCAATATTAAGGTGGCTAATCACTTTTATGGTTACTCCCTTACTTTGATGCACGGGCAAATGATTGGGGCCACATGCGGTGTCCACCGCGTCGGTGTAAATGTAGTGCGTACCCGCATCTTGGGATTGTGGTGTCCATGTGTAAATGATGGTTGTGCTGTCTGTGCCCTGACCACTGATGGAGGTGGTAATACCTGGGGCAGAAAGATTTGCATTTGTACTTAATACAATCTTTGCAGTAGATAATGGGGAAGTTGCTTTAACCCGATAACTAAACTGCTGACCCGGACATATCGTTATTGTTTGGGTAGCCACCTGGTTTACGATACCTGGCGTAAGCCCATAAAAATTACTGACTACAGGTAGTGTGGCTGCGCTGTCTATTACATAAGCCCAGCGCGTGTTCATAATGCTGCCAAGTAACTGCCCGTCTCTATATTCTTCTATGGTATAAGCAAGCAGGTATATACCTGTATCCTGGGGGTATAAAGCTGATCTCACCTGTTTTATTATTGAGGGTGTAATTGGCATTGCTGCCAAAGGGCTGCGCCGGTGAATAACCGGTCTGATAAGGCAAAGCATAACTACTATCGGTAAACGCCTGCTTGATAAACTGCTGGCTGTAATTGCCCTGGCAAAGAAAATTAGGATGGAAAGGGCTGAGTTCGTGGGAGTAGGTTATCCAAAGCGGTTTTACGTTGATGCTGTCTTTGTCCTTATCCACTATGCCGAAGTTATAGGTAAGCGGCTTGTTTTTTGCTGCGAAGATCACATTCTTATTGGTAGGTTCTGGCGAATTGATATTGGTGTATGCCTTCCACCGGTTGACAGTGGTGGCATGGTAAGGCCGATAGTGAACAGAGGCAAAGATATTCTTTAGGATAAGACCCGTAGAATCTCCTAAAGGGCCTTCGATGCTCGGAAAAAACGTAAAATGATTCCAGGAAGTATCTATAAAAATACCTGGGGCAAGCGGGGCCGGATGCGGCCCAATAAGTACAGCCGTAGCTAACACATACTCATTATGATAACGAATAATAGAACCTATGTGAGCAATCGCAGCGGTGCGGCACCGGTTACAATGAGTAGATTTGAGCAAATTGAGGCGGAAATAAGTGTGATTAATGACTCCCGGTTTGGGTATTCCGAACATCATTTGGCCGTTAAAGGTAAAGCTACTGCTGTCTAGGTTATGCATTCCAAGCATGCACCTAGGGCTGGTTCCTACTACATCAGATAGCATGGAGGAATCCGGTCTTATGAACCCGTATAAAGGTGAAACAGTTCCCCAACAGGGTTGCCGATCATGTGCCTTAAGATACAACCTCTTATTGGATAACTTCTGATAACCAGTATATGTGCCAATAGAGCCTCCTACCAAAGCTTGGGCATGTAAGTAGGGGCTAAATAAAACAAGTACGATAATTATGTTGATGATCGTTTTCATTTCTAAATAATGATGAACGGCTATGCCACAAGGCATAGCCGTTGATGAGTAAGTTATTTTACACTAATTTTTTGTACATGCAGCAGCCTGCCTTTCTCTTCGATGTGTAATATGTAAAGCCCGGAAGAAAGAAAAGGCAATGTGATTTCAATCTTATTCTTTGGAGTTCAGATGAGTTTGAACTTGGGAAAAAATAGCTGTTTTGCATAACTGGTAATTTTTGTGTGAAGTGAAAAATAGGTTACCTGCTAAATGCTCTTATGCCGTGCTATGTGTAAAAAGACCTTATGAAGGTAACGATAGTTTCCAGAAATGCAAATGCTGATCTGTGGTTCGGAAGAAAAATTCAACACAAAAAAAGAGCAAGGGGATACCTCGCTCTCTTTAATTTTTAAGAAGTTTTTTTTTCTGCTAGTCAACACTACCTCTGCGGATAAATCCGAGAAGAAGAGAAATAACAGCGATCACAAGTAAAATGTGAATCAAACCGCCAGCGTTCCATACGAATGCGCCTAATAGCCAACCTACAATTAGTATTACCGCAATCAAATACAATAATGATCTCATAGTTCAAAGTTTTTGTTCTACATGCTATCTAAAAAATATTATGCCACCCACATTCATTTCACCAAAAGCAAACAGAGTCTGTAAACAGGGCATAGTTATTTATACCTACTTTTATCGCTTCTCCCCACAATGAATAAGAAAAAAATCTGGCTGCTTATTTCCATCACACTATTCGGTGTGTGGTATTATGTGGCAAACCATACCGATGTTTTTTCAGACGACCGCATTTTTTATGGATACTACAGCGATGTAAGAGGATTGCAGGAATCGTCTCCTGTGTATGTGAAAGGTGTAAAAGTGGGGCGTGTGGAAGAGATTGATTTAAACTTAAAAGATAAGGTTCTTGTAGCTTTTTCGCTTAATGAAGATCTGAAAATTCCCCAAGGTACCAAAGCTATAATTACAACGGGCGATATAGCGGGCAGCAAATCTGTAAGACTTGAACTTGGCAATGGCAATGCACTAAACACAGGTTCTGTTTTACTCACAGATTTCGACAGCACCATGGCTGAAAACTTTGATTCCAAAATCACCCCAATTATTCACAGCAGTAAGGTACTCTTACATAGTTCCGATAGCGCGCTAAACAGTTTCAACCAATTCATAAAAAGAGGGTGGGGTGATGAAACAAGAAAAAGTTTTGCTACTGTAAATGTAAAACTGGGAAAGGCCGCAGTTACAATTGGTAAAGCAAATCAGAAAATACAACAGTCGGAAAATCTGGTTAATTCTTTAGACAGTATTACTGCTAACCCCGCCCGCAAAAATGCTTCACTCAACAAAAAGATTTCTGACGCTGAAAAGTCTTCGGGAAATGCTGCGCGAAAAAATATTGGACAGGAGCTTAAAGATTTGAATACCTCCATTATCAAGCTCTCGTCATCGCTAACCAAAGCCCGGCAAAATAAACTGCTAAGCGATACACAGATGTATCATAATGCCTCCAAATCGCTTGATACGCTTCATCGTTCCACAAAAGACTACATGGAAAATCCGCCTCCATTTATCAACATTGGTTTCGGGGGTAAAAAAGATGAAAAATAAAACGCCGGCAATAAACCGGCGCTTCACTTAAAAATAAACACACCCTATTTTACAACTATAAATTGTTTTGACAACTGGCGATCTTCTAAGTTGATTTTTAGAAAATAAGTGCCTGCCTGAAAATTCGAGACGTTTAATTTGTGAGTTTGCAGACGCACATTAGCTTCTTGTTTCAATAATCTTCCCTGCACATCATAAACGGACAAAGAAAAAGGAGCGTAGTTGCGAAGCAATTCCAGTTGCAACTCATTCCGTGCCGGTTGTGGAAATAGTTTTAGATCGAAATCTGAAGACAAATCATTTACAGATGCAGGAATATAAGACTGATAGTAGTAGCGATAAAAGAAATCATCCACAGTGCTGCTCCATGAGTTGGTTGACGTTTCAAAAGTTTCGGAATGATAGGTTAGCGGCTGGTTGAAATTGTTGTAAGTCCACTTTCTTTTTGACACACTTTTGTAGGAGTTGCTGGCAACATCCCAATACTGCACCTCATCGGAAAGTACATTATTGTTTGCGTCAAATAAGGACACATTTCTTCCCTTTAATTCCCAGGTATTGTTACTCCATTGGTACTCTATTTTTTGCGTAATGTTATTGCCGGTATATACATGCTCAAACTTTTCTTTATCTACCCAATTGCCGCTAACACCTTGCTGAACGATGTAAGAAATCACCCTGTTGTTTGCATCGTAGGTAAAAATAAACTTCTCTTTTCCATACCAGTAAAACGGACTAATATTTGCCTGACTGTCTATTCTCGTTAGCATGTTATTGTTGCCGTCGTAGGTAAATGTCATTACATAAGCGGTAGATCGCATTTTCAAAACATTGCCCACATTGTCGTAAAAATTGTTGTAGAGAACATGGGGTGCCCAACCAGTGCCGGCAATATAGAGATCGAAGCTCGTCTTTTGAAGAAGCGTTAAGTCGTTGTTGTAATTATACACATACCGCCATTTATCTTCCCAACTATTCAATGCTGTGCTCCACACCTGGCGTGTGTATTTACTTGCCTTACCTGCTCCGTTGAAGGCTTGAAAACGATGCTCAAGATTTTGGTAAGTATTCGTTGCGGGAAGGTACTCGTAGGTATAACTATGGTCGAAGTTTACAAAGTTGTCGTCCATCTCTTCTTTGCTTAGCAAGCCTCCTCTGCCAAACGAATAACTATAAGTGGTAGAATCTACAGGAATAAAGCTTGTTCCATTGTGTTTTAAATAGGTGTAACCGAGAATGCGCGAATAATTGGCCGCCGCCGAATTCCCCGACCCCGATCCCATGTGCGGAAAGATGTTTGGAATGCCCGCCGTAGTAGTCTTCGCTACTGCAAATGGCGATGCTGCCGCTAAGGCAAACAAGAATGAATAAAATTTTTTCATCGCAAACAGTTTTAGTGAAAAATCAATCCTTCAACACAACTATAAATCTAAGATGTTTTTCTAACAAGCTGAAGCTATGACAAGTATTTGACTATTGCATGACAGCAACATGACATGGGTCTTCAAATAATGCCCTACTGCTAATGGTCGGTTAAAGACTTCTGAACTGCTGGTTAACCGCTTGCAAAACACAGGTTAAGTCCGTTCTATAATTTCTCACGGCTGCCCCTTCATTCCATCTTTGTTCTATCAAAAAAATTAAAAACAAGAGAAATGTTGCAAGCTACTCCAGTGTTGAAGATCATGATTTACCTCAGCATTCTTTCCTGCATCCTACTCACTGCAAACTCTTAAAAAAAACATCCTAATGAAAACCTGGCTCTCTAACATCCTTACCGCTTTTCTTGTAAATACTTACATGGCTTTTACAACCATCGCTGTGCTTTTCGAAAAACAGAAAAGAAAAAAATCGAAGAAAACCCCCGCACAATCAATAAGGTCACGCCAGCCTTCTATTTCAAAAGGATAGCAGTATAAACCCCTCACATTCGTTTGTACAAGGCGCGCACAAGGTATGGTCTTTATAGCACCTGAGCACACAACCGTAATAAATGCCTGCAAAAGAAAAGCTTTGGGATGTGATAATTATTGGTGCAGGCCCTGCGGGCGCAAGCGCGGCAATGGTACTGGCCAGAAGCCGTCGAAACGTACTGATAATAGATGAAGGAAACCAACGAAACCTACGCTCTCACGGGCTCCACAATTTCATAACCCGCGATGGTATTCTTCCCCCCGACTTTTTAAATATCGCCTACAACCAACTGAGTAATTACCCCGTAAGTTTTATAAAATCGCGCGCTGAAAAAGTAGTAAAACTGCCCGCCACATTTTCCATTACCGATAGGGAAGGAAACAAATATTCAGCTAAAAAAATTCTTCTTACCACCGGTGTCACCGACCATATCCCCAATGTTCCCGGCATGGAAGAGTTGTGGGGCTGCGCTGTTTTTCACTGTCCTTTTTGCGATGGATATGAGTGCAAAGAGCGGGCTATAGGTCTCTATGCGCAAAAGCACAACGGCTACGGCATGGCAATAGCATTGCGGCATCTTAGTAAGGAAATAACCCTGTTTACAGATGGAAGCCACTACCTCAAATCCGCACAACGCACCCAGCTCGCAAAAAGAAATATTGAAGTAATAACCAAAAAAGTAACACGCCTCGTGCATCAAAACAATAAACTGCTGGCAGTGGAACTCGTAGATGGCACACACGTACCATGCACCTCCATGTTCACCCATCATGGCATCATCGTAAACCATCAATTGCACGATCAGCTCGGGTGCCGTTGCACTAAAAAAGGCGCAGCAATTACCAATCGCAATCAGCAAACCAACGTGCCCGGCGTCTATGTAGCCGGCGATGCGTCTATAGATATGCACTTTGTAGTTGTTGCCTCAGCCGAAGGCGTAAAAGCCGCCGTTTCTATTCACAACGATCTTTTGCAGGAAGAAAATGCGGAAGCAATGGAAGTGCGCGAATAAGTTTTATATCAACGAAATCCTGATTGGTTTCAAAGCAGTATTTTTATTGAATAAAATATTGAATTTGCAGGTGCAAACCCACTTCACCCTTTAGCAGCACTACCCGGGGCTTTAGCACATCATTTCCTCCCATTAGCAGCCCTACCTATCCCTTTAGCAAGTCGTTATTGCACCTTAGCAGGCTACCTGCGTCTTTAGCAGATGATTTTATGCCTTTAGCAGAACCACTTATGCCTTTAGCAGGCTCACTTAAGCCATTAGCAGCATAGAAAAAAGGCTTCAAACTTTCGCTTGAAACCCTTGTCTGTCTTGTGGTTCCGTAGGGACTCGAACCCTAGACCCGCTGATTAAGAGTCAGCTGCTCTACCAACTGAGCTACGAAACCTAATGAGGTGCAAATATAATTCCCCGAATTGAAAATGCAGGTTTCATTTTACAGACTGTTTGCGGGTTTGGAGTGCGCTGCTATTTGCATTAGGTTTGTCGCTGATTTTCACATCTGTTATGGATAAAGTAGCTCTGCTAAAGCAAAAACAAGACGAAGCACTGAAAGGTGGTGGCGAAAAACGAATAGAAGCACAACACAAAAAAGGAAAACTTACCGCACGCGAGCGTTTGCAAATTTTGCTGGACGAGGGCAGTTTTGAAGAAATAGGAATGATGGTGACGCACCGCACCCGCGATTTCGGGATGGAAAAAGAAGTGTACCTCGGAGATGGAGTAGTGACTGGTTACGGAACCATTAACGGACGGCTAGTCTATGTGTTCTCGCAGGATTTTACCGTATTTGGCGGCAGCCTTTCCGAAACTCATGCAGAAAAGATTTGTAAGATCATGGACCTGGCAATTCAAAACGGCGCTCCCGTGGTAGGTTTAAATGACAGCGGCGGGGCACGCATTCAAGAGGGTGTGGTATCTCTGGGTGGTTATGCGGACATTTTTTACAGAAATGTAAAATCATCGGGAGTTATTCCTCAGATATCAGCCGTAATGGGTCCTTGCGCAGGCGGTGCCGTTTACTCTCCGGCAATTACCGATTTCATTTTGATGGTAGAAAATACCTCTTACATGTTCGTTACCGGACCAAACGTTGTAAAAACAGTAACACATGAAAACGTAACAAGTGAAGAACTGGGCGGCGCACATACTCATGCATCAAAAAGTGGGGTTACGCATTTTGCGGTTGCCAACGAAGTGGAATGTATTGAGCGTATCAAACAATTGCTCAGTTACATGCCTCAAAACTGTGAAGAAGATGCACCTGTGTATGCTTATGAAGCAGCAGATGAAATGCGAAGTAAACTAAACAGTATTATCCCTGCCAATCCCAATCAGCCTTATGATATAAAGGAAGTAATAGAGGAAGTAGTAGATGAAAATTCTTTCCTCGAAGTGCATAAAGACTATGCGGAAAATATAGTTGTTGGGTTTGCAAGAATTGCAGGAAGGAGTATCGGTATTGTTGCCAATCAGCCTGCAAGTCTTGCCGGTGTGCTCGATATAAATTCAAGCAAAAAAGGGGCACGCTTCACACGTTTTTGCGATGCTTTCAACATACCATTATTGGTGCTTGTAGATGTGCCTGGGTTTTTGCCGGGTACTGATCAGGAGTGGAACGGCATTATTACCAATGGGGCAAAATTGCTGTATGCGCTTAGCGAAGCTACAGTTCCGAAGGTTACAGTGATAACGCGCAAGGCTTACGGCGGTGCGTATGATGTAATGAATTCAAAACACATTGGCGCAGACATTAATTATGCGTGGCCCACTGCCGAAATAGCGGTGATGGGTGCAAAGGGTGCCGCAGAAATAATTTTTAAACGACAAATTTCTGAAGCGGAAGATCATGAAGCAAAGCTGAAAGAGAAAGAGGCAGATTATGCAGAGAAGTTTGCTAATCCTTATGGCGCAGCATCACGCGGCTTTATTGACGAAGTAATTATCCCAGATGCTACAAGAATGAAACTGATCAAAGCGTTTAAGATGCTGGAAAGCAAAGTGGTGAAATTGCCCAAACGGAAGCATGGAAATATTCCGCTTTAGTGAGTAGTTGCGTGGAAGCTCTCATCCGTTACCACCACAGCTTGTGCAATTTTATCGTGAAGACATTGTTTGCGCTTGTCGAGGATAATGATCAGATATCCTGACAAGGCTGTAAACAAAGAGATGTATTTGCAAAAATGCCTGAGCGATGCCGTAATGAAATCTAACTGACCTCCGCGAATATTACTCACTTTTATGCCCATTGTTCTTTGCCCAATTGTAGCCTGATAATTTCCTGATACTTGAGTGGCTTCGTATAGCCAGGCTGCAAATATCCAGTTGTAGGGAAATGGTATTTGTGAACTGATAATTATACTCATCATCAGCACTATCAATCCGTCAATCAGCAGCGCAGCAAATCGTTCCCACACGTTTGCATGTGTTATTATTCTTTTGGGAAATATAGAACCGGAGAGTGTAGTTTGTTCCATGCTGCGGGACTTAATGTTAGTCTGATTAATACAATCATCTACTCAATGACAAACATGTGCCAACAAGCAAAATGCCGCTCAGAAATTGAACGGCATTTAACATCTGTCTCCAAATAATTTTAGCTCTTGGAAAAAGGAATCACACGCTTTTTTCCATCTTTTTTTATTTCAAGAAAGTAAGTACCGGGTACAAAGGAGGAAGTATTGATTGCGCCTCTGTAATTCGTAACATCAATATGAAGTTGTTGATTATAAATCATCTGACCGTGAGAGTTATAGACTGTTGCCGAGTAAGTGCCTCTCTCTGTGCTTTTGAGTTCAAGGTTCAATTGATCTTTTGCAGGATTAGGGAAAATTTTTGCTACAATGTTTTCATCCAACCCTTCTACCGAAACCGGATTGGGGAAATAAGACCTTTGATAATTAGCTGATTTATCGCCCGACTTTGCGCCATCATCATTACCCAAAAGTGCCGTTGCAAAAAGTTTCCATTCACCAGAGTTAGGAGGAGGTGCCTGCCAGAAAAACGAGTCGCGGAATGTATTGTTTACACCAACTGATGAAGTGCTTTTGGGATTGAGCGGCTCCGCAACTATTGCGCCACCTGCCACAGTAGAGTGCAATCCTGAACCCGAAACAAAAGTCCCACCGTTCAGATTAAATCCCTGAGCGCGGGTAGCAGAAAATTGATAACTGTAAATGGGAAAATTGCCGGAGGCATACCCGCTTATGTAAACCTTGTAATAAGCATCGGGTGTGTATCTTGAATTTACAACCTCATTGCCCAACATGTCTTTGATGGTTATATCTACCACCATATTTACATCTTTTGGGCCGTGGCAGTTGCCGCCATCGCAGCTTGCCTGCGAACCAAACGAACCGGTAGCGTTGATGCCTGCAACATTAGCAGTGCCGTTAGTGTAACTTGAAAAAAGTATGTAGCAAAAGGCGGACGATAAAACTACTAGTAACGATCTTTTCATTTTCTGTGAGTATTCGGAGATCAATTATAGCATTAAATTCATGCCTCTGAAAGTAACCGTTAAAAAATTATAATGACATGACCGTTTTATGATGGACGGGCACAATCCTATCTTTGTTGCAGTGTACCTATTTCTTTACAGCATTTTTCTACTGGTTTACCGCGTGGCTATCCGTATCGCCGCAGTATTTAATGCAAAAGCAAAAAAGTGGATAGACGGCAGAAGAGATATTCTTCAAAAGATAAAAACCACGCTTCCACACAATGAAAAACGAATCTGGATACATTGCGCATCTGTAGGAGAGTTTGAGCAGGCAAGACCGCTGGTAGAGAGGCTGAAAATGCAAACTGCAAAATGCAAAATTGTGCTTACGTTTTTTTCTCCTTCAGGATATGAACTGCGTAAAAATTATGAACTCGCTGATTATGTTTTTTATCTGCCGATGGATGGAAGGAAACGCTCTGCAAAGTTCCTGAGGATGATAAATCCTTCACTCGCCATCTTCGTAAAGTACGAGTTTTGGTATTACTACATTTGCAATCTTGAGCGCAATAATATTCCACTCGTTTTGGTTTCCGGCGCTTTCCGGGAGGAGCAGCCTTTCTTTAAATGGTATGGTGGACTGTTTCGGGAAATGCTACGTAAGTTTTCTTTTTTCTTTTTGCAGGATGAACATTCTAAAACACTTCTAAGCCAGATTGGGATTGAAAAGAATATGGTGGTAACTGGTGATACCCGCTATGATCGGGTGTTTGAAATTGCGCAGCAGGCAACATCTTTTCCGCTAATTGAGGCATGGAAAGGCAATGCTAAACTGCTGATTGCGGGAAGTACGTGGGAGGCAGATGAAAATATTTTGAAGGAAAGTATTGCTGCTTTGCCGGCTGACTGGAAAATAATTATTGCACCACATGAAATTGATAAGAGACGGATTGATGCTGTGCGTACACTGTTGCCCGATAGTGTTTTGTATTCCGAGCTTTCCCCGAAAGGAAAAACTTCCGCCAGCATTCTTATAATTGACAATATCGGTATGCTTTCAAGCATTTTCCGCTATGGAGACATTGCTTACATCGGCGGCGGTTTCAACAAAGGCGGTATTCATAATACACTGGAGCCTGCAGTGTTTGGTTTGCCGATAATTTTCGGGCCTGTTTATGAAAAATTTGTAGAAGCGAAAGAAATGGTGAAGCGTGAGTTTGCATTTCCGGTAAATAATGCAGCAAAGTGCCAGGACATAATAAAGAGACTATCAAATTCTCCAGAAGTTTTAGCGCATAAAAAAAATGAAATGAAAGTGTTCGTTAAGAAAAATGTAGGCGCAACGGATAAGATTTTACAGCGGTTGCCGATAAAATAGGATTATATACTTGCCTGCGAAATACTTACTTTGTGGTTTAGCATTTACTCCTAATTTATGTTCAGGAAATTCTTCTTTCTTGCAATCTCAGTCTTCTGTTTTATATTCTCTTCAGCTCAAGATAAACTTTATTACACAAATTACCCTGAGTTTATAAAGTTGCATTTGAATAAATCAGTTTACGAAGTTGATTCAAATGCTGAAGCTGTGATTTTACATGAGCGTGTCATATACTCTGTGAAAAGAATTGCCTACGGCCTTGCAAATATTCGCGTAAAGGTTAGACAAGTAGTAAAGATATTGAGTAAAGATGCCACCAATAAAGGAAATATTACGATCCCAACCCCTTTTAAGATTTCAGAATTTCTTAGTGCGACTGGAACAACTTATAACATTGAAGATGATAAAGTAGTCAGTCAACAGTTTGACAAAAAGAATTTTAAAATTGAGACGTTAGGAATGACTCTTGTAGGAAAATTAAGCCTGCCCGGTGTGAAGGTTGGGTCTGTAATTGACTACGAGTACGATGTTGACAACAATATTAGCTATGCAAGCTTTGCATGGAATTTTCAAGCTACAGAGCCTAAGCTTTATTCGGAAGTGCAGGTAATCTATCCAGAAAATGCTACTCTGATTTACGTTGCTAAGAGTGATAAGGAATTTGTATTCTTCAATAATGAAAACCCTGTTTTAGGTAAAACGGAACTTCCTGAAGCGTATCGTTTTGATAGCAAAACAGAGTCAATAACAACTTCAAAAACATGGGTAAGAAGATTGGTGCCGGCTTTAGATGCAGAGCCATTTGTTACCAACTTCGACAATTATTCAGAGCAAATTGAATTCATGTTCTCCTATCGAAAGAACATCTTTAATTCGTGGGACACATTGAACAGCAATTTGTATTATAATCCTGGTTACTTTGGGACGCTTTCTCAGAAGGATGCGTTTCTTAGGCGTTGTGTAGATAGCCTTACTGCTAATTGCATCACGGACCAGCAAAGAATTTATACTATTTACTCTTACGTTCGAGATAGTTTTAAAGGATATTTTTCTGATGACATCGGTCCTTGTTGTAAACTGCCAGAGGTATGGAAAAGCAAAAAAGGTTCTCTCTCCGACATAAATTCTTTATTGGTCAAGCTCTTTAGAGAAGCAGGGTTTAAAAGTAATCCTGTTTTAATTTCTACTACCAATCATCGGCGTGTTCCTCCAAATGTTCCGCTTGTGAATAGATTCAACTTTGTAGCTTGCCGTGTAGAGGTTGGCGATGATGTTTTGTATTTGGATGCCCACGAGAAAACAAATGCTTTCGGACATTTACCTTTCTTCTGTTATAACGGAATGGCATGGGTAGTTGATTCCACAGGCTATGCAGTTAATTTGTTACCCGCATCAATCAGGGATCGCTATGTGATACAAGTAATAACTGAATCGGAAAAAATAGAAGATTACAGAATAGTTATTAAAGAAACTTTTGGAAAAATTTCAAGTCAGTTATACAGGGTCAATCAAAACAAAGATTCCCTCGCAATAAAAAATTATATTCTTCAGAATCTCAAAAAATTTCCTTTTGAAACTGAATTGTTGAATTACGAAGTGTTAAACGAAAAAAATGTTGATACTACGCTTGCAATTCGATATACGGCTAAGATTAATTGGAATATCGAAGACCAGATGATCTTAGTGCCTGCCATTTATGGCGCTTATTCAGAAAATCCGTTCAAAAGCACAAAGAGAACATTGCCGGTAGAGTTCCCGTATGCCAAGGATTTCTATTGTTCAATTAATCTGAAAATACCGGAAAATTTTACAGCCGCTGAATTGCCGAAGTCAAAGGTTGTCAAACTTTCTGAGGAAGATCAGTACAATTATTACATTTCCTTTTATCCCGAAACAAACAGCTTGGTACTCAATACAAAATTACATTTACGAAATACAGTGTTTGAGGTGGATCGCTATCCCTATTTACGAGCTTTTTTTAGTGATATTATTCAATTGCAGCAACAAGCATGTCTTATTACAAAAAAGCTGTAGCATGAAACCTGTTCTAAGTTTTGTACTTCTGTTGTCTATTTCATTTTTGTGTACTGCTCGCGAAAAAAAGCACCTTTCGGTTGATAGTATTAATGAGGAGATGCGAATGAATGCTAATGCTGTTCTGAGATTTTCTGAGCGTGAGATTACGATTAAATCCTCTACTGATATTGTTATCAAGGTTCAATATGCTATCACGATACTGAATAAGAAAGGCTTGATGTCAAGTATTTTCCAAGAAGGATCTTCTTCGTTATTTACACTGAAGAAATTAGAAGGTAGATTATTAGATAGTACAGGTAAAGAAATTAAGAAAACCACATCCGATGAGTTTGCTACCTCTACAACTAGTGCGATAGCTGGCTTTTATGACGATGCCGTTGTAAAGTACCATGTGTTTAACTACCCAAAGTTCCCCTATACTATTCTTTACAGTTACGAAATTCATCAAAATCATTCGTTTGTTTTACCACCTTGGTATGTTGAAGATAAGCCCGGTGTTTCTGTTCAAAAATCTTCTTTGTCTATTGTAGCAAATGGTATAACACTGCGGCACAAATCCATTAATCTAAGTGATCCTATAGTTGACAAGGATGGGAGTAAAATGTTATACAGATGGACAGTAAGTAATTTGCCAGCTACTATTAAAGAAGATTCTGTTGATTATACATTTTTGAAAGACGAAAAAAAAGTATTGCTTTCAATGGAGGATTTCCAACTTCAGAATTATAAAGGATCTGTAGCATCGTGGAAAAGTATAGGTCAGTTTTTTTATGAACTAAATAAAGAACGAGATGTTTTGCCGGAACAACTTCGCAATAAAGTAAATCAACTTTGTAATGGTAAAAGTGAAGAAGAGAAAATAAGAATACTTTACAATTACTTGCAAGAAAACACACGGTATGTTTCCGTTCAGTATGGCATAAGTGGTTGGCAGACTTTTGATGCCGCTTATGTTGCGCAAAACAACTATGGAGATTGTAAAGCGCTCACCAACTTTATGATGGCAATGTTGAAAGAAGCCGGTATTAAGTCTTATCCTGTGTTGGTGAAGGCAGGAAGTCTTGTTAGCAATATTGTCGTGAATTTCCCTACTCCTCAATTTAATCATGTAATACTTTGTGTGCCTCGCCCCAATGATACTATTTGGCTTGAGTGTACCAGTAATGATTTGCCGTTTAACTATCTGAGCAGTTTTACGTCCTGTAGAACTGGGTTAATGATTACTCCAGAAGGTGGCTATCTTCTCAATACTCCTGATTACGATACAACTTACAACAAGACTTTGCGAACGGTTAAGGCTTCGATTGCCGCCGATAACTCTTTATCAGTTGTGTATTATACCAAGTATTTTGGTGAGTTTGCTTATTTGATAGGAAAACAAGTTGAGAACAAAAAACCTAACGAAATTCATAAGTTGGCAAATCAACGAATTACCCTAAAATCTTTTGATCTTATTCAATCGAATTATTTCAAATGCAGTGGCAACCAGACAAGTCCATGTATGTATGAAACCTTGAGCATAAATGCTAAAGCATTGATTACTGAAGCCGGTACTATGAAAATCATAAATGCAAACCTTGCTCCCTTTAACCCGCACGTTGACGAGTTTTTCATGGAAAGAAAAACACCGTTTTACATGATCGAGTCTATGACAATTGTTGATACATTTTATATTTTCCTACCTACAGATGCGTCAATCGTTGCACTCCCTGAAAAAATTTCAATGATTTTTCCATTTGGCATTTTTACATGCATGGTTGAAAAGAAGGACAATTATCTTTTTGTGCGGAGAAAAATCAGCGTGGTAAAAGGTAAGTATGAAAGCGCCTTTTTTTCAAAATACCGAGAGTTTGCTGAGGCTATTCAAAGCGATAAATATTACCGCGTTGCCATAAAAAGCAAATCGTAGAAGGGTCTGATTTATTGGTTTACTTTTGCCCTCTAAAAAATTTATCTATGCCCGGAACAGAACTCTTTGGCGCAGAAGAAAGAAAAGAAGTAAATGACGTATTGGAAACCGGTATTCTTTTCCGCTACGGACATGATGCGCAACGCAATGGTCATTGGAAAGCAAAAGAATTTGAAGCAGAAGTAAAAAAAATAACCGGCGCAAAATATGCGCACGCTATGAGTAGCGGATCAACTGCGGTTGCTACTGCATTGGCTGCATCGGGCATTGGCGCAGGCGATGAAGTGATTGTTCCGCCTTTCACATTTATTGCAACAATTGAAGCGGTATTGTTCATTGGGGCATTGCCTGTTTTTGCAGAAATTGATGAAACACTTTGCCTGAGTGCAGAAGGAATTCAAAAAGCAATAACACCGAAAACGAAAGCGGTTTGTCTGGTACACATGTGTGGCGCTATGGCAGATATGGATGCGATTATGGATGTGGTGAACAGGAATAATCTTGTGTTGGTAGAAGATGCCGGACAAGCATTTTCTGCTTCGTATAAAGGCACAGCAACGGGTTTATTTGGCAAGGCGGGAAGCTATTCATTCGACTTCTTTAAGATTGCAACAGCGGGCGAGGGTGGTGTGTTGGTAACGAATGATGAAGCAGTTTATAAACTTGCCGATTGCTATTCCGATCATGGTCATAATCATATCGGAGCAAAGCGTGGCATGGAAGAGCATCCTGTTTTGGGTTTCAACTATCGCATCGGTGAATTGAATGCAGCAGTTGGCGTGGCGCAGACAAGAAAGGTGCCGCATATCCGTGAGGTGAACAGGAAGTATAAAAAGATGCTTACCGAAATGTTGTCTCAAACAGAGGGTATTTCATTCGCGCACATTGCAGACCCTGAAGGAGATTCTGCTACGTTTCTCAATATTTTGATGCCGGATGCGGAAACTGCAAAGCGTGTAGTGGATGAATTTAATGATGCAGGTGTTGTGGGCTTCGACTATTGGTTTTTGAACATGTATCATTTCATCAATCAGTGGGATCACATAAAAGAGATGCGAACAGCTTCCAAACTCCCGATAGAAATCTTGGGCGCACCACAGGATTATGCAAACCTTCAATTGCCAAAATCGCAGGAAGTGATGAGTAGATTGATTTCTTTTGGTATTCGCTGCACCTGGGCGGAAGAACAAGTGCAACAACTTGCTGAACGTATTAGCGAGTGTGTGAAGAAGGTTGTGAAGAAGGAAATGGTGTAATTGATGAACTCCTTAGAGATTTATAAGTCACACAATGGCGAAACTCAAATTGAAGTTAAGTTTGAGAAAGATACCGTTTGGCTTACTTTAAGTCAGCTTTCAGACCTTTATGGAAGAGATAAGTCAATACGCAATACTATCTGTAGGGTACCGTGTCAAATCTAAGCAAGGAACTCAATTTAGAATTTGGGTATTAAAAAGACATTTAATTACATGCACAAGAATTTTAAAAACATAGAAAAAGTAGTTTTCGGGCGCGGCAGCTTCGATACAATGGACAGTATCATTGAGCCTGTCCGGAAAGAGAACAATCATTTTTTTCTTTTCCTTGTTGATGATTATTTCAAGGGAAAAGAACTCGAAAAGCGTATTCCGGCAAAAGCAGAAGACGTTGTAAAGTTTATAGACGTTGATCCCCACGAACCAACCACAGAGCAGATTGATAATTTGCGCGATGAAGTGCTGGCTTCGAAAGGTTTGCCTTCTGGTATTGTAGGTATAGGTGGCGGCAGCATTATGGATATTGCGAAAGCAATTTCGTTGATGTTTACCAATGAAGGATCATCCACTTTGTATCAAGGGTTGAACCTTATAAAAAAGCCCGGCATTTATCACTTGGGTGTCCCTACTATTTCGGGTACGGGTGCTGAAGTTTCAATGACAGCGGTGCTTACTGGGCCTGAAAAAAAGCTTGGTTTGAAATGTGATTGGACAGTGTTCAATCAGGTTATTCTCGATCCTGAATTGATTGCATCTGTACCACGTGATAAATGGTTTTACACAGGAATGGACACTTACATTCATTGCATAGAATCGGAAACGGGAATGCTCAACAATGCTTTTAGTCATGCTTATGCAGAGCAGGCTTTGAAACTTTGTCAGGATATTTATCTCGGAGAAAACGCGGGACAAACTGCTGAGAACGATGACAAGCTTATGGTTGCTTCGCTGATGGGTGGATTAAGTCTCACCTATTCTGAAGTGGGGGTGTGTCATGCACTGTCTTATGGTCTTTCGAAAATTTTGGGTGAAAAACATTGTTACGCAAATTGTGTAGCCTTCCAGCATCTCGAAGATTATTACCCGAAAGGATTGGAAGAATTTCGGGCAATGCTGCAAAAACACGAAATAGCGTTACCGCAAGGTTTAAGTAAAAACTGGACAGAAGAACAGATTACGGCAATGACGCAGGTAGCTTACAATCTTTCGCACATGTGGAATCATGCTATTGGCGTGGATTGGAAAGAAAAGATAAGTTTGGAAACGATTAAGGATTTGTATAGAAGGATGTAGTGGTTTAATCGGTAAATTTGCTTTATGTCTGATTTATGGCTTTATAAGGATTTTTCCATGCTACCTGCTGATTTGAAACAACAGGTTTTAGATTTTATTGAGTTCTTGAAATCTAAGCAGCCTAAAAAATCGCAGCGTAAATCACGTGAATTCGGTTGCGCTAAAGGCTATTTTAAAATGTCTTCAGATTTCGATCAGCCCTTAGAGGATTTCAAAGACTACATGTAATGGATCTTTTGCTTGATACTAATGTCTTCATTTGGTTCATTAATGGAGACAAGAACCTTTCGAAACAATCAAAAAGCCTTATTCAAGACCTTAACAACAAGTGCTTCTTAAGTATTGCAAGTCTTTGGGAGATTGCAATTAAAGTTAGTCTTGGTAAATTGCAAATAGCATCTGAATTCGAGAAGATGAGTGATTTCATGGCGGAGAATGAAATCGAATTATTACCAATCACTTTTGAAAATTTGCAAGCATTACTTAAGTTACCTAAACATCATACCGATCCTTTTGATCGAATAATAATTGCACAAGCTATAACTGGAAACTTTACCGTACTATCTGCCCACCAAAAGTTTCAGGCGTATCAAATAGATTTAATTCAGTAACACTTTAGCATGAGCGACAAAAAAATAAAAGTAGGCAACATCAGTTGCGGAGCAGACGAGCTATTTCTTATCTCTGGTCCTTGCGTGATAGAGGATGAAATGGTGATGATGAAAACAGCAGAAATGCTGAAAGAAGTTGGAGAACGCCTGAAAATTCAGATCATCTACAAATCATCTTTTGCTAAGGACAACCGCAGCAGTCTGAAATATTATGATGGTCCGGGTTTGGAGAAGGGCATAAAGTTGCTGGCGAAGATCAAAGAGCAATTTGGGTTTTCGGTGCTTACCGATATTCATTATCCCGATCAAGTTGCACCTGCGGCAGAAGTGTGCGATGTGTTGCAAATACCTGCTTATCTCTGTATGCAATCTGGATTATTAAAAGCGGCAGCAGCAACGGGGAAAGTCATCAACATCAAGCACGGACAATTTCTTGCACCGGAAAATATGAAGCATCCTGTAGGCAAATGTGTGGATGCAGGTAACGATCAAATCATACTTACCGAGCGTGGCTATACGATGGGCTACAATGATCTTGTGGTGGATCCGCGCAGTTTTTATCATTTGGGGCAATTGGGTTATCCGGTTGTGTTCGACATTACACATTCTATTCGCAAATACGGAATTCCGAGCGCTGACTCGAAAGGCGGAGCAAGAGAATTTCTTCCCGTGTTAAGTCGCACGGGTGTGGCCGCCGGTGTAGATGGCGTTTTCATTGAGACGCATCCTGAGCCTGAAAAAGCATTATGCGATGCAGCCTCACAGCTTTGTGTTTACGATCTCGAAGAATTTATGAAGCCGATACTGGAGCTTCATGCGATTGAAGTTAAATACAGAAAGTAGCAACTCGTTTTTTACTTTTGCTCAGTTTTCAAAATGTTTTATGGAATTATATCTCGATTCGGCCAATCTTAAAGAGATTGAAGAAGGCTTTAAGCTGGGCTTTTTAAATGGTCTTACTACTACGCCTACGTTCATGCAGCGCGAAGGCATTAAGGATATTGATGCGACAATTGTAAAGTTGTCGAAAATGGTGCCGGTACTTCAAATAGAAGCGCTTGGAAAAACCGCTGAAGATGTTGTGACAGAAGCTAAGCGACAACTCGATCTTGGTCTTGATCCGCAACGCACAGTGTTTAAAATTCCCGTGTCGCTGGAAGGCACGCGCGCTTGTTATCTTTTGCGGAAAGAAGGTTTATTGGTTAACGTCCATTTAGTTTATACACTTCAGCAGGCTTATATGGCGATGCACGCAGGCGCTACTTATGTTTGTCCGCTGGTGGGGCGTTTGCAAGATCAGGGACACGATGCGCTAACACTAGTAGAGCAATGCGTAAATGCTGTTTATCAGTACGGTTACGATACCAAGATCATGTTCTCATCGGTGCGTCATGCAGAGCATGTGCGTAATGCAATCAATATCGGTGTGCACACGATCACAGTTCCGTTGAAAGTGCTGAAAGGACTTACTGAAAACAACTTTACAACTGTAGGCACAGAACAGTTTCTTCAAGATACACGCTTGATGACTGTAACTGTGAAGGAAGCGGCAAATGGTGTTAATCCGGTGGTAAAATCAGATGCGAATTTGAAAGAAGCGATCATCAAAATGACGGAATATGGTTTTGGTGCGGTAACGGTTGTAGATAGCGAAGGCTCGCTGAAAGGTGTATTTACCGATGGTGATATTCGTCGTCTCTTACAAAATGATGGCGAGCATATTCTTGACAAGAAAATGGGCGATATGGAATACAAAACGCCGATCAGCATTGATGCTAATGCTTTGCTGAATGATGCACACTTGTTGTTCAAAAAGACAAATGTTGATACAATTCTTATTACTGAGAACAACAAGCCGGTAGGAATGCTCGATATTCAGGATTTGGAGAGCTTGTAAAACTTAACTGATGTAGATAGAGAAAACGCTCTTCTTGCAAGGGCGTTTTTCATTTAATAGCGCAGTGATATGGAAGTATTAACTTAGCAACAAACGATTTTTTATGTCCGCCAAAGACACTCGCTGGCAACAACGATTTCAGAATTTTGAAAGTGCCTTGAAGCATTTATCAGAGGCGGTTGTTATTAACGATGCTGATATCATTCAAAAAGCAGGTTTGATTCATTTTTTTGAAATGAGCTTTGAATTGGCGTGGAAAATGATGAAAGATTATCTCAATGCAGAAGGCCACCTTGAAATCAGATCACCATGGGAAGCGATAAATGAGACTTTTGAAATTGGATTGATTAATAATTGCAGCGATTGGCTACAGGCACTCGAAGACCGGAAAAAAACAGTACTCGTGTATGATGAAGAAATAGGGAACCTGGTGTGCAATGCAATCACCACCGTTTACTTTCCTTTACTGCAGGAACTGCATACAACTTTTCAACTAAAGCTAAAGTAATGTTGGGTTTAAGCGACAATGATGTAAAAGCATTATTGCAGTGTTAGAAAAACACAGTGCAGTTCAGAAAGCTATTGTATTCGGTAGCAGAGCAAATGGAAATTATAGAACAGGTAGTGATGTTGATATTTTCTTTGCTTGGCGAGTCCATAAATAGAAAGCTGATCAATCAAATTAGCATGGAGTTGAACGAAGAGACCTTGTTACCTTATCGTTTCGATATTGTTGATTACAGCGCAATACAAAATGTAGAGTTAGCAAATCACATTCAGCGTGTGGGAAAATAATTTATCAACGCGATTAAGTTTTAAAAACTATGTCAGACACCATTCTCTATATCTCCGAAAATTTTAAAGGAAATTTTATAACCGAACCTTTGCAACTGCAACAGAAACTTTCAAAGATTAAAGCCTATGTTTTTGACTGGGACGGAGTGTTTAACAACGGGCAGAAAGATGAAAACGGAAGCAGTCCTTTCAATGAAGTAGATGCAATGGGCACAAACCTTCTTCGTTTCAATCATTATCTACGAACGGGTGAATTACCGCATTTTGTAATCATTTCTGGTGAGAACAATAAGGCTGCACACACATTAGCCAAGCGCGAATCTTTTCATGCAGTTTATAGCGGCATAAAATACAAACCCGAAGCACTCGATCACCTTTGCAGAACCTGTTCTATAAAGCCCGATGAGATTGCTTTTATATTCGATGATGTGCTTGACTTTTCTGTAGCTGCACGAACGGGAGTGCGTTTTATGGTGCAACGGGCGTGTAATCCATTGTTGACGGACTATGTAGTAGCGCAAAACCTTGCCGACTACCTCACGGGTTGCGATGGTAATAATAATGCTGTGCGCGAAGTAGTAGAATTGATGATGGGCATAAATGGAAAGTATAAAGAGACGATAGAAGAGCGGATGAATTTCACTGAAACCTACCAGCGTTATCTGAAATTGCGAAACAGAAGTGAGGCAAGATTTTATCTTAGCAAAGAAGCAAAAATCACTGAGCATATTTTATGATTGTTGGAATAATACCTGCGCGTTTTGCATCCACACGTTTTCCCGGAAAGCCTTTGATAGATATTGATGGCAAAAGCATGATACAACGTGTGTATGAGCAAGCATCGAAAAGTAAATCGTTGAACAAGGTAATAGTTGCAACCGATGACGAAAGAATATTCGATCATGTCGCAGGTTTTGGTGGGGAAGCGGTGATGACCAGAGAAGATCATCCGAGCGGAACGGATCGTTGTTGGGAAGCTTTTCAAAACCTTAGAGATAGTTTTCAGTACGTCATCAACATTCAGGGCGATGAGCCTTTTATTGATCCGTCGCAGATAGATACGCTTGCGGCAACATTAGAAGATGGTACTACCGAACTTGCCACATTGATTATTCCCGTAAACACTCACGCTACGCTATTTGATATGGGCGAAGTAAAAGTGACATTGAATGCAAACATGGAAGCGCTTTATTTCAGCCGCATGGTGATACCATATATCAAAAGCATTGATCAAAAAGAATGGCATCTGCATCACAATTATTATCGTCATGTAGGCATGTATGCTTATCGTTCTGATGTCCTTGAAAAGATTACCAGACTTTCTGTTTCTTCATTAGAAAAAGCAGAATCGTTAGAGCAACTGCGTTGGCTTGAAAACGGCTTTAAGATAAAATGTGCAGTTACAAATTTTGAAAGTCATTGCATAGACACGCCGGAAGATGTAGAGAAAGTACGGAAAATAATGGATGCTCACTGATTGATCTCTAACGCGTTACGTTTCACTCGTTTCTTGCTTTTTTTCGGGGAGGGAAAAAGACATATTTTACCCTTTATTGCAATTTGTGCTTTACACAGGATCGGTTTTCTTTCATGGATCAGGTAGTCAATTTTTTTAAAAAGCTGGTAGATACACAAGGCTTTCCACCACGTTGGCATTGTGGAACCGGCTGGGATGAATTTACGGGTTGGCTTTACATCCTCAGCGATCTTATGGTGTGGGGCGCATATTTTGCGATTCCCATTGTTATCATCCGGTATATCACCAGCAGGCACGATGTGCGCTTTACACGCATTTATTTTCTGTTTGCAAGTTTCATACTGGCTTGCGGCACCACACATCTTATTGATGCTATTCTTTTCTGGCATCCTGTTTACCGCCTTAGTGCTTTAGTAAGGTTCATAACGGCCATTGTAAGTTGGACAACCGTGTTCTTCCTGTTCAAATTATTGCCTCGTGCTTTCAGCCTAAAAACTGCAAAAGAACTCGAAACAGAAGTAGAGCATCGAAAAAAAGCAGAGGAGGAATTGAAAATGCAGAATGCAATGCTGAACGAGGCGCACCAACTCGCACGAATGGGTTATTGGCAATGGAATGTGAAGGAGGATAAAATAATATGGTCGGACAATCTTTATAAAATATTTCATAAGCAACCTACGGATGCAATTACCTATGGTTATTACTTAAACTCGCTGCACCCTGAAGACAGAGATTTTGTAAACGAAACGATCACAGCGATTTTCCAGGAAAAAAAGTTTGAAGAATTTTATCATCGTATTCTTCTTGCAGATGGCAGTGTGCGCACTATTCATTCAAAAGGAAGCATTATTACAAATGATGCCGGCGATGTGATAAAGATGGTAGGAACTGCTCAGGATGTTACCGAGCAAAAGAAGGTAGAGCAGGAATTGCTTTCTAAAACCCAGGACCTTGAAGCTTCCAACATTGAGTTGCAAAAATTTGCTTCGATTGCCTCGCACGATTTAAGAGAGCCTCTGAGAAAGATACTCACTTTCACTTCTATGCTCGAAAAAGAGGTGACTGGCCCAAATGAAAAGGCGCGCGTGTACACTGAAAAGATTGTGAATTCCGCAGCGCGCATGCAACAACTAATTGACGATATACTTGACTTCTCCAGACTTTCCGCCAGCGACATTGTCTTTGAAAAAGTAAATCTTAATCAGATTATAGATCAGGTGTTGTCGGATATTGAAGTGAATATAACGGTTGCCAATGCAGTGGTGAAGGTGGACAACCTCCCTTCTATTGAGGCAAATGCAAGTCAGCTCGGACAATTGTTTCAGAACCTTATCAGCAATGCAATTAAGTTTCGCAAAGAAGGTGATTCTCCCGTGGTCAACATTCATTCTGAAATAATTTCCGGTGTTCAGTTGCCTATGGAATACCTCAAAGGTTCGTCATACTGTGTGCTGAGCAACCCAAAGTTCTGGGCGCAGGAACGCTTTGTAAAGATCTATGTGCAGGACAATGGAATTGGATTTGAAGAATCCTACGTTGACAAGATATTCATGATATTTCAGCGTTTGCACAGCAGATCAGATTACGAAGGAACGGGAATAGGATTAGCCATTTGCAAAAAAGTAGTGGATATTCATCACGGCACTATCAGCGCAAAAAGTCAATCTGGAGAAGGCGCAACTTTCGTAGTTATTCTGCCGCTTTCGCAAAGAAATTTTCGAGGCTCAGAAAATCATCACGGAACAATATCGTAGCCTATTCCCTTATGCTCGCTAATCTGGTAAACACTCGTATCATCTACATCTAACCGCTCGCCATGAAGCAGCTTATTGTAATGTTTTTTTGCAGCTTCCGGAATTGATTTCCGATTATGGAAGTCTAAGAAGTTACTGTGTCCTTCACCCACCAATTTGTTGAAGTTGATATACACTGTTTTTTCGCTTAGTGGTTTTTGCACTTGCTTACCAAGTTGGTATCTTTTACTCATAAGATAAGCGCCGCCGAGCGTGTAATCTCCAGGATTGTAATTAATATAAATGCGCTTCGCAAAGTTGATCTGATCAAGTAGCTTTTTATGTCCGTGCTGCGGAATGCAAGGCGCATTCAGAATGATATTATTTACCCATTGCGAACTATTCAAACAATCAAGTTTTCTTTTTTTGATGATTTGCCTCATTACAATATTGCCCATGCTGTGAAAGAATAAATTCACTCCCGAATTACCCAACATTTTCGCTTCCTGCAACATTCTTATGGAATCCATTACCGGCACAAAATCTATGTAGGCCATGCTTGCGTTTTTCTTTGCGAAAAAGTAATTACCTGTTCTTTTTCTCTTAGCAGTAATACTTGGATAATCAAGCAAGATTACGTTCACATC
>ENA-UOUJ01000306-UOUJ01000306.1-activated-sludge-metagenome-genome-assembly--contig:-NODE-306-length-37251-cov-54.188703_pt1 | contig 37251 bp, 34 predicted proteins | sample MGYA00249839_ERZ747224 | MGnify/ENA primary metagenome ERZ747224 (study PRJEB28782, sample SAMN03220277) | activated sludge metagenome | biome: wastewater; feature: sewage sludge; material... | reverse complement strand
TTTTTAGGGTCTGATTGAAGGTCGTTTAAAAACAACTGCGAACATCCTGCAGGCAGACAGCTGTGCATTCGGAAAGTGTGTAAGAAAAACGTAACCAGGGGGTTAAGGATTTTGATTAAAAACGTACCCCTTACGGGGTATTTTAAACGTGTGTTTTTTCTATTTCCCCCGGGGGATACGAGTATCCTTCCCCTTATTATAAAAATACGAAATAAAATTTTGAAAGCCGAATTTTCATACCACATCTTCGGGTACCTTACCCTTAATATACCTGAATGGGGTAGACTGACAGTGTTAGCCGAGGGGGATTAAGAGCGGCAAAACAAACCATACATTGACTGTGCTTTTCGCGGAGCGTTCAGTCAATGAACACCAAATGTTCTTTTTGTATATACCTCCAAATCCCGCGTACAGCCCTGCTTTAGGCTATGCCATGTTATAGCCAGTGGCTATTGTCGTCCGTCCTTGCATACCATTGTCAATACTAAGTTTCTCTGTCTTTGTCTTGTCGGGTTGTGCGTTGCGTTTTTTATTTTTTTAAAGCGTGGGAGAAAAAATTTTGAAATTCTCTCTCGGGTGGCAAAGGTGGAAGCTCTTTTGCAAGCTTTGGTTTGTGCGTTGGCTTGTGTGGCTTGCAAATGTGCTTGCACCTGTGCGAAGGCTGTTAATATTGTCTATACGCTTTTTCATGTGCTTGTTTAATTTGGTCTGCCAACGATTTAGGTTCAATAACTTTCATGTTGTCACCGAATGAAAGTAGTTCCATAACAAGGTCGTGTGTCAGGCAAAGTTTAAGTTTTATTTTCATTTCTTCGTCATTGTCCACCAATACCTGTTGAGTGTCGTGTAATGGAAGTGTCTTAATATACTTACCTTGAAATGGGTCAAACGATAGAATTATTTCTTGCGGTTCTTCGTCATTTGGACTGATAATTCCAAAGCAGTAACGGTAGCTTTGTTCAATGCTGTAATTGTCGGGATACTGGTATGTTTGATTTGTTATTTCAAGATTTGTCAAGCGGTCAAGTGCAAAACTCTTTATGTTATTGTCTTTGCTGTCTTTAGCCATGATATACCAACGGTTTTTAAATTCTTTCAAAGCATAAGGTTCTACCTTACGTTGGCTTAATTCTTCTTCCCAAAATTTTTGATAAGTGAATTTGATTTGAAGTCTGTTTTTAATGGCATGTAATAAACCATATAAATTCTCTGTTCCTTGTGGTCTGCGTTTTTCCAAATGAATAAATGGTGTTAGGTCTTGTGCGAGGTTCAATGAATTAAACATATCAAACGCCTCGATCATTCTTTGGAAATTCATGTTTTCATTTTCGTTTTGACTGATGAAATAACCTTTTTGAGATTTTGAATACTCAATGTCAATTCCAAAAACATTTCTGATTTCCTTTATATCACGTTGAAGTGTTCGTTTTGAAAAACCTATTTGCAAATTATCATCTTGCATTTGCAGATAATCAAACTGATTTTCAATATAGCTCTGTAATTCCTCATAAGTTGAATACGGTTTTACTTTAAACTTTTTGAGAATTAGCAAGTATCTTGATATGTAGCCTCTTTTTGACATCTAATTGAAAATGTAATCAAGTATTTTTTGAGTTTCTTTTTCTTTACGGAGTAAACATTTTTCCAAATCCCAATTCAAGTATTGAACGGGCTGATTTTTTACAATTGAAAAATTACTTGCAGGATACCTTACAATTTTTATCTCATAAGGATTGTTACTAATTGAGCGATTTATTTCTTGCTCCAAAATCATTAAATTGCCTATTGAGTTAATATTCTCCTGCCATTCACTCCAAATTTCTTCTCTTTTATCTCCGTTGCTATCGTGATAGGACTGAATGTGTTCAATGTCAATTGCAGTTTCAAAAAGAGATTTTTTAATTTTTTCTATTTGGCTTTCATCAGTGGTTTTATAGTCTTCTTCGAGCATGGCGGATAGCCTACAAATTATATCCTTAATTCTGGCATTGTAAGTAATATCACCCTTTAAAGCATGTTCAAAATCTCCCCAACCCTTGTGATTTTCTAGTTTACCGATTTTGTTGTTCAGTAATGACATTACCTCTTCAAATGAACCGTCAATTATTTTCTTAATGAGTGAATATGTGAAACTGTGAACTTCGTTTATTGCTTTTAGAAATCTTATGCTGTATATGATGTAAAGTTTACTTAGTTGCCTTGTAAATAATAACATTTTATTCCAATAGTCGCCCTCGTCCTTAAACTTGTATAAGAATACAAATGTTAACGTCCAATATCTGCTATATCTTGACCACCAAATGAAATTCATAGCACATGCATCTTCGCAAGTTTTATAACTGTTGTTTTCCCATTCATAACGAACTTGAATTATCCTTTCAATGTCTTCAATTGATAAATCAATGTTTTTGACATTGTTTTTGAAATGCTCCCATTGATTGATTTTGAAAATTGTGTCAAATAATCGTTCAAAGAAGGTATCAGTTCCATAGCTGTAAAGTGTAACTGGTAGATTGTATTTTGCAATAAGTATGTTTTGATATATTCCCAAAATACCCCGTATATCAGTAGCATTGTATTTTAGATTAGAGTTGAATTCATCAATCAAATGATAAAGCCTACTAATTTCATCAAATGCCGTTTCGTCCTTTCCTTTCTTATCTCTTAGGTATTCATACATTCTAATCTTGAAAATATCGCCACCGTTCAAATCTAAACCTGTTGTGTTTATGGCATTGAAAATTTGTAATGTTTTTGAAAGTCCAGCTCTAGTTTCAATTACAACAAAATAGACATTACTTAACAAGTGTCTGACAAATTTATCTACATCAAATGGAAGAGGTTTCCCTTCTTCATCTTTGGTTTGTTCTTCAATAAGTTCATTGATTAAGTATGCGTTCTTTAAATAAGGGTTAAGAGTTTCGTCATTGAAAGTCAAATCACTTGTGATAACTTCCTGAAGGTATAACTGTTGTTTTCCGTTATTTACCCTTGTGCTTAACCAATCAAGAGATATTTTGCTAAGTTCCTCGCAACTCGGAAACTTAATTTTAAGAACTTTAATAAATATAAGAATAGTTGTGAGCCTTTGTTGCCCGTCAATTATATCCTGTTCATTATTAATGTTTTTTGTTGACAGTTGCATTGTTCCAATAAACATTGGTTCTTCGTTAGAAATACCATCATTCCCCCAAAACGATGTAAAAATGTCAGAAATGAACTTACGCAGTTGTTCGTCTGTCCATGAATAGGGTCGCTGATAAATAGGTATAACAAACTTGGTTCCATTGTCTAAAATGGTCGCCTTACCTTCTTGGTTGTTATATTTAAGGGTGCAGGTCTTTGCACTTATTGTAAAAGTTTTATCAAGTTCCATAAATAAGAGTGCTATTATTCAAATGTAGATTAAAAAGTTGTGCACAAGCCTTTGCATCACTCAAAGCATCATGATGATTTAACTGGATTTTATATTGCTTACAAAGTGAAGCTAAATTATCTCCGTAAATTTTATAGGTGCAATGTCCAGTAAAATGAGGTGATGAAATTTCATAGTATTCTAAGGTTTGCTTTAAGCAATGGAAGTCAAAAGCAAAGCCGTTATGAGCAACAACATTTTGATTTCTTATGAATGGCTCAATCTGATGCCAAATTTTATCAAAAGTCGGTGAATCTGCGGTTTGTTCGGGATTAATTCCGTGAATATCAATGAAATTATCCCAATAATAATTGTCAGGTGGTTGAACCAAAACAGATAAATGCTCTGTAATTATCTGATTTTTGATACGAACCAAACCAACTTGACAAATGCTCCAACGCTTGCCTTGTGCGGTTTCAAAATCTATAGCAGTGTAGGAACTATGCACTTTTGTAGCTTATTCTTTTAAATTTTTCATCACAGGGTTCAATAAGGCTACCATTTTTTATGGTGAATGTATTACCTGCTGCACCTCTCACAATTTTGTTGCCTTGGCTCATGTATGATATGCGTTTACATTTTTCGTCACACACTTCAATGAGGTTTCCTTATTCTCTTACGTCTGAAATCAGATTTTCTGTTCATATTTTAATGCCGACTCTATTCAGTTCTCGGCTTGCCTGTTATTGTTTATTGCTTGAAATCCTATCGGAGTACTTTTTCTCGCTTGTTGAAAATCTTTTTCGTCTTGGTTGTAAATTGAAGTCAAAGTCATTGGCTTATTGATGTTTGTTTCAAATCCTAATTTATTTGAAAGCTGTTGTGCCTTTTCAACTTCTAATTCTTTAAACTCATACTTTGCAATCAAACGCCCCTTTCGCATTAAAGCACTATCAATTTTTGAAATATCCGTATTGAAGGAACAAATTATTTGAACATTCAAACAATCGGCTAGTAAGCCGTCAGAAATATTCAATAATGCCGAAACTGGAGAACTGCCGTCCTTTTCTCTGTCAACTACGATGTTTTCTGCATCTTCAATTACAAAAATTGAATTTGGATTGTCTATGAGAATGGAAATTAAACTCGGATTTGTAATAGCACTTGCCATATTTGGAGGTAAAAATATTACATCCTTTTTTAATGAAGAAATAAGATAGCGGATATAGGATGTTTTACCCGTTCCAGGCTTACCATGAAGAAGAACTAGCCCCTTATCATTTTTTCTGGAAAGCCTTCGTAAAATCTTTTTATGAATTTCTTTGAAGTCTTCGTTATAGTTGTCTTCAATATTCAGCTTGGGTTTAGTAATTTGCAATGATTTTGTTTCAATTCCTTTCATGCTATTCACAAGCAAAGAAATTTCAGGTTTTTGTTTCTGCTTTCTTTTCTTGAATTTATGAATTGAATTTATAATGGCCTCAACTTTTGAAAGGTCAGTTTTTCGGAATAAAAAGCGAACTATAGAACAGTTTGTGTCGAAGTCAACAATTAAGTCATCATAAAGGAAATAAAAAATATCATCAATTTCCGCCTTCTTGCTTCTGTTAAAATATCGCTTGTCAAAGTAAAAGTCCTTTATTTCTGATTTATAGTTTTCAGAAAACCATAAATTGGCTTTTTGGCAGTCAATGTCAACTTCATGGATAAAATTCGGGATTGAATTAAAGTGAGCAACAAATAAAGTAAACTCATTGAGGTATGAACCTTTCCGTTCTGCAAAAACTTCTGAAAGGGTCATTTTTGCTGATGTCTTAGTAAGTTCAAAAGGTCTGTCAGTTATTGGGCTAAGTGTTAAATTACTTGTTTGCATATTTTCTTTGTTTATAATTTCTGCAACAAAAGTAGAAGCATGAAACGCCAAAGTGTGTCGCTCCAAAAATTTCTTTCTGTGGGTGGGTAAATTTGGCTCTTTTGGTTTTGCGAAGGGGTGGCTTGTGTGTCGGGCAAAACCAAATGTGCCAAATGTGCGGCTGGCGAAAATTGAATTTAAAAAAAAGAGCGGTGGGAAAAATAAAAAAAACTGAAGCGATGGCAATGAGTGTCGGCTTACTCATTTTCCGTTTAAAATACGATCTGTATGTTGGTCACCTGTCAAAATGGTTTGCTTTCTGTTAGTTTAAAGTTGTCTGTTTGTTGTTGTGGTGTCGCCCTTTACACTTACCACACAACAATAAGTTTACCAAAAACACCCAGCCTTAAATGATTGCATTGAACACATCAGTAATCATCAATCAATCAAATCAGAGTTGAAGGTATCACCCTGTCTCAGGTCGCCGGTTTCAAACCCTTTCCTGAACCAGTACATCCTTTGCTCCGATGTACCATGCGTGAATCCATCCGGGGTAACCGTTCCCGTTGCCTGGCGTTGCAGGCGATCATCACCAATGGCATTGGCAGCATTCAACGCCTCTTCAATATCTTCCTTCACCAGTACGTTCTTCATTTTATGGTTATGGTGCGCCCATACGCCCGCATAAAAATCAGCCTGTAATTCCAACCTCACAGAAAGTTTATTGTATTCTACCTCACTCACCTGCTGCCGCCAGCGCGCCATTTTATCAGTGGTGCCCATCAGATATTGAATGTGATGCCCCACTTCATGTGCCACTACATAGGCCAGTGCAAAATCTCCTGCTGCGCCAAAACGGTTCTTCAGGTCGTCAGCAAACGACAAATCAATATAAATATCGTTATCGCCCGGGCAATAAAAAGGCCCTGTTGCCGAACTGGCCGAGCCACAGGCCGATTGTGTGGAGCCACTGAATAATACCAAGGTAGGTTTCTCATACACGGAATTGTTCTGAGCAAATAACTCATCCCACACATCCTCTGTATCGGCCAGCACCACTTTCACAAAAGAGGCCCGTTCATCTTCCCGAGCCTGCTGCTCCGGGGTGAGGGTTTGCGATTGCTGCGGTGCTGCCTGCTGAAGCACCTGGCCCAGATCCACCCCTTCACCACCTCCTAAAAATAACTGCGCCAAAGCCACAATAATGGCTACAATACCACCTCCAGCAGCTACTTGTTTACCGGAAATTTTTCTCCGGTCATCTACATTGGTACTTTCCCTTCTTCCTTTCCAAAGCATAACAAATGGTTTTATACCACAATGTACAAAAAATGTACCCGCATCCCCGCCCTACGGCATTGAAATTATTTCCGTTCCGCGGCATTTCATTTTGGTTTTGTTAGTGTTCTTTCCTATAACTTTGCGGCCTCTAAAGCCTGCTGTTATCTTGCGAAAAAGTTGGTGGAAAATATTATCTGTTCTTTTACTGATCTATGCCGTAGCAGGTGGGATGTTGATGGATGTGCCGAGACTCTTCATCCTGAATGAAACCATCCGAAATTTATATTTTCACGTAAGCATGTGGTTTGTAATGATGATTCTGTTCACCGTAAGCCTGGTGTACAGCATCCGTTACCTGAGTGGTTACCGATACCGAAACGACCTTTATGCCCGCCATTACGCAGAAACCGGCTTCTTTTTTGGCATTCTGGGCTATGTTACCGGTGCTATCTGGGCCAATTATACCTGGGTTACCGATCAGGGACAATCCCTCGGAACCATCCTCAAAGAACCCAAACTCATCGGAGCCGCCATCGCCGTGCTCATGTACGGTGCTTATTTTGTGCTCCGGGGCTCCTTTACCGACTTAGACAAAAGGGCGCGGGTATGCGCCGTGTACAATATTTTCGCTTATGCGATGTTATTCCCCAGTATTTGGATAATTCCAAGATTGGTTGGAAGTTTGCATCCCGGAGCGCCCGGTAGCGATAGCGGGAACCCGGCCCTGAATTTTAATGACATTGATTCCAGATTGAGGATGGTATTCTACCCGGCCATTCTTGGTTGGGCCTTACTGGCCGTCTGGATTACTACATTAAAAATCAGAATTGATTTATTAAAGGATAAAACACTCTTGCAAGATGAAAGCCACAGCTAAAAAATGGTTATTGCCGCTTTGCTTTCTGTTGTGCTCCCTCACAGGCGTTGCCCAGGAACAGGCAGAGATGGCCGATGTGATGAGAAGCAACGGTAAAATTTATGTGGTGGTGGCTGTGTTGATGGTGGTGCTCGTGGGTTTAATCCTCTACGTTTTTGCCCTGGATAGAAAAATCCGAAAGCTTGAAAAAAATTCGGATATCCATTCATAAACAACCGCAATTAAACTTTTAATTTCCTAACCACTCGCTTCAGGCGGGTTAAATCAAATCAAATCATGTCTTCTCAAAATGAGTACAGCTTTTTCCAAAGCGTGGAAAAAAGCTTCGACAAGGCTGCAAAATTCACCAAATGGGATTCAGGAATCCTGGAGCAAATCAAAGCATGTAATGGCATCCTGCGTTTGCGTTACCCCGTAAAACGCGACGACGGCAGCATTGAAGTGATTGAGGCATACCGGGTGCAACACAGTCAGCATAAAACTCCATGTAAAGGTGGCATCCGTTTCAGCGATGAAGTAAATCAGGATGAAGTGATGGCCCTCGCTGCACTGATGACATATAAATGTGCCATCGTAAATGTACCCTTCGGCGGTGGTAAAGGTGGTATCAAAATCAACCCCAAAAACTACAGCGTTTACGAACTGGAAAAAATTACCCGTCGCTACACCAGCGAACTCGTGAAGAAAAACTTTATCGGCCCCGGCATCGACGTACCCGCTCCTGATTACGGAACCGGCGAAAGAGAAATGGCATGGATTGTAGATACTTATGCTTCTCTGAAACCCGGCGAAATTGATGCTGCCGGTTGTGTTACCGGAAAGCCCGTATCTCAAGGCGGCGTGCGCGGCCGTAAAGAAGCTACCGGCCTCGGTGTGTTCTTCGGCATCCGCGAAGTGTGTAATATGGAGGATGTAATGAAAGATCTGGGCCTGACTACCGGCCTGTCTGATAAATCCGTTGTTATCCAGGGATTGGGTAACGTGGGTTACCATTGCGCTAAATTCTTCTCAGAAATCGGAGGTTCCAAAATCATCGCTCTGGCTGAATACGAAGGTGCAATTACCAACCCTAACGGACTGGACGTAGACGCTGTAGTGGCTCACCGCAAAAAAACCGGTTCTATCCTGAATTTCCCCGGTGCCACCAACCTGGCGAAAAATACCGATGCGCTGGAACTAGAATGTGATATCCTCATTCCTGCCGCACTAGAAAATGTAATCAATGGCGAAAACGCACCACGCGTGAAAGCTAAAATTGTAGGTGAAGCTGCCAATGGCCCATGCACACCCGAAGCAGATGAAATCTTCCTTCAAAAAGGAATCCTTTGTGTGCCTGATATGTACCTGAACGCCGGTGGTGTAACCGTGAGCTATTTCGAATGGCTGAAAAACCTGAGCCACGTTCGCTACGGAAGGATGGAAAAAAGATTTACCGAAAATCTGAATATGAACATCCTCGACCAAATGGAAAACCTGACCGGAAAAAATGTAAGCGATAAAGCCCGTAAGGTAATCCTGCACGGACCGGATGAAGTGGATCTCGTACACAGCGGACTGGAAGAAACCATGATTACCGCTACCCGCGAAATCATGGATATCTGGAAATCCAATAAAGAAATCCCGGATATGCGTACCGCTGCCTACGTTTGTGCTATCAACAAAGTGGGTACCAGCTACGCTGAACTGGGTATTTTCCCATAGTACCAAAACTCAACTGTTTTCAGGCTGCTCCCACCCGGAGCAGCTTTTTTTTATGCCCACTCCGGAAAACAATCTGCTTCTTCCATGGTACTGCCCTGTTGCTGAAACAAATACGTGTACACCCCATTGGTGATAGCCAAATAAGGGGCCATCAACTCGCTGTTGTATCGCAACGCCTGCATCATTACCTCCGTATCCAACGGGGCATTCATCTCCTTACATTCCACAATTAAAAATGGCTGGTCGTTTTTAAACAATACAATATCGAAACGCTTCGTCAGGCTTCCCACCTTCAACTGTCGCTCTACGGCCGTCAATGCCGGCGGATATCCGCAAACCTGATGGAGGTACAACAAAAAGTTCTGCCGCACCCACTCTTCACGGGTTAACTTCACCCAACGGCGGCGCACCGTGCAGAATACTTCATTGGTGTCTCCCTTTTTCCGAACCTTTGGATTTTCTTCAGGATAAATAATTTTAATCATATCAGCAGGACTAAATTAACCCCATAACATCGAACAAAAAAAACACACGTGTAATTTTTTGTACCTTAGCCCGCTAAAGCAATAAGATGAAAACAAAAGAACAAATCGTTGATAACTGGCTGCCCCGCTATACCGGTGAAAGCCTGGAGAACTTTGGAGAATATATTTTACTGACCAACTTTTCCAATTATGTAAACTTATTTGCGCAATGGAATAATGTGCCTATTGTAGGAAAAGACCGGCCCATGCAATGCGCCACCGCTGAAAATATCACCATCATCAACTTCGGAATGGGAAGCCCCACGGCCGCCACTATCATGGACCTCCTCACGGCGATTCAACCAAAGGCTGCTTTATTTTTGGGAAAATGTGGTGGACTAAAAAAGCGCAATAAAATCGGCGACCTCATCCTTCCCATTGCTGCCATCCGCGGCGAAGGTACCAGCAACGATTACTTCCCGCCGGAAGTACCCGCCCTGCCTGCCTTTGCACTGCAAAAAGCCATTTCAACCACCATCAGGGATTTTGAACAGGATTACTGGACAGGCGTTTGCTATACTACCAACCGCAGGGTTTGGGAACACGATGAGCAGTTTAAAGAATATCTCCAGCAAATCAGGGCCTACGCTATTGATATGGAAACCGCCACCATTTTCTCCGTAGGATTTTATAATAAAATTCCCACCGGTGCCTTGCTGCTGGTGAGCGACTCGCCCATGATTCCGGAAGGTGTTAAAACAGAGGAGAGTGATAAAACCGTTACCGCACAATATGTAGAAACGCACCTGAAAATTGGAATTGAATCGCTGAAACAACTCATCAACGACGGATTAACCGTGCGCCACCTGAAATTTTAAATATGCAGCCCTTTGTTTCCATACAAGGTTTGCAGATTTCATTTCCAGCTCAACATGTACCGGCAGTAGCCGGTATTTCTTTTGATATCTATCCGGGAGAATGTGTGGCCATCATTGGTGAAAGCGGCTCGGGCAAATCAATGACGGCACTGGCACTGAATGGCTTGTTGCCCCCTCAGGCAAAAATGGATGGAAAGATTATTTATCATACCCTCCCCGGCCAAACCTTTGCTCCGGAGTTACGGGGTAAAACTACAGGCAACATTTTTCAGGACCCCATGCAGGCGCTGAACCCTGTGTATTCCTGCGGCTTTCAGGTAATGGAGGCTATTCAACAACACCAACCCTGCAGCCGGAAAGAGGCAGAACAACGAGCCATACAATTGTTCGCCGATGTGGAATTACCCAATCCTTCGGGTATCCTGAACCGTTACCCTCATGAATTAAGTGGAGGCCAGCAACAACGCGTGATGATTGCTATGGCCATTTGCAACCAACCCGATTTACTGATTGCCGATGAACCCACCACTGCCCTGGATCTGGCCATACAGCATGAAATCCTCCAGCTCATTCACCGGTTACGCCACACATACGGGATGGCTGTACTCCTGATTTCCCACAACCTGCAAATGGTGGAATCCTACGCCGACCGCCTGCTCATCATGCAACAAGGCCATATCGTGGAATCCGGTAAAACACAGGATATCATCAAACATCCCGCCCACGCATACACGAAGTCTTTATGGTTATCCCGCCCCACCTTCACTTCAAAAGGAAAAACACTTCCCTCGGCCGGTCAGCCCGAACCGGAAACATTATCTATTATTCCAACCCTCAACCCTGAAGATGTACTGATGGAGGTGCAGCACCTCACGAAAGTGTACAGGGAAAGAAAAAGGATGTTCGGGCAAAAAGCCAATGAAATCACAGCCGTGAACGATGTAAGTTTTACCATTCGCCGGAACGAAATCCTCGGTGTGGTGGGCGAAAGCGGTTGTGGTAAAAGCACCCTCGGCCGCATGTTGCTTCAGCTAACCGAGCCCTCCGGAGGATCCGTTAGGCTGAACGGAACAGACCTTACCCAATGCAGCAGGCGCGAACTGCGAAAACTGCGCAGTCAGATGCAGATGGTGTTCCAGAACCCCTACGCATCCCTGAATCCACAGATGACGCTGTATGAGATTCTATACGAACCCCTGCTACTGCACACCTCACTCAGTCCCGCGCAAAAAAAAGAACGCATTTTGGAACTGGTCCACCAGGTTCAATTGTTACCGGAACACATCACCAGGTATCCGCATCAGTTCAGTGGCGGACAAAGACAGCGCATAGCCATCGCCAGGGCTTTGGCAACCCACCCCGCCTTCATCGTGTTTGATGAAAGTGTATCCGCCCTCGATGTGCGCGTGCAGGCATCCATTCTCAACCTCATCCAAAAGCTCAGAAGACAGTACGCATTCAGTGCCCTGTTTATATCGCACGATTTATCGGTGGTGCATTACATCAGCGACCGCATCCTGGTGATGCAAAACGGCCGTGTGGTAGAAATCAATGAAGCCAACGCCCTGTTCCGGTCGCCTGTTGAACCGTACACCCAAAAACTCCTACGCTCAGCCATGCATTAATGCAATCACAGGATTTTACCCATTTTAATACCCGGCGGGGCCGATATGGAGTATTGGCATAATTTATATACCTTTGCCCACTTTTACATCATGCCGTAACATGATAAACAGCCTGCCAAAACAGGCATATCGCTGTAATTTTATTACAGAGTCAGGGCATGTGATAAACCATAAAACACAGCGTATTACATGAAATTATCACAATTCCGATTCGACCTTCCCCTAAACCTCATTGCACAAAACCCTACCAAAAAACGCGAAGACAGCCGCATGATGGTGGTGCATCGCAAAACCGGTGAAATTGAAAACCGCCAGTTCCGCGACATCATCGAATACTTCGACGATAAAGACGTTTTTGTGGTGAATAACACCAAGGTTTTTCCTGCCAGAATGTATGGACGCAAGGAAAAAACCGGAGCTAAAATTGAAGTATTCCTACTGCGCGAACTGAACAAAGCCAATAAGCTTTGGGACGTTATTGTAGATCCGGCCAGAAAAATTCGTGTAGGCAACAAATTATATTTTGGTGAAAATGATGAACTGGTTGCTGAAGTTATCGACAACACCACCAGCCGCGGAAGAACCATTCGTTTCTTATGGAATGGTAGCGACGAAGAGTTTAAACAAGTGCTGGAAATGATGGGTGAAACCCCATTACCCAAATACATCAAACGCAAACCGGATGAAGAAGATAAGGAAAGATATCAAACGGTTTATGCTAAACACGAAGGTGCTGTGGCCGCACCCACTGCCGGTTTACACTTCAGCCGCGAGTTGATTAAGCGACTTGAAATTCAGGGTATCCGTTTTGCAGAAGTAACCCTTCACACCGGCTTGGGTACCTTCAGGCCCATTGAAGTGGAAGACCTCAGTAAACACAAAATGGATGCTGAATATTACAAGATTGACGAAGTGGCCTGTGCCATTGTAAATAAAGCGAAAGAAACCGGACACCGCATTTGCTCCATCGGTACTACTACCATGCGTGCCATGGAAACGTCCTACACAGCACAAAAATTACTGAAGCCATCCGAAGGTTGGACCAATCACTTCATTCATCCTCCATATAATTTCAATATTGCCGATGCACTGGTTACCAACTTCCATTTACCCAAAACCAGTCTGCTGATTATGGCATGCGCCTTTGCCGGGTATGATTTGATGATGGAAGCGTACAAAAAAGCCATCAAAGACAAATACCGTTTCTTCAGTTATGGAGATTCCATGCTGATTATTTAAAAGCTTTATCAAAAAATACGAACTCCCCACAAGGGAGTTTTTTTATGCCTCGCATGATTGGTTTATTGCCTTTTACGACTTGCTACATGCCTGTATGGTCTTGTAGTAACCCAAAACTGCTTAAACGATTATTATCTTTTTTACGGAGACTTTGGATGAGAAGTTCTGCTACGCTAAAACTTTGACTGAAAAAGAAGGGGCCACGATAGAAATCGCGGCCCGTTTTAATCCAATATCCTATGAAAAACCACTCTATTAACGCATCACTTGCTACAATATTGTATCAGCCTCTTAAAAAAGTGAACTTTTTTTTATTAAATTGATTAAATTGAGAATCAACTCCTTGTATCATGAAAAATATACATGCGTGGTTGAGTGAATATGGTGAAAGTCATCAACACCCAACCAATAAATGGATTCACTGGGTTTGTGTGCCGGTTATTTTCTTTTCCATCACCGCATTATTATACAGCATCAAACTACCTTGGCATCCGTGGAACATGGCCATGATTGTGCTGGTAGGTGTGGTCATCTACTATCTCCGCCTTTCTGTACCCATAGGTTTGGGTATGATGATCTTCAGCAGCATCTGTTTACTGCTGTGCCATTGGATGGAAAGCATTTGTCCCTTTCCGTTATGGGCTACGGCACTCGTTTTGTTTGTTGCGGCATGGATCGGTCAGTTCTATGGCCATTCCGTTGAAGGAAAGAAACCTTCCTTTTTAAAAGACCTTCAGTTCTTATTAATTGGCCCTGCCTGGTTGATGCATTTCATTTTCAAAAAATGGAACATAAAAATTTGAAATAAAGAATCGATAATGAACAAGAAAACCAATCCTACACTTTCAATATTATGATTTCGATTTAAGAAGTCTACATCAATTCTTTAAATGCCTTTTATTAAATGAATTAATAATTATGACTTAAATTTGTTTCTAGCTCACATTCCACACAATACACCGTTTCCATTAAGCGTTTCAAAAAATCGAGAAACCTGAAAATATTATGAAAATAAAATCAGCCTTTATCTTAACTGCTTTTACAGCCACTAATGCATTTGGTCAATGGGGTGATGCCTATCACAAACCCAATGAGTATGCTATACAAGAAGCGAAATGGCGAGCCAGCAGACCGGTAAATACAGGAAGTTCTACGTATAATTATACAACAACAAAGCTTAATTCCTTTAATCCTATGACATTGGATGAGTATTATTCCCTTCGCAGGAAAAACTCGGCACGCTCTGTCAATCCTAAAGAAAAAGAAGAGGAAATAAAGAAAGCGGCCCCTCAAGGTTATTACGAAAAAATTGCCGAAAAGTACAGGATGGATGCAGATGACATTGCCGGCCTCAAACATTGGGACATGGCAAAGCCATTCGGAATGAGTTTTACGGCTGCAGGATTACATCCAGGTGATGCTACATTTCTCTCCAGAATGTTATATAAAGTGGAGAGCACAAAGAAAGGGTATGAAATTGTTTTTGTACCGAACCAAAACATTTTAAACGCCGGAACCGCTTTCGCACAATTCCAGAAAGAAGCATCCACTGCATCATTTGAACAATTGATGGACTATGTAATGGATTTCCGATATGCATCCTTGTCGGCATTGAACGCCCTGGATCGAATTGAACAACGCTTTCCTGAAAAGAGAGAGGTTATTTTAATGGCCAGAGCCTTTCCGGTATTGTTTGCCGTAAAATCGTTGCTTAAAAGGCAATACACGGATAAGGAAAGAGCTAAGGTGCATTCAGATCTTCAAACCTTATACGAAGAAATGCCTCAGGTCGTTTTTGCAGAAGATATGTTCGCGGGGTTTGCTGTAGGTTACAATGAGATTCCCCCATTTTTTCCATTATATGAGCTGGCTCTTAAGAAAAAGGATTATACTAAAGCAAGGGATGTAGCCATGCTAACGTTATTATCTGACAGTACAAATGCCTCAGCTTTTATTAACAATTTCAGCGGCAGATTAAGAAACTATAAGTACGGCAATGAACATAAAGCCCCAAAGGTTCCCATTTTTACTGCCGAAGATGTAGTAACCATTCATAATCATGTCAAGAATGCTCCCAAATATCATCCCAAACGACTGGTTTTGTTGTTTTACAAGTTGCCGAAAGAGCAACAATTAGCAATTTTGCCTAAGATCAACCTAACGGAGGAGGAGTATAATCAAGAAATTAAATCTATCTCTAGTTTTTAATGTACAGAAATGAAAATGTAAACGGATTGTAAGAATAGATTCCTATTATAAGGAAACATTAAACCGTACGGCAAGTAACTGCAAATCAGCATATACTTCTTCCATTATTTCAATTCCGTGTTTCATACGGTGAGCTGTTTCTGCTCTTTCCGGATCACCGGGAATGACTACCGGTTGATTAACATGTATGGGAGTAGCGGCGCGCATGTCGCGTATCCAGGTATCCATATCTTTTTTAAAATCGGCAGCCTTTCTGAATCCGTCAATACGCATCGCCCCGAAAAAATGGCCGATGCCCTTGCCCGGCATGAACGACGGCATGGCGAGATACGCCGGAAACGGTGGTACATATTTTCCAAAATTGGCACCACTCAATACTCCGGAGAAAATATCTACAATACTGCCGAGCATAAATCCTTTGTGAGAACTGTGTTCCCGATCGCCGCCCAGCGGCAGCAATGCACCCCCTTGTTTTAATGCAGAAGCATCCGTGCTGGGTGAACCATCCTTAGTTTGAATCCAACCCAATGGAGCTGATTCTTTTTTCCGCTGGAGGATTTCCAGTTTACCATTGGCTGCCGTGGTGGTGGCAAAATCGGCCACAAAGGGAGGCTCTTCTCCTGCAGGAATTGACACAGCTATCGGGTTGGTGCCCAGCATCCGGTCTTTGGAAAAAGTGGGCGCCACTAATGGAGATGCGTTCGTAAAGGCAATACCAATCATATCATGCGGTAAGGCCATCATAGCATGAACGCCGGCAATACCAAAATGACTGCTGTTGTGTACACTCACCCAACCGGTACCCACTTGTGCTGCTTTATCAATGGCCACCTGCATGGCGTAAGGGGCCACACACAAACCCAGACCTGCTTGACCATTAACTACCGCGGTACTGGGGGTTTCGTGTTCAATAACGGGTGATGTATGGGTTTGAATCCTCCCGGCGTCCCACAAACGAACATAACCGCTTAAACGGGCTACCCCGTGACTGTCTACCCCCCGTACGTCAGCGGATAACAACACACGAGCCGCATCTGCAGCAGACGGTGCTGACAATCCCATTTGTAAAAAAACCTGCTCTGCAAAATGGATAAGTTGCTGATACGAACAATGAATCATCGCACGAAATTAATTGATCGGCTACAATTTGCAGAACAATACCAATCGGCGTATTTTTGCGCCGCACAATCATATTACAGATGGGAAGGATATTTGAAGTTAGAAAAAGTGCCATGTTTGCCCGTTGGGATAAAATGGCCAAGAATTTTACCCGTATAGGGAAAGAGATAGCCATTGCTGTGAAAGCCGGCGGACCTGATCCGGAAAACAACCCGGCCCTGCGCCGATGCTACCTGAACGCCAAAGCCTGCAACATGCCGAAAGACCGTGTGGAAGCGGCTATCAAGCGTGCGATGGGTAAGGACACCAGCAGCTACGACGAACAAACGTATGAAGGGTACGCACCGCATGGTGTGGCCATTATGGTTGAAACGGCAACTGACAACCCCACCCGTACCGTGGCCAATGTAAGGATGCATTTCACCAAGGGGAATGGCTCCCTGGGTACCAGCGGCTCCGTAGCATTTACGTTTACGCGTATGGGTGAGTTTAAAATCAAGAACACTGGCCAGAACCTGGAAGATCTTGAACTCGAACTGATTGATTATGGTTTGGAAGAAATTGGGGAAGATACCGAAGGTAATATTATTATACGCACCGCTTTCAACGAATTCGGAAATATGAGTAAAGCACTGGAAGATAAAGGCATTGAGGTAATCACGGCTGAGCTTACACGCATTCCACAAACCACTGTTGAGCTTGGTGAGGAAGAAGCCAACGAGGTACTTAAACTGGTAGATCGTTTGGAACAAGATGATGATGTGCAGAAAGTGTATCACAATCTGAAATAATCGCATACTGCATCAAAAGAAATCCCCGCACTTCATGACGCGGGGATTGTTTATATCATTCACATACCTACTTATTCTTCCTTTCCATAACGGAAAACGATTTTTGCATTCGTCTTTAAATCGTAGGAAGCAAACAATTCATATCGCTTTTTTCCTGCCACAATAACCACCAACGCAGTGTTCGGCGGTATGGAGCCCAGGTTGTTGGCGAAAAGTTCCACTACATGCTCCCGGTCTTTACTGATGGGTAGAGTAATGACCTTGGCCTTATCCGTAATCATGTATTTATTGAGCACTATCTGGTCATCATAAAACACCGTGACCGTGTCGTTGTCAATTTCTCCATTGTCGTAAATAAACAATTTGATAGAATCCGCTTCTGTTAGGATGGTGCGCACCAGTTTTGAGGAACGTTCCTTCTTGGCTTTCACCAGTTGCGGGGCAACGATTACAGGGGGTTCGGCAGGTTTTACCGGCTCTATTTTCTTTTCAGGTTCAATCGGTTTGGGTAGTTGTGGCACCGGTTTAGGGACAGGCGGCTTGGGGGCCGGTGGCTTGGGAGCCGGTGGTTTCGGTTTGGGTTGAGGTTCTGTTGGAGGAGCCTGCAACTTGCGTACCTCCCTCATGGTGGAATCCAGCTTTTGTGGCTTGTTGCTTACCCGTCGTAACCACTGGGGTTCGCCTCGGGTTCCGAGTAATTGATCTAACAAACTACGGGCTCCGAGATTTTCGCGGAGGTATTCACCATCGGCTTCTTTGCTGTATCGCCAATTATACGTGGTAGTACCATGTGAGCCGGATTGCTCAATCATCACACCTCCATATCCTACCAATCTGAGTGCTCCTTTATCGTATTTGCCATGAAAGGAAGCCCGGCACCAACTGTCATCAATCGCCTCATCATACGTATACCCAAACACGGTATCTTTTGTATGCCGGATTACCAGTTTGATGTAGGTTGTGCCTCCACCTTTTCCAATCCAGGTACCGGTAAGGTCCTGCGCCAGGGCACCCAGCGGCACGGAAAGTAACAGTAAAAGCAATATTTTTTTCATAGCTTGTCTATCTATTCAGCCATCATACTGCTCACTTCGCGTATCACATCTTCGGCACTGGGCTTAGAGAAATAATCTCCGTCGCTTCCGTAACCAGGGCGATGCGCTTGGGCAGTGAGTGTTCTGGGAGCCACATCAAGGTATCGGTAACCTCCCTGCTCTTCCATCACTTTATTGAACATGTATGCTGCCGCGCCACCCGGTACATCTTCATCAATGAATAATATGCGGCTGGTCTTTTTAAGCGACTCCACAATTACATGTCCTGTATCAAAGGGTAGTAATGTCTGCACATCTATTACCTCACAATGTATTCCCTCTGTTTCCAGCGATGTTACTGCATCCATTACAATCCTCAATGTTGAACCGTAGGTTACGAGTGTGATGTCATCTCCTTCATGAACCACTTCGGGTACACCTAACGGTACGGTGTAATCGAGCAGGTTCGCGGGTAACTTTTCTTTGAGCCTGTAACCATTCAAGCACTCAACCATCAATCCCGGATCGTTACTGCGTAACAAGGTATTGTACATTCCAACGGCCTGCGTCATGTTTCTCGGCACACACACATACATGCCACGCAGCGCATGTATTACCATGCCCATAGGCGATCCGCTGTGCCAAATACCTTCAAGGCGGTGCCCCCGGGTGCGTACAATCAACGGCACACTTTGTTGGCCGGCAGTTCGAAAATGCGTAGTGGCCACATCATCACTCAGGGGTTGCAATCCGTACAGTAAATAATCGAGATACTGTATTTCGGCTATGGGTCTTAGTCCGCGCAACGCAAGACCTATGCCCTGCCCCATGATGGTGAGCTCACGAATGCCGGTATCAAAAATGCGGTCTTCACCATATTTTTCCTGCAAACCGCTGAAACCCTGATTTACGTCTCCAATATATCCAAGATCTTCTCCAAATGCTACCACCTTATCGTTCTCACTGAACAATTGGTTGAAATACTGGTTCAACACTTCAAATCCGTTCACCATCGGTGCATCCGCATCATACTGCGCAGGGGTTACCGGCACCTTCATGGCGCTGCGGGGCCCTTCGTTGTACAAATGCGAATTATACAGTGCGGCATGTGTAGTCTGCAAATCTTCGTAATATTTTTTCAAAGTAGCAGCACCACCGGTGTTTTTTAACAATCTTAAAGCAGTAGCAATTGTTTTGAAAACATCCCTGCGCAACGGTTCGCGAAGGGCCTTCAAATCTGCGGTCAGTTTCAGCACTTCACTGTTTCCGGCAGCAGCAGTTTCAATTACAGATACTGCCTGCGATACCATATTCCGGATGGGCGTGAGGTAGTTCTCCCAGGCGCGTTGTTTGCTTTCCTTCACATGCGTCAGCGCTTCCGCTTCAATCTCTTTCAGTTCCTCCTCTGTAGCCAGCGCATTGGATAAAATCCACTGGCGCATCTGGCGGATGCCATCCCACTCTTTTTCCCATTCGAGGCGTTCGGGCGATTTATACCGTTCATGGCTACCCGAAGTAGAATGCCCCTGGGGTTGGGTAATTTCCTCCACGTGGAACAAAACGGGAACATGTGTAGCCCGTGTATGGGCAATAGCCTGTTCCATCACCTCACACATACCGGCATAATCCCATCCCTTCAGCTTGTATATTTCAATTCCATTGGTTCCGTCTTTTTTCTGCAATCCCGCTAATGCATCAGATATTGAGGCCTTGGTGGTCTGATATTTTTTAGGAACCGATATACCATATCCGTCATCCCACACAAAAACAGCCAGCGGCACCTGCAATACGCCCGCCGCATTCAAGGTTTCCCAAAAATGCCCTTCACTGGTGCTGGCATCTCCAATCGTACAAAAGCACACCTCATTTCCTTTGTTACTTAAGTGGGTATAGCCATGCAGTCGGTTAACATTGCGGAATACCTTCGACGCAAATGCCAGTCCCAGGGCACGCGGCATTTGTCCGCCCGTAGGCGCCATGTCGCTGGAAATATTTTTACTGCCCGACAAATTCAGCCATTCGCCGTTTTCATCCACCATAGGGGTAGCGAAATGGCAGTTCATCTGGCGGCCGGCACTAAAAGGTTCGTTATTGATATCCGGATCGGCATAGAGCTGGGCAAAAAACTGCTCTACGGTTGCCAGTCCGGTAGCAAACATAAAGGTTTGATCGCGGTAATACCCCGAACGAAAATCACCCGGCTGGAAGAACTTGGCCATGGCCACCTGAGCCACTTCCTTTCCATCACCAAAAATGCCAAACTTAGCCTTGCCGGTCAGCACTTCCTTTCTTCCCAGCAAACTGGTTTCCCTGCTTATGCAGCATATCCGGTAATCGTTCAATACTTCATTTCTGAACAGTTCAAAACTCAGTTTATCCTGCTGGGTGGTATCTTTTGTTTGTTCCATAATCTACTCTTTCGATGAACGGCAAATTTATTGATTTTAGCCTCGGTATTGTTAAAAAAATGGTAAGCGGGTACCTTTTATTGAATCATTCATGCGTTTTATTATCTTTGGTATCCCAAAAAATCATAACACAATGAAAAAAATATTACTCAGTGCATTTGCATTATGTGCAACAATGATGGCCACCGCTCAAAACCAGGCTGCTGATCCACATGCCGGACACGATCATGCCAAACCAGCGGCGGTTGCAAAAACCGAGGAGACCATAAAAATTGAGTCTGTACATGATTTCGGAAAAATTCCTCAGGGTAAACCGGTAACCTACGATTTCGTATTAACCAACGTTGGAAAAGAACCCGTTAAGATAAACAATGTGCAAGCAAGCTGTGGTTGCACCACGCCATCCTGGGAGCGCGACAAGGCCATTGTTCCTGGAACAAGCACTAAAATAAATGTTGGCTACAATGCCGCTGCCGAAGGACCGTTCAGCAAAAACATCACCTTAAACTATGGAGATAACCAAACCAAGATCATCACCATTAAAGGAGAAGTTTTTAAAACACCCGCTGCCAGCGCTCCTGAAACCAAAGCGGCAGAAATCAAAGAATAAAAAGAATAATTTATCACGATCAAGAAAATAAACAGCTATGAAAAAAATCCTCTTTTCTTTATTGGCACTTGCATTTACTGTTTCTTTATCTGCACAGAACACTCCCGATAAGGTTGCCAAATTCAAATCAGATGTAATTGACCTTGGAAAAATTGAAGTAGGAAATCCCAAAACCGCTACGTTCCATTTTTCCAACATTGGAGCCACACCGTTGATTATTGAACAGGCTAACCCCACCTGCGGTTGCACCATCGGAGATTATACAAAAGCTCCGGTAGCCAAAGGAAAAGACGGATGGATTAAAGCAACCTACAATGCTGCAAGTATTGGAGCCTTCGACAAAAAAATGTCGGTGAAGTTTGCCGGAGTTGACGGTACAAAAGATATCACCATCAAAGGTGAAGTACTCAGCAAAGAAGATTATGCCAAGTATATCGCTTCTACCAAAAAAAGCACTACCCCTGCAAAACCATAATGCAGGCATAACCATTTTAAAAGGCTCTTGTTCTGCAAGAGCTTTTTTTATTCAATTTTAAAATTCCTGAACATGTTTGCCAACGCCATTGAAAGAGTAGCCCGCTTTACACGTCCGCTGCATACCATCATGCGCACCTACCAATCAAAGCAGGTGATTCCCGGATCGGCCACCTTGTTTTTCGTGAACCGCGAAGGCTATGCCGTTACCTGCAAACATGTAATTGAAATGCTCGCCCAGGCCGAACGCATCAACCTCAACTATCGTCAGTTTACCGAAGAGAGAAATCAGTTACAACTCACTGGTGCAAAGGACGATGAACAAATAGCCCAGCTGGCCGCGCGATTCCACATCAACGAAGCAGCTGTGGTACAAATGCTGAATACCTTTGTGGATTGCGTGGATTATATGAGCGGCTTTACCTGGCACCTGCATCCTACACTCGACCTGGCCATTTTAAAGTTCAACGATTTCAACAAAGTGCACTATCAGGAATGTGCCACCTTTGTGAAGGATGCCGGTCAGATTCGTCAGGGCAATTTTTTATGCAGGCTCGGGTTCCCGTTTCCGGAGTTCAGCAATTTTATGTACGTGGAAGAACGGGATGAAATTGTATGGACCAACGCACGGCCTGTTTCGCCGCGTTTTCCGATTGAGGGCATGGTGACCCGTTTCCTGGCCGACCCTAACGGATTGTACGGCATAGAACTGAGTACCCCGGGCCTGCGCGGGCAAAGTGGCGGACCACTCTTCAACAGCGAGGGGCTGGTATGCGGTATGCAATTCTCCACTAAACATCTTCACCTTGGATTCGATATGGTGAATACCGATATCATGATCAACAACGTGGTGCAGAAAGTTTCTGATTATTCTTTCCTCCATCTCGGACAATGCATTCATGCTGACGCCATTAAAACATTCCTGCGCCAGCACGGTGTAAAATATTATGAGGAATAATCCCGCTGAACGCCTTCTGCGTTTATCTTTGCGGCATGTTAACCATTAGCCACCGCGGCACCGAAATGCCCGCATCTCCCATTCGTAAGCTGGTTCCTTATGCCGAAGCAGCCAAGAAAAAAGGAACGACTGTATATCACCTCAACATCGGCCAGCCCGATATTGAAACCCCGCCATCCATCATGGATGCCGTAAGGCATTGCCACCTTCCGGTTCTTGAATACAGCCACAGCGCGGGTAATGAAAGTTACCGCAAAAAGCTGGTGGAGTATTATGCCAAGAACAACATCCACATCACCCCAAACGAAATCATTGTAACCGCAGGCGGCAGTGAAGCCATCCTGTTTGGTTTCATGGCCTGTTTGGATGCGGGTGATGAAGTCATCATCCCTGAACCTTTCTACGCGAACTATAACGGCTTTGCCATCCAGGCAGATGTGGTAGTGAAACCTATCCGCAGCAATATTGAAACCGGCTTTGCCTTACCGCCTATTGAAGATTTTGAAAAGGCCATCACTACGCGTACACGCGCCATCATGGTGTGCAACCCCAACAACCCCACCGGATACCTGTACAGCCGCTCAGAAATGGAAACCCTGAAGGAGATTGTGCTCCGACACAACCTATTCCTTTTTGCGGATGAGGCTTACCGTGAGTTTTGTTACGAAGGCGAACACATCAGCGCCATGCATCTCACCGGAGCTGAGCAACATGTGATACTGATGGATACCATCAGCAAGCGATACAGTGCCTGTGGCGGAAGAATCGGTGCATTCATCACCAAAAACAAACAGGTGTTGGAGGCCGCAATGAAATTTGCACAGGCCAGGCTCAGTCCGCCGTATTTCGCACAAATTCTGGGTGAGGCCGCGGTAGATTTACCCGATAATTATTTCGATGCCATTAAAGCTGAATATGAAAGTCGCCGCAACATCCTAGTGCAACGATTAAACGCCATGCCGGGCGTGTTCTGCCCCAACCCCGGAGGCGCCTTCTATGCCATGGCTAAACTTCCGATCGACGATTGCGATGCCTTCTGCCAGTGGCTGCTCGAAAAATTTGAACACAACGGCGCCACCGTGATGCTGGCACCGGCTACCGGTTTTTACAGTACCCCCGGACTGGGATTACAGGAAGTACGACTAGCCTATGTGCTGAACGCTGAACGCATTCATGCGGCCATGGATTGCCTGGAAGCCGCACTGAAAGTTTATCCGGGCAGAAAAATCTAACACATGCCCGATTACCTGATACCGTGGTTCGGCTATCTGGCCTCGCTGTTCCTGATACTCGCGCTGAGTACCAACCGCGACCTGAAGTTCAGGTGGTTCACCCTGTGCGGGAATGTATCATTTATCGTGTATGCGATACTGTTACCTTCCATTCCCGTACTCATCACCAACACCATCCTGCTGGGCATCAACATCTATTACCTGCGCAAGCTGTACCGGAAACAGGAAAGTTTCGACATCATTGAATTCTCGGGAAACGAAGCACTGGCACATAAGTTCCTGGAATTTCATGAAAAAGAAATTGCACACTACTTCCCTGACTTTCGCAAAGAACAACTCCACAACAGCCTCAACTTTGTGGTATTGCGCGACCTGGTGATTGCCAACATGTTTTCGGCAAAGGTTTCAGCCGAGGGTGATGCCGTTGTGCAGATTAATTTTACCGTGGCACGCTACCGCGATTTTAAAGTGGGTCAATACATTTTCAACAAGGAAAAAGATTTCCTCACGGCCAGGAATATACGCCGCATCGTGTATACCGATGTAAAACACCGCGGACACATGGATTACCTGAAAGCCATGGGCTTTATTCATCAGCCTTCAAATCCCAATCGCTGGGTGAAGGAGATTGCTTAACGCGCTCCCGGCGCACAATGTTTTTTCAGGAAACGGGTATACACGCCCTGCAGGTGCCGGAACGTACCTTCCCCTTCCATCAGGCTGTGCGAACGGTTGGGGTACGGCATTACCTCAAACGTTTTGTTGTGTTTTATCAGCTCGTTCACCATCAGCTCCGTGTTGCTGTAATGTACATTGTCATCCAGTGTGCCGTGAATCATCAGCAGGTTGCCTTTTAATTGATGGGCGTATGTTACTGCGGAGCCTTTGATATAATCTTCCGGATTTTCCTGCGGTAATCCCATATAACGTTCGGTGTAGATGTTGTCATAAAAATCAATCCTTGATGTAGGAGCAATCGCTATACCGGTTTGAAATAAATCGGGATATTGAAACAGCAGGTGAAACACCGAGGTACCACCGCCGCTCCATCCCCATACTGCTGCCCGGGTCTTATCTACATACGGCAGTTGCAGGATGTGCTTTGCGGCCATGGCGATATCCCGCACATTCACGCGTCCAAGTTTCTTGTACACCGACTTACGCCACGAAGCTCCTTTCAGCGACGGGCTCCCGCGGTTGTCAACCGATACCTGTATGTATCCGTCTGCATCCATATCTCCGTCGTACAGAAAATTGTGGTGGTTCCCATATTCATCCGCCACTGTAGAAGCCCACGGTTCTCCATACACATAAAAAACAACGGGGTATTTCTTTTGCGGGTTAAACCCTGAAGGCTTTCGAACCCAGGCGTCTACCAGCACATTATCTTCGGTTGCAAACTGCATGTACTCAATACGGTTAGTAGTTGCATTTTCCTTCATGCGGGCAATGCTTTTAGAAGCCTGCAGGGGCCTTCCGTCGGGCAAGGATACCCACTCCTCCACCGGGGGCACGGCATGCGACGAATAGGTGTGCAATGCGATCTTTCCATTCGGACTGATCTGATAACGATGTGTACCCGGCAGTTCCTGTCCGTTCACCTTTTCAGGTTTCGATGATACCGTGTTAATTTTCACACGGTAGAGATATTGCTGCACCGGTTGCTGGGGCGATGCATAGAAATACACATACCCACCGGCTTCGTCTATGCTTAACGGTAAGGCGATATCATACTCCCCAGGAGTGAGCAGGGTAACGGTTTTACCATCCCGACTGATTTTGTACAATTTCCTCCATCCGTCTTTTTCACTCACCCATAAAAAATCCTGTCCCTTGTTCACCCACATCCATCCGCGCGGGTCGTCGCCCTGTAAATCAATCCAGGCCTCGTTATAATCGGCCCAGAATGTACGGGTACTGCCATCCGTGGTATTGCAATAGATGAGTTTACTTTCCTGCTGGCGCCGGTCCATGCGCTGCACAATCAGTTCATTGGCACCACTCCATTCCATGCGGGTAATATAATGCTGCGCGGGATCTCCTTCAAACTGCATCCAGCGGGTAAAGCGGTTGTTGAGCGATACCACCCCAATTTTAACCGGCGAGGGCGGGTTGCCCGCTTTGGGATATTCAACCGGTATCACCTGAGCATACGGAGAGTCTGTCGTGTTCAGCATGTAATAATCCCGAATCTGCCGGGCATCTACCTGCCAGTAAGCAATAGACCGGCTGTCGGGGCTCCACCGAAATCCATCCCTGCAAAAAAATTCTTCCTCATAGGCCCAGTCGAATGTACCATTGATGAGCTTGCGGTTGCCATCGGTGGTGAGTTGTTTACGATCCGTTCCTGCTGCAGACTCCACATATAAATTGTGTGCGCTCACATACGCCACCAACTTTCCGTCGGGTGAGAACTTGGCAAACTGAAGAGAACGCTCAGGCAGTCCCGCACCTATCTGGCGGAGCTGCTGATTGGCCGGCGTATACACCCAATAATCGCCCCGGGTGGGATATCGCCAAACCTTCGTGGCATTTACAAACAACAAGATGGCCGAACGATCGGTATTAAAATCAAACTGATATACATTCAACGGTGCGGTATGCCCTGCCGGAGTGAGTTGCTTCGCCGAAAGAAAAACCGTTTGCTGCGCGTTCTTCGGATCCACTACCTGAACTCCATCCTTCCCCATTTCGTAATAGGCATTGCCATCCGGGGTAAAAGGGATGGTATTGTATTGTGCGTGTAGTAACTGTACACACATCATGGCCATCATCAGCCACAACCACTTTTTCATACGAATTAATTTTGATGTACCTGTTTTGTAACTATTACAGGCTGAACTAAGATAGCTATAAAAAATGAAGTGATAAGAAGACCAGTTGTCTAACCGCGCGCTGAGCAACTATCTTAATGCTGTACATTCATTGTAATTTGAATATTCCTGTAAAAACCGCACAACACATCCCCCATGAAACACTCCTTCGGGGCATTGTTCCTGCCCTGCATTTTTTGTAAGTTCACATTGGGGTTTGAGGGTATGGCGTTCCCCGGGGTGAATGAATATTTGCCCCTTGTATTTTTAGCAAATCACATCAGGACAATTATACATTTTCAACTGAGCAACCAAGTGTGCGCTAAACTCTAACGTAATATAAAAGTCAAAAGCAGAGTACTCATTTTGAATACGCCGCTTTTTTAGAAGTATCAGTAAATTACTTTGATAGTTGATGTTTTAATTTATCTGTACTATCTTTTTCAGTAGATATTGTCAGGTCAATTGCATACCTCACGAAATCATTCAGAGTGATTTTCTTAAGCGCTGCAAATATTGCAGCTTGTTTATGTAACTCGGAAGGTATACGCACATTAAAGCTACCCTTATACGTTTTGTTAGGTTCTTTTTTTAATTCTTTGCATGTTTCCAAATAATCATCCACAGCCTCTTTAAAAGCCTTTTTGAGCCCTTTAACAGAGTCCGCTTCAAAATTCACTAAATCGTTAATACCGATTAGCTTCCCAAAGAATATCTCATCATCGGCACTAAAATGTATATCTGCATAGTATCCCTTGTATTGTAAGATGTCATTCATTCTTTAATAATCCTTTTATTTTTAAAAATTCAACAACCTGTTTAAGTGCATATTTTTTGACCACATTAGCAGGGTGTGGTTTATGTAGTAAAATAAAATCACTGTCGGCATTAACAAATTTTCTTCTTGATCCTGCTGTTTTTCCTTTTGTTATTTCGGAAAAGCCAAATGTGGCAAGTGCCTTCACTAATTCATCCCATGTTAAATCCGATGGAATGGATAGAAGTCTTTCGACCGCCTTATCCTTCCTGCTCATTTTCTTTTAGAATTAGATGATTAAAAAAATGGCTTCTCATAAAAAGACAAAGTGTAACTATTATTTAGTTGCAAGATACGTTTTTATATTTAAATTTCAAATACCTTTTAATTCAGAGAAGACCTGTACAATTCATTACACAGCTAAAAGTGGAACTGGACGTTGGTTAGATGCGCTAAAGACTTAAAAAACAATGAAAATACGCTGAGACCTTCCCAAAATATACAGAAAAGTAAATGAATGGATGTCGGCTAAAGCCTCACCCATCGGTCTTGTTCTAACATAACCACCGCACAACACATCCCCCATGAAACACACCTTCGGGGGATTGTTCCTGCCCTGTTTTTTTTGTAATTTCACAGTGGGGTTTGAGGGTATGGCGTTCCCCGGGGTGAATGACGCCAATTCAATAACAATAACCCCTCCAACACCACATTCAACCTGCCCCTACTTCCTTATCAACACCCCAATTTGTAGCTGCTCCTCCTGTTATAAAAAATGGTTCATACTTTTGAGGCCGTATGGAAAAGGAAAAACTTCGGTTAGATAAGTACCTGTGGGCCATCCGTATGTTTAAAACCCGCGCGCTGGCAGTAGAGGCGATTGAAAAAAATAAAGTAAAGCTGAATGAACAACCGGTGAAACCCGCACGGCCCGTTCATATCGGTGATGTATATCATATCAGAACAGAAAGCCGCAAATGGGTGATTGAAGTAAAAGGCCTCATTGGCAACCGCGTGAAATATGCTGAAGCCATACAATACTACACCGACCTTACCCCACCCGAAGCATTGGAATCCGCCGCTTTTCAGCCGGCTGCTTTTCATACCGGAAAAAGACTGAGCAAGGTGGGCCGACCTACAAAAAAACAACAACGTGATATCGAGGATTTTTTTAACGATAACGCATAAACGAACATTTTAAATCAACCAAGTGCAAATAGACATCATAACTGTTGTGCCGGGATTGCTGGAAGGCCCCTTCTCCCACTCGATCATGAAACGGGCTGCCGATAAAGGTATCCTGAAAGTGAACGTCATCAACCTGCGCGACTATACCACCTATGCCCGTGCACAGGTAGATGATTATCCCTTCGGCGGCGGCGCCGGTATGGTGCTGATGGCTGAACCCCTGGTGAATGCCATCGAAAGTTTACAGGCCAATACTACCTATGATGATATCATCTACCTCACCCCCGACGGTGAAACCTTCAACCAAAAAATGGCGAATCAATTATCGCTCCAAAACAACCTGATGATGATTTGCGGACATTACAAGGGCATCGACCAGCGCGTGCGCGATCATTTCATTACCCGCGAAATCTCCATTGGTGATTACGTACTCAGCGGAGGCGAACTGGCCGCGGCCGTAATTACCGATGCCATTGGGCGACTGATTCCCGGTGTACTGAATGATGAAAGTTCAGCCCTCACCGATTCCTTTCAGGACGACCTCCTGGCTCCGCCCGTGTACACCCGCCCCGAAGTATTCAGAAACTGGCGCGTGCCGGAAATACTCCTCAGCGGCAACCACAAACTGATTGACGAATGGCGCTACGAACAATCTATCCAGCGCACTAAAGAAAGAAGACCCGACCTCTTAAAATAATATTATGCAAACCCGTTCAGGAAACATCGTTGACATCTTCAACCAACAAATTTTTTACGGCACCGTAACGTTTACGGATAAACGCATTGTGTCTGTTGAAACCGTAGACGCCACCCCGCGCGAGGGAGCATCCTTTATCATGCCTGGCTTTATAGATGCACACGTGCATGTAGAAAGTTCCTTACTGGTTCCGTCGGAGTTTGCCAAAATGGCCGTAGTACACGGTACCGTGGCCACCATCAGCGATCCGCATGAAATTGCCAACGTATGCGGCATGGAAGGTGTACAGTTTATGATTAAAAACGGCAAAACGGTTCCGTTTAAATTTCATTTCGGTGCCCCCAGCTGTGTACCCGCCACCACCTTTGAAACTGCCGGAGATGAAATTACCGTAAACGATGTGGACACCCTGCTCCAACAGCCCGACATCTTCTACCTCAGTGAGATGATGAACTTCCCCGGCGTACTGCACCGGGATGAAGCCGTGATGCAAAAAATTGCACTGGCCAAAAAATACGACAAACCGGTGGACGGTCACGCTCCCGGACTCCGGGGCGAAAACGCCGCGCGCTACATTGCCGCGGGTATTTCCACCGATCATGAATGTTTCACCCGCGAAGAGGCAGAGGATAAACTGCAACTCGGTATGAAAATCCTGATCCGCGAAGGCAGTGCCGCTAAAAATTTTGACGCCCTCATCCCACTCCTGCATGAGTACGACCAACACATCATGTTCTGCTCCGATGATAAACATCCCGACAGCCTCCTTGAAGGACACATCAACCAGCTGTTTGTACGGGCCATTCAACAGGGAATAGATGTTTGGAAAGTACTGCGCGCCGCCTGCATAAACCCTGTGTTGCATTACAATATGCAGGTAGGACTGCTGCGCCCGCATGATGCCGCTGATTTTATTGTGGTGAATAACCTTACAGATTGTACCGTGCTGGAAACCATCATCAACGGCGAAACGGTAGCCCTGAACGGCGAATCACTCATCAACACCACACCGGCCACGCCCATCAACCGGTTTGATTGCATGCCGCTCACACCCAAACAGTTACGCATAAACGCAGATAATCTGCCCGCCCTGCCGGTGATTGGTGCGTTAAACGGACAACTCATCACTGAAAAACTATCCCTCACACCCCGTATACACGATGGACATTATGTGCCCGACCTCTCTCAGGACATCCTGAAAATCGCTGTCATCAACCGCTACCATCCTGCCCCGCCCGCGGTGGCCTTCATTAAAAACTTCGGACTCACACACGGTGCCATCGCCTCGTCGGTAGCGCACGACAGTCATAATATTGTAGTAGTAGGAACATCCGATGAAGCCATGTGCCGCGCCGTAAACCTGATCATCGAACACCGCGGAGGCTTATCCGCCGTAAGCAATGAGGCCACGCACGTGTTGCCCCTGCCCGTAGCCGGACTCATGAGCCATGACGAAGGATACAAGGTAGCTGAAAGCTACACCGCCATTGATCAGTTTGTAAAGAAATCCCTGGGCAGCACCCTCACCGCTCCGTTCATGACCTTATCCTTCATGGCATTGCTGGTAATTCCGCACCTGAAGCTGAGCGATAAAGGCCTGTTCGACGGAGATCAGTTTACACTCTTAGGAAGCAATTGATGCACTGATAACTGTTACGGATACACTATCCGTATCCTTAGGCGCAAAGTATTTCATTTTAAACGATGCCTCCCTGCCCGGGCCTACCGATTCATATACCTTATCGGTATCCTCCTCCAGCAAGGCACCGGTTTTGCTGTAAAAGCGCAGTTTTATTTCAATGTCTTTGTACGTAACCACCGTGGCTGTATTCTCAATGGTGCCACGCACTACGGTTTGTCCTACTATGTTTTTCTTCCGCTTCACGGTAGCCTTTAGAAAACGGGCGGGCTTTTTCTGCTCAATTTCTTCAATAGATTCACGGCTTTCTTCATACTTCGCTTCCTCCGAACGGCTCTTCGATTCAGAAGAACAAGACATCCAGCACAGGGCAATCAGGGAGAACAATAACGTACGCATAAACGGTTGTTTGCATAAAAATAAATCCGGCGGCGGATTTTCTCATCAATAAAGAGAATTTTATGATAGTTTTGTTAACCGCCAAAGCAGCATTGAATATGGTAAGAAACTTAAGCGAGCATCACTCACTGGTAAGCAACTGGATCAGCGAACTCAGGGATATTGACATTCAGAACGACAGGATGCGTTTCCGCAGAAACCTCGAGCGTGTAGCCGAAGTAATCGGTTATGAAATCAGTAAGCAGATGGAAACCACCGACATCGAGGTAACCACGCCCATGGGCACCGCTACCTGTAAAGTGCTGAAAGAACAACCCGTGCTTGCCACCGTACTTCGTGCCGGTTTGGGGATGCACAACGGATTGCTAAACTACTTCGACAAGGCCGACAATGCTTTTTTAAGCGCCTACCGCAAGCACCATCCCGATGGCAGTTTTGAAATTCGCATGGAATACATGAGCTGCCCCGAAATCAACAACCGCGTGCTCATCATCAGCGATCCCATGCTGGCTACGGGAGCCTCCCTGGTAAAAACCATCCACTATTTAAAAAAAGAAGGCACCCTGAAAGACATCCACATTGTGTGCGCCATTGCCTGCACCGTGGGTATTGAATACGTGCTGCGCGAAGCTCCGGGCGCCTATATCTGGTGTGGCGCTATCGACGATGAGCTCACTGCCAAAGGATACATTGTACCGGGCCTGGGAGATGCGGGTGATCTGGCGTATGGCCCTAAAATTCAGAATTGATTGAATATCAATACAAGCAGGCCTTTCAACCCCTCTGAAATTGGGATAAATTTTACAATTATCTTACCTCGCCTTGCAGCAATTAGCCGCAAAAACTTATCTTTATACACTTGAATCGGTTTTTTATGAGGAAATTCTTTTTGTCACTTTGCACAGTGGTTGGGCTTTCGTACGCTGCTTCGGCGCAGGATCCGCATTTTTCACAGTTTTTTGCCTCCCCGCTTACATTGAATCCGGCCTTTACCGGCAAATTCGATGGGGTATGGCGTTTGGCTGCCAACCACAGAGACCAGTGGCCATCCATACCCAAGGCCTACGTAACCACCAGTGCTTCCTTCGATTTACCGATTTTAAAAAACCGCATTCCCGAAGGTGATGTATTTGGTTTGGGTATTTCCGGCGTTTCTGATGCCAGTGCCAACAGTCAGCTTAAACTCAACTACGGTTCCCTGTCTTTATCATACCACAAAGCCCTCGATGCGGATGGTTTCAACACCATTGGCGTAGGGTTTCAGGGTACGTACAGCAGCATGAACCTCGATATTTCCAAACTCACATTTGAGAGTATGTTGCAGCAAAACGGCTTCACCGGGGCGTCCGGCGAAGTATTGCAGAATGGCAACAACCAGAATTACTTCGATTTTAATGCCGGTTTATTATTCTCCGGATCTACCAATGGACTCAACAACTATTACATCGGAGCGTCCATGTATCACATCAACAAGCCCAAGGTAGGATTCAAAGATCAGAACTGGTACCTCACCGGTCGCTTAACCGTACATGGTGGCGGCTCCTTCCCGGTTACCGATGTGGTAAGTGTGAGCACTTCCTTCATCCATCAAATGCAGAACAAGGCCAGTGAAACCATGTTTGGCGGTGCGGTAGGGTTGTTAGCCGGAGGAGACGAAGACCGTCCCACGAATGTGTATATAGGATCCTGGATGCGCCTCAACGATGCCATCATCCCCTACGTAGGGTTAGAAGTGGGCGGTTTGCGCATTGGTGCCAGCTACGATGTAAACGTGAGTTCGCTGAAAGCAGCTACCAACAACCGCGGCGGCTCAGAAATCTCAGTCATCTACATCCACCGTCCGGTAGAAACCAAAGGCATCCCTTGCCCCAGGTTCTAATACTCGATATTTTTTAAAGATACTTTTATGGCGTTCCCCCCCGCCCCCGCCGAGGCGGGGCGGGGGGGCGGGCTTTACGTTCCAAGTCCCCTCGCCGTGGCGGGGGCGCTTTCCACTGCAATCCCTAACGCGGGGGTTAGGGTTGTGTGAGAACTTTAGCTTCTCATTGCAATGCTGCTAATCCGTAAGCACAACTCATCTTACAAGAAATACATGGGTGGGATTATCCTGAAATACAAACAGGTGTTTAAAAGAATGAGTACATGTAGTTTTAACCAATCCGGAGTTTTGCAGCATCATGCCATAAGTAATGCGGAATCGGCTCAATCAATTCCCATATGATGCTCATAGGTTTGGCACCATAATGCTCTTTGAGCATTCCTGCGCCTATAAATACATAGCCCAATCGTTTATCAAACTCACCTTTACTCTTCTCTCTCACAAAGAGTAAAATGTTTTTTCCATTTTTTTGATGGTTAATGTATGAAAGTCCTTTAGGAGTATCTGGCCCAACTGAATTTTGACTTTGCCAATGAAACAACCTTTCATCAATAGCATAATCGTCATACATCGTAGTAGGAGAAAAATCTTCTTCCGATTTTATCAAATTAATGAACAAAAGTTCGGTGTTTAATTGTTTGTTGTTTGCTACCCCTTCCATGATGGTAGATTTTTTCTCAAATGAACTAAATCCAAACGCAGCTAAAATTTGATCCCTAGTATAACGTGCATGTACCTTCAGTGGCTGAGAATAGGGTAGTTCAATGTCCATTTCTTTGAAATCAATCCGGTCGATTAAAATTTCCAACACTGTTATAATCTCATCTACCATAACAGGACTTTCACCTAATGCACGAATACTGCTTTCTAATGACTCGAACCCACCTGCATTGCGCCACACATCATAGTGAAGCATCAACAACATTGCTTTTTCATCCTGGCTATATTCCTCTATATGAATATCAAAGTTCTTCCTAGCAATACTTAAAACAAACTGGAAATAACTGGTGGAACTACAGGAAAGCCATTTATCCAATACAGCTTTTACAATCTTACTTTCATGAACACTTATAAAATCTGGTAACTTACCGGCTTTCTGACAAAGTCGCTTCCACCCACCTCTTTTATAAATCAATTCCAATGGTATATTGAATAACTCAATAAAACTTTTCAAACTCAGTGGCAATGTGGTCTGATGCTCAAAATTCCTAATCTTAAGAATTAATTGATTGGTATTTAAAGTGGTAGCTGCAGCAATGTTTTCGAGAATAATTTGTTTTGCAACCTTTTCTAAAATGATGGAACAGCCCAGAGGTAAATGCGGAAAATTATCTTCAACCTCCTTTTTAACTGTTGTAGAAGTTTTTCCAATCAGGGCTCTGAACTTATTTTCGAAATTATACTCCGGACGGGAATTCCCAACAAAATCCAACACGGTTAAACAATCCTTGTTTTCCGCTAATCGAAGTCCGCGCCCAAGCTGCTGAAGAAAAACGGTTAAACTTTCCGTAGGCCTTAAAAATAAAACGGTATCAATATCAGGTATATCAATTCCTTCATTGAATATGTCAACTACAAACAGATAATTAATTTCTTTGTTCAACAACCGATTTTTAATCGCTGTACGTTGCTGAGAATTTTCACTTGTTAAATAATCCGCTTTAAGTCCCGCCAACAAAAATTTCTGAGCCATAAACTTGGCGTGTTCCATAGTTACACAAAAACCCAACGCCCTTACATCATGAATATCTTTTGTGTATTTTTCTAAAGCCTTAATGATGTCACTGATTCGTCGATTATTGCTAGTGTAAATGCTAGAGAGTTCACTCACCACGTATCGTCCTTTTTCCCAACCCACGTTTGAAAGATCAATATTGTCTGAAATTCCAAAATACTGAAACGGACAAAGCAATTTCCTGTTCAGGGCTTCGGGCAACCGAATTTCCGCAGCAATTCTATTATGGAAGTCTTCTTGAATATCCCCACCATCCATTCTTTCAGGAGTAGCTGTTAAGCCCAATAACACATCAGGTTGAAAGAATTGTATAATTCCTCTGTAACTATTGGCTGTAAGGTGATGGCATTCGTCAATCACGATGTAATCATAATAATCCGGTGATATTTGAATACCATCTAACCTGTTATTCAATGTTTGAACGGAGGCGAAAACATATTCATTTGAGCTCGGTTCTAAACCATCAACCCACAATTCACCAAAATTATTGTCGCGCAAAATCATTCTGAATGTCAATAATGCCTGTTCTAATATTTCTTTTCTGTGTGCAAGAAAAAGTAACCTGGCTCTTCCATGCTCATTTTTAAACCTTTTGTAATCGAATGCAGAGATAATGGTTTTACCTGTACCTGTGGCGGCAACCACAAGATTTCTGTTTCTTGTATGAATCGCTCGTTCTACCTCAAGCTTTTCTAATATTTCCTGTTGAAATGGGAATGGTTTGATATCGAAAAAAGTAAGCGGTGCATCCTGAGGAGTCTGCTTTTTCCCCTGATTCAGAGACTGAATCAACTTTTCCTTATGAATGGCTTCATCAAAAAGTTCGAATTCATCACTTTGCCAATAGGAGTCGAATGTTTTTTGAAATTTACCTATAATATGACTGACCTCCCTGGTTGTAATCTTTATATTCCATTCTAATCCATCAGTCAGTGCAGACCTTGAAAAATTGGAAGACCCTATGTAACCGGTATGAAATCCAGAATTTCTTTTAAACAGATAGGCCTTTGCATGAAGTCGCTCATTGCCCGTGTTATAGGATATCTTAACTCGTGTATTCTTCAATGAAGACAACAGTTGGATAGCTTTATAATCAGAAGCTCCCATGTATGTTGTAGTAATCACCCGTAATTGTCCGCCCCGATTGGTGAACTCCCTCAACTCTCGTTCGAGAATAATAATTCCCTTGAACTTGATAAATGAAACCAATAAATCAATTTGATCAGAAGAGAGAATTTCTTTTTTGAGTTCGCTTTCAAGGGATAAACCCACATTTCCTCCTGTAAACAGCTCACTCTGTGTTAAGCGTGTATAGGGAGTAATTTCCTTAAGGTGTAAATTAATATCAGAAAAATGCGCATCTACTTTTGAAAATACAGCCTTTAATATCGTTCCTTCTGTTGCTACCAAATCATCTTTAAACTCTTCCCTCTTCAGCTCCTCTTTTAGAAACAGAATAATCTTATTGGCAATCTCAATTTGAGTTTCAACCTGATTGTCGCCTTTAATATAATTCAGTGCGTTCTTAATGGTTTGTGATAAATGCTTCGACAGTACCATTGACGCTTCCTCCTTATCCAAGAATGATTTATTGATATAAAAACGGTCTTTATCAAGATCATTTATCTTTTGGGAAACCAATTGTGTAACCAGCTCTTCGTAAATACCATCAATCATATTACAAGCGATTCACTGTTTTAACTTTTATCAACAATCCTATACAATTCCATAGGAATAGGAATTTTTAAGTATGATGATCAAATCCCTTTAATCCTATAAATCTATGCAAAATCCAACACTTGTAATTCAATTTCGCATATTGAATATAGTTGTTTAAAAACTTTAGTACATAACATATGTTTACTAGTCATCCAATAACAATATCAAACAATTCAACTGTTCCATTCAAACCCACGAATCAACCACTCTCCTACCACCACCCACACACGAACATAAAATCTACTGAACTATTATGCGCTTTCTGTAACTTTAACCACCGGTATGCTGAAAGAAATTATCATTGCCATACAATCTTATG
>ENA-UOUJ01000305-UOUJ01000305.1-activated-sludge-metagenome-genome-assembly--contig:-NODE-305-length-37335-cov-9.848981_pt1 | contig 37335 bp, 35 predicted proteins | sample MGYA00249839_ERZ747224 | MGnify/ENA primary metagenome ERZ747224 (study PRJEB28782, sample SAMN03220277) | activated sludge metagenome | biome: wastewater; feature: sewage sludge; material... | reverse complement strand
CTCCTACATGGGCCCCAGCTGCGGTGGTTTCTGTAGTAGCGGCGCAAGCCGCGAACGGGGTTTTCCGATGCCGTGATGCGGGTGCTCAGAACCGGTAGCTCGCGCTCACGCCGGCATACACGCTGCGCTCGGGGCCGGGCTCGTAGTAGCGTTTGTTGCTGTCGCTGACGATCACCGAGCCCACGTATTTGCGGTCGAGCACGTTGTCCAAGCGCAGCAACTGACCGAATGTCCACGGCCCCTGACGTTGCTCGGCGGACAGTCGCAGATTGAAGAGCGTGTAGGCCGGCGCGGCCCGGTCGTTGTTGAGATCGCTGACCTCGACCTCACCGCGATGCAGTACCTCGCCGGCGAACGTCACGCCGGGTGTCGCCTGCCAGGCCAGTTCGGCGAACGCGGCAATGCGCGGAACGCCCGGGATGCGGTTGCCGGCCGCCACGGTGGTCCCGCGGCTGGTGAACGCCTCGTCGTACTCGGCTTGCATCCAGGTCAGCGAGGCGCGGGCCGTCAGTGTTCGCGTGAGCTCGGCGTGGGCCGCGAGCTCGATCCCCTGGCGCAATGTGCGACCGGCGTTCTGGTAGCTGGTGCGGCCCTCTTCCGAGGCGGACACGACGATCTCGTCGTCGGTCTCGATGCGGAACAGTGCGGCGTTGATCCGGGCGTTGTCGCTCACGAAGGTCTTGATGCCGATCTCCGCCTGGCGGCTGGTGCTCGGACGCAGCCCGAAATTGAAGCCGGTGGTGGGCGTCGCGTACGAGAGCTCGTTGAGGGTGGGCGTCTCGTAGCCCGCGCCCACGCTCGCATAGAGGTTGGTCGCCGGGCTCAGTGCATAGCTCACGCCGAGCGCCGGGGTGGTCTTGCTGAAGCGCACGCTGCCACTGTCGTCGGGGTTGTTGGCGCGGATATAGCGGTCTTCCACCTTGAACGAGACCCGCGAATGGCGGGCGCCGAGCGACCACTGCCAGGGTCCGCTCTTCCACAGCGCCTGGACATAGGGATCGATGCTGGTGATGGTGTCGAGTTCGTCGCGGCGCAGGGCTCCCTTCACCCCGAGCGTGCTGCCGACGAAGTTCTCGTAGCCGCGACGATCGTCCTCGGAATGGTCGTAGTCGATGCCGGCGGTCAGGGTAAGCTCGCCGCTTCCCAGCGTGCGTTGCGAGATCCAGCGCAGGCCCATGCCATGGAAGTCGCGGTCGAAGTCGACCACGCCGCCCGCATGGCGCGGGCTCGACTGGAAGCCCTTCGAGAACGACTGGTATTGGGTCACCGCGCGCCGTCCGGCATACGCCGACAATTGCAGGCGATCTTCGCCGAGACGGCGCTCGTAGGTGGCGCCGCCCTGCACATGGTGGATGCTCTTGCGCGTGTTGTAGCGGGCAGCGTAAGAGCGCTTCGGCGTCTCGGTGTCGAACGGATCGATGGTGAGCGACTGCGGATCGCGCTCGTAGGTCTCCCACGTCACCCCCAGCGGATCCTGCGTCTCCGGCTGGCGCAGCCCGTTCGCCACCAGGGTCAGCGTGCTGTCCTCGTCCGGGTTCAGCGTCAGCTTGGCGAAGCCCTGGTCGCGGCGGGTCTTGCTGTGGTCGCGGTAGCCGTCGGTGTCGAAGCGCGAGGCGTCGAGCACGAAGCCGATGCCGTCCTTCTCGCCCTCGGCGCCGACGCCGAACTTGGTCGTGCCCCAGCTGCCGCCGAGCGCGCTCGCGCGCACCCGCGGCTCGCCCTCGCCCTTGCGCGAGAAGAGCTGGATGACGCCGCCGGCGTGGTTGCCATACACGGTGGCGAAGGGCCCGCGCATGACCTCGATGCGTTCGGCGGTGTCGAGGTTGAAGGTCGCCGCCTGGCCCTGGCCGTCGGGGTTGGTGGCGGGGATGCCGTCGGCGATCAGCTTGACGCCGCGCACGCCGAAGGCCGCGCGCGCGCCGAAACCGCGCACCGAGATCTGCAGGTCCTGAGCGTAGTTCTGGCGGTTCTGGATCACCAGTCCGGGCACGCCGGCGAGCGCCTCGGAGGCATTCACGCCGAGGTTGCCGGCCTGGTTGGCGCGCATGTCCACCGAATCGACCGAGTAGGGCAGGTCGAAGCTCTCGGTGGCGGTGGGCGCGCCGGTGACCACGACCGGATTGAGCGTCACCGCCTCCGGGGCGGCCTGCTGCGCGCCGGCAAGGCAGGCGAAGCCGGCCAGCGCGCCGGGAACGCCGAGGCGGAGCAGGGCCGCGAGCTTCGTCGCGCGCGGGCCGCCGGCGATGGAGGAGACGACAGGGCGGGCGGGGGCGGTGGGGACTGTGCGGTGCTTCGGTTTCACGGTGGGACTCCTGGGCGGGCGTGACTCTCTGAACGATTGTCGCCGAGGGTCGGGGGGGCGCGCCTAGACGCAAGCTCCAGCGCCGCCTCCAGAAAATCATGAGTCTTGCGCTAAGTTGCGTTCCGGTTGCACGGGCGTGACCGTCCTGCGGACGAAGCTGCGATCGTGGCGAACGAAGTCCCACTGCTCGACCAGGCAGTGCCTGCCGGCCGCCGATCCGCACTGCGCCGGGCGGTCGCGCACTCCGGGTGCCTCGCCCCAGCGCAGGATGTTCACCGAATTGGGGACCTCGGCGCGCGTGCGTGACGAGACGGCGGTCCCGGCCTGTATGACCCAGAGTCGCCGCGCGAGACCCTGCGGTGCCAGGGTGTAGGGCAGATGAATGTGCCCGCCGAGGACGAGATCGGCGCCGGCGACCGACCAGGCGTGCAGGGCGGCCTGGTGGCCGCGCAACAGATTGGCGCGGTCGCTGGCGCGCGTCACCGCCGCCGGCTGATGAACCACCACCACGCGCAGCTGCTGCGGACTGGCCGCGGCCAGCAGGCCTGCCACGCGATCGATCTGCGCCGCGGACACCTCTCCGTTCTTGTGCCGCCAGGCACGCGTGGTGTTGACGCCGACGACCAGCAGGTCTGCCGACGCGTGCACCGGCTCGAGATCGGCGCCGAACACCTCGGCCCAGCGCGCGTACGGGCGGGTCAGGCGCGCCCACGGATCGAACAGGGCGATGTCGTGGTTCCCCGGCACCGCCAGGACCGGTGCGCCCAGCCGGTCGACGAAGGCCTTCGCCGCGCGAAACTGCGCAGGGCGCGCGCGCTGCGTGACGTCGCCCGCGAGCACGACGAGGTCCGGCTGCTGCTGCGCTGCCAGGGCGAGCAGGGCTTCGACCACCGGTCGCCGCTCGGTGCCGAAATGGGTGTCCGCGATGTGCAGCAGGACGCTCATGACACCGCCCTCATGTCGCGGTGTGGGGCGTGCTCGCCGTCCCTGCCGCACCCGGTGCCTGGAGCAGGTACAGGGGCTTGTCGAGCACGCGGATCTCGATCGGCGCGCGCATCCGCGCCACCTCGCCGTCGAAGGCCACCACGATCTCCCTCCGACCGCGCACCAGCCTCGGCTTCACCACCATGTGGGTGAATTCGAAGCTCTCCACGCCGGCGGCTTCACCCAGCCGGCCCATCGCCCCATGAAGCATCAGCCCGAGCATCGACAGCGTGCCGATGGGCCGCAGCATCAGCGCGGCGAGGCTGCCATCGCCGGGCGTGCCGACGACGGTGTCTTCCGGCTCCGCACCCAGCTGCTGCAGCTGCAGCCGGTTGTTGCCCACGAAGAGGGTCAGCGTTTGCACGTCGCGGACCGTGGCGCCGGTCTCGATGTGCAGGCGCAGCCGGCGCTGCGCGCGCAACAGCGTCGCGCAGCCGGCGACGAAGGCCACCCAGCGGCTGCGGCCGAAGCGGGCCTTGTAGGCCTCGCGGTCCTGCAGCAGCTCGGGATAGACGCCCAGACTGGCATTGACCAGGAAGACGCGGTCGTTGATGGCCCCCACCTGCACCGGCCGCGGGCGCGCATCGAGCACGTGCCGCACCGCGGCCGCGGGCTCGGTGGGGATGCCGTGCGTGCGCGCGAAGTAGTTGAAGGTCCCGTACGGGATGACGCCCATCGGGCAGCCCGCCGCGTGCGCCGCCTGCGCCACCGTGCCGAGGCTGCCGTCGCCGCCGACGGCGATCACCGCCGTGCCGCGCGCAAGCGCAGCCCCTGCAGCCTCGGCGGCGACGCATGCCAGCTCGTCCGGCGCGCAGATCCGCAGCTCGCCCCTGCGACCCCGGGCGGCGAGGGTCGATTCGATCACGGCACGCTTCGCATCGACATCGAGCGCGCCCGCAGAGGCGTTGATCACGAACAGCAGGGCGGATTCGGGATCGAGGCGCGGGGCCGGCATCGGGGAGCGCTGCGCGCGGGCGGCACCGATCGGCTCGGGCCGGAAACCATCAGTCATGTCGCACCAGGTTGGCGAACGCAGAGGAAAGATCTGCGCCATGAAGGCCGCGGACGAATCGGCTGCAAACCTACCATCAAAACGCTCTTGCGGTCGTGCCCGGCAGGCCCGCGCGGGGACTGGAGGTTGCGATCGGAGCGGAGCTCGCGGCGGAACTGTCGGATGCCGATGCCTGTCCGATTCAACGAATAGCATCAAGATTCCGTGTCAACGCAAAACGAAGAACCCGGAAGATCCCGCCTCGATCATTCATTCCTGGATCGTCATGGAAGACAAGGACTCCCGAGCACGGACCCGATCCGAATTCCTGAAGGACAAACGGCGAGCCAGCGTCGAACGAATCGCCGGTACGCACCTTGCGTCGATGGACGGCACGATGGCCGAGGCCCTCGGCCAGAGCAACCGGCAGCGGCTGGTGTGGCTGTCCTTTCTGGCGATGCCGCTGCTTTTTCCGGTGGCGCTCCCGGGCATGGCCTCGGTGGTCGGCGCCTTCTGCCTGCTGATCGCCTTCGGCCTGTGCATCGGCCAGCCCGTGCCCTTGCCGCGCTGGCTCGCGCGGCGCGAGATCGACGGTCGCGCGAGGGCGCTGCTGCAGCGCATGTTCGGCCGCGTCGTCGGCATCGTCGCGTCCCTCGGCCGCCCCCGCCTGCTGCGCCTGAGCGACCGCCCGGCGCGCGTGCTCAACGCTTCGATGCTCTCCATCGCCGGGCTATCGATGATGACGCCCGTGCCGATCATCAGCTTCGACAACGTGCTGCCCGCGCTGGCCATCGTGCTGATCTCCTGGGGCCTGCGCCTGCGCGATGGACTGATGCTGCTGGTCGGCTACCTGGTGACGCTGGCGGCGGCCGCCTCGGTGCTGCTGCTGTGGTGGGGAGGCAGCGCCGCCGTCGCCGGCTTGCTGTCGTGGGCGGGACTCGCTTCAGGGGGCTGATCGCGGGAGGCCGCGCGGTGGAGCGGGAGCCGCTCGGCAGCGCTTGCCGACCGGAGGCGCGCACTGCGCTGCCCGTAGTGCCTTCGGCAATGCAGCCATCCTGATGGCCGCCGGGATCACCGCCAGATTGCCGATCGCATCGTTGCGGCTGCACAGCCACACCGATCGCATGTTCGCGTCCCCCGACCGAAAGCGATACAACATCATCGCCATCCTGATCCTGCTCCTCGTGCCGTTTCAGTTCGCCTCGGCGGGCATCGAGGCGTATTGCGCGCCATCGGTCGGTGTCGCAACCAGCCATGGCGATCACCATCCGCATACCTGCCAGGTGGATGAAGGCGTTGCAGGGATGGAAGGGCAGCCTCACGCCGACTGCGGTTTCTGCCAGATCCCGGCGAGCGCTGCACTGCTCGATGCAGGCCGTGCTCGCGCAGGATATCGAGGACCTGACCGCGCTGAAGGTCAGCAAGACGCCGACCTTCCTCGTCAACGGTCGGAGCCTGCCCAGCTTCGGCCCCGAGCAGTTGGCTCGGCTGGTGGCGGAAGAGATCGGCAAGACCAGCCCGTGATCTGCTGACGCAGGGGGGGGCGCGTCGCAGGGGGAGGCGTACGGTGTGCCGGATCCCCGCGTCGACAGCTCGATCCGGCTCATATACCCTACCACCCTATCCTATTGGAGGAGGCCCCGATGAGCCACACCATCCGTGACAAGGCCAAGTTGTTGGCGCGCGTCCGACGCATACGCGGTCAGGTCGAGGCTCTGGAGCGAGCACTCGACGCCGAGAGGGAGTGTGCAGAGATCCTGCACCAGATCGCCGCCGTACGCGGCGCCACCAATGGCCTGATGGCCGAGGTGCTCGAAGAGCACGTCCGCACCCACATCGCCGATCCGGCGATCACCGACGCCGCCGAGCGCACCAAGGGCGCCGACGAGTTGATCGGCGTCCTGCGCACCTATCTCAAGTGAGCCTCCCCATGCATGCCGACAACCTTTCCACCTGGACGCACGACCACGTCTTCGATACCGGAAACGCGCTTGCCGAGCGCAGCACCTGGGTGGTGATGTGGATCACCGCCGTGGCGATGGTGGTCGAGATCACCGCAGGCTGGTGGTTCAACTCGATGGCGCTGCTGGCGGACGGCTGGCACATGAGCTCGCACGCCTTCGCCATCGGGGTATCCGCGCTGGCCTATGCGGCTGCGCGGCGCTACGCGAAGGATCCGCGCTTCGCGTTCGGGACCTGGAAGATCGAGATCCTGGGCGGCTTTGCCAGCGCGATCTTCCTGCTCGGCGTGGCGGCGATGATGGTCATCGGTTCCATCGAACGCATCGTGTCGCCGCAACCCATCCAGTACCAGGAGGCGATCGCGGTCGCCATCCTGGGCCTGACGGTCAACCTCGTTTGCGCGCTGATCCTGGGCAAGGCGCACCATCACGGGCACGATCACCACCACTGCCACGGTCACGCGCACGGCCACGATCATTCCGGTCATGGCCACGATCACCACCATCACGACCTCAACCTGAAGTCCGCCTACGTTCACGTCATCGCCGATGCGGCCACCTCGGTGCTGGCCATCGTCGCGCTCGTCGGCGGATGGATCTATGGCTGGTCCTGGCTGGATCCGGTGATGGGCATCGTCGGCGCGGTGCTGGTCGCCATCTGGGCGAAGGGCCTGTTGGTCGAGACGGGCAGGGTGCTGCTCGATCGCGAGATGGATCACCCGGTCGTCGCCGAGATCCGCGAAGTGATCGAATCCGGACCGGAGGCGGGCGACACCCGGATCACCGATCTGCACGTCTGGCGCGTCGGCAAGGAGGCTTACTCGTGCGCGATCGCGGTGGTGACGAAGGATTACGCGCTCACCCCCGACGTGGTGCGTGCGTGGCTGGCGGTGCACGAAGAGATTGTGCACTCCACGATCGAGATCCATCACCACGATGAACTTCAGGGAGGCCCTGCCGGAGCGGCCGTGTGAGGACATTTCTCCTCTATTTCGTTACCGCGATCGCCGAGATCGTCGGCTGCTATCTGCCCTGGCTGTGGCTCAAGCAGGGTGGCTCAGCCGGGCGGCCTTCGCCTGGCTGCTCATACTTCTTCGGGCCATCGATGGACTGAAGACCCGCCGCTCAGTGCGCCCCGCGCAGCTTCTGCACCCCCATCACCGCCGCGAGCACGGTCGCCCCGGCGACGATGCCCACGCCGGCGCCCGCGCCGGTGTTGATCAGCGCGCCGCCCACGCCGCCGAAGCCTGCGGCGAACTGCTCCACCGCGTGCGCCGCGCTCGGCCAGCCGTGCAGCAGGATGCCGCCGCCGACCATGAACATCGCCGCGGTGCCGACCACCGACAGCGTCTTCATCAGCCAGGGGGCGAAGCCCAGGATGGCGGCGCCGACGCGGCGGGTGAAGGCCGAGGCGCTGCGCTGCAGGTGCAGGCCGAGGTCGTCGAGCTTGACGATGCCCGCTACCAGCCCATACACGCCCACCGTCATCAGCAGCGAGATCCCGACCAGCACCGCCACGCGCTGGCCGAGCGAGGCTGCGGCCACGGTGCCGAGGGTGATCACCACGATCTCGGCCGACAGGATGAAGTCGGTGCGCACCGCGCCCTTGATCTTTTCCTTCTCGAAGGCGACCAGATCGACGTTCGGGTCAGCCACCGCCTGCAGGGTCTCGCGGTGCTCGGCCTCGTCCTCCGCTTTCGAATGCAGGAACTTGTGGGCGAGTTTCTCGAAGCCCTCGAAGCACAGGAAGGCTCCGCCGAGCATCAGCAGCGGGGTGATCAGCCAGGGCGCCAGCCAGCTGATCAGCAGCGCCGCCGGCACAAGGATGGCCTTGTTCACCATCGAGCCCTTGGCCACCGCCCACACCACCGGCAACTCGCGGCTGGCCTGCACGCCGGTGACCTGCTGGGCGTTGAGGGCGAGGTCGTCGCCGAGCACGCCGGCGGTCTTCTTGGCGGCGACCTTGGTCATGGTGGCGACGTCGTCCATGATGGTGGCGATGTCGTCGATGAGTGCGAGCAGGGTGGTTCCGGCCATGATGATGGGGTCTGGAGGCAAAACGGTGATGGTGACAGAAATTCATCGCCCGCAGCCGCCCGGCGCACCTGCGGCATCGCCCGATCCGGTGCGCTGGCGGCCGCAAGGCGTATTCCGGAACAATTTCGTGCTGCGCGGGCTGCGATCGCGGCATTAACATGGAAGCCTGTCGATCTCGAAGGGGCGGGTGCCCATGCCGGTGCAACTGCTGTTCGCCATGCTGCGCAACCCTGCATCGATCGGCGCCGTGCTGCCTTCCTCACGCACGCTGGCCAATGCGATGGCGGGCGCTGCAGTGGGTGCCGATACCGTGGTCGAACTCGGTGCCGGCACCGGCCCGGTCACCGAGGCCTTGATGCGTCGCCTGCCCGGTGTGCCGCTGATCGCCGTCGAGCTCCAGCCCGCGCTGGCACGACGGCTGCAGGCGCGCTTTCCCTCGGTCGATGTGCGCGAGGCCGCCGCCAAGGAGGTCGTCGATGGCCTCATCGAGCGTCCCGGACGTCTGGTGCTGGTCTCCAGCCTGCCTTTCCGCTCCCTGCCCAGGGAGGTCGCGGCGGAGACGGTCGACAGCATCTGCCGATTCCTCGTCCGCGACCGCGAGCGCAAGCTCGTGCAGTTCACCTACCAGCCGCGTGCGCCGTTCGCGGTGCCGCGCCACCTGCGCTGGCATCGGCGCGTGGTGGTGTGGCGCAACACGCCGCCGGCGGGGGTGTGGGAGCTGCGCGCGGTGGAATGAGGGGCCCGCGCAGCGGCAGGTCACTCGCGGGCGCAGCGGCCCTCAGTCCCAGCGCGAGGCGTCCTCGTCGCGCTCGAAGGCGATCGTCGCACCCTCGGCGAGCAACTCGCGGATGCGCCAGGGCACGCCCTCGGCGTCTAGCTCGACCAGACCGATGCCGGCGCCGTTGAGCAGGCGGCGGCTGCGCGCTGCGCCCTCGTAGCGGCGCGGCGTGACGCGCATGTGGCGACGCCGGGTAAGCCAGTTGAGCGGCGAGCGCGGCGAATACATCCAGCGGTTGAGACGGTCGAGCACCGCGAGCAGCCTGGGCGGGAACTCGTTGCGCACGCCGCTGCTGCAGATCTGCCAGATGTCCGGCCCGCGCACGCGGCCGCGCAGCTCGACGTCGTAGACGAAGGAGTAGTGCACGTCGCCCGAGAGCACGACGAAGTTCCGCGGCGTGCGGCGGTGGCGAAAGATGTTGAGGATGGCCTGCGCCGAGCCCGGGTGTGCCATCCAGTTCTCCGCATCCACCATCAGCGGGTGGCCGAACCAGGTGAAGATGCGCTGGAGGGTCTCGATCAGCTTGACGCCGAAGATCGGCGCCGGCGAAACCAGCAGCACCGCGGGCAGGCCGCGCAGCACCTGCTGCAGGTCGGTGAGCGACTCCCAGTCCATCAGCCCGGAGGGGCGGCGCGCGGTGTGCTCCGAGCGCCAGCGCCGGGTTCGGGTGTCGATCACCACCAGGGGCGGGGTGGTCGGCCAGGTGTAGTGCCAGTCCTCGAAGCGCAGCAGCGCGTCGATGCAGTCGTCGTGTTCCTGCGCGCCGGGCGCGTCCAGGCTGCGCTGCAGGCCGTCGAAGAGCGCATCGTCGAAGGCGTCGGGGTGGTTGCCCCAGGCCTGGTTCAATGCGTAGGCGACGATCGCGTTGCCGATTACCCGGCGCGAGAAGGGATGGCCGTAGGCGATCTCCTCCCATTCGCGGCTCAGGTTCCAGTCGTCGGTGACGTCGTGGTCGTCGAAGATCATCGCTACCGGCACGTGTGCGAGCGCGCGTCGCACCGCCGGCAGTTCGGCGACGAAGGCCTCGATCAGGCCTTGCTCCTTCGCCCACAGCGCGTCCTCTTCCTGCGAAAGGCCGGACGGCGGCGCCACGCTCAGCCCCTTCCACGGCGCGGGCGACCACACCAGCAGGTACATCGCCAGCACCTCGGCCAGCGTGATCAGGTGGTTGTGCGCGCTCGCCGAGGTGAACACCGGCTTCTCCACGCCGCCGAAGAGCACCTCGAGCAGGGCGTAGTTGCGCTTGTGCCGGGGCAGCAGGGTCTCGCGCCGGTAGTAGCAGGCGGGGTGGTGGCGCAGCGCGTCGGTGTCGCCCACCTCGGTCTCGCCCGCGGCCTCGAGGCGCTCGGCGGGCAGCCCGAGGCGGTCGATCAGGGCGTGGATGGCGCCCAGCATGGGGCCGGCGACGTCGTCGGCGTAGATCTGGTCGCCGCTCATCACCAGCGCCGAGGGCCAGCCGGGCAGCCCGTCGGGGCCGGGCACCGGCTCGGCATCGGTGGCGCCGCGCGCGATCAGCTCGGCGAGCAGGCGGTCGACGCGCACCAGGCCGTCTCCGCCGTCGTGGTGCGGCTTGCGGCAGGAGCCGTGCAGCAGCGCGGCGACGCGCGGCGCGAACACGAAGCCGGGGAGCGCGCGCCCCGGGTAGCACAGGTCCGCGGCCCAGTCCTGCCAGCCCAGCCAGGGTGCGGCCTCGTCGTCGGCGGGCGCGAGCTCGAGCGCGTAGCCGATCCAGCGGCTGGCGGGCAACTCGGCCTCGAGCGCGAAGTCGAGCAGCAGGTAGTGCAGGTGTTCGCCGGCGCGCAGGCTGCGGTAGTGCGTCCGCTCGGTGGTGTCGACCGGGCGGATCTCGCTGCCGTCGTCCGGATGCAGGACGATGCGCGCGCGCAGCGGGCGGGAGGCGGCAAGCCAGAGCACGACCCGGCGCGCCTCGACCCGGCGCAGGATGGGGCCGGCGAGGACCAGGTCCGGCACGTTGTCGCTTGCCGGGACGCTCATCGGGGCGTGAGAGGGGGGCGGTTGTGCATGCCGGGTTTATATATCAAACCCGCCGGATCGACGTCACCCCGGGCACTGGCTTCAACCGGCAGCGCTACACCTCGATCAGCCTGCAGCGCACCGCGACGAGTGCGATCTCGGCAGCGTTGGAGACCTCGAGCTTCTGCTTGATGTGGTACAGGTGGGTGCCCACCGTGCTCGGGCTCAGGCTGTGGCTTTCGGCGATCTCCGCCACGCTGCGCCCGCGCGCGAGCTGCAGGAAGACGGCGAACTCCTTCTCGGTGAGCGCGGCGATGGGGTCGCCGCCGCCGGAGAACTGCGCGAGCGCGAGGGCCGGCGCGATCGCCGGGTCGATGTAGCGCTGGCCGCGCGCGACCGTGGCCACCGCGTGCAGCAGCTCGTCCGGATGGGCGCGCTTGGACAGGTAGCCGCCCGCGCCGGCACGCAGCGCGCGCGCGGGGATCTGCGCATCGTCGTGCGCCGACAGCATCAGCACGCGCGCGCCGGGGTGGTGGGCGAGAACGCGTTCGAGCGCGCCCAGCCCGCCGATGCCTGGCATCGACACGTCCATCAGCAGCAGGTCGGGTTGCAGCGGACCGAAGGCCTGCACGGCCGCCTCGCCGCAGTCGGCTTCGCCGACGACCTCGGCACCGGCGCCCTCGAGCAGCAGGCGAAAGCCCATGCGCACCACCGCATGGTCGTCGGCGAGCAGGATGCGCAGGGCATGGAGGGAAGGCGGTTTCATCATTGGGTGACCGGGGCGGGGTGGGGGAGGCGGGCGCGCACGCACAGGCCGCCAGCGGGCGGGCTGTGCAGTTCGAGCCGACCGTGGAGCTCGGCAAGGCGTTCGCGCATGCCGGCAAGGCCATGTCGGCCCGGGGTGGGCTGCGCGCCCAAGCCGCGGCCATCGTCACGGACCTCGACCTCGATCTCCGCACGCCCGCCCTTGCGGCGCAGGCCGACGCGGACCTGGACCGTGCGCGCGTGGGCGTGGCGGGCGACGTTGGTCAGGCTCTCCTGGAGCACGCGCAGCAGGGCGAGGCCGACGCTGTCGTCGAGCGGCTCGTCGCGTGCTTCGCCGAGGGGCTCGATCTCGCAGCGCAGCTCGATCCCCTCGTGATGGCTCGCCCACAGCGCGCAGTAAGCCTGCAGCGTGTCCTCGATGCGCTCGTGCGCGGCCGGCGCGTCGCGGCGCAGGCGCTGCAGGATCGCGTGCACGCCGTCCTGCATGTGGCCGGTCATCGCGAGGATGGCCTGCGCACTGCCGTGGATGCCGGGCTGCTCGGCGCTGCGCTGGAGGATGGCGCCGGCGATCGAGCGCACCGCGGTGATGCTCTGGCCGAGCTCGTCGTGCAGTTCGCGCGCGATCGCACGGCGTTCCTGCTCCAGCCTTGCCTGGATCGTGCGCGCGACGCTCTGGTCCGCTTCGAGGCGGGCGTTGGTGGCGCGCGACTCGTCCAGGCTGTCGGCGAGGCGGTTGTAGCTGCGCGCCAGCAGCGCGAGCTCGCGCGTGGCGTATTGCGGCAGGCGCTGGTCGAAGCGGCCGCACGCGCCGTGCTCGAGTGCGGCATGGATCTCCTGCAGCGGCGCGAGCGCGCGCCGGATCGCCAGCCGGGTGGCGAGCCAGAGCGCGAGCAGCAGCGCGCATGCCCAGCCGAGCGCGGCGACGAGATGGTCCCAGGCGTCCAGCACCGCGCGCGAGGTGTCGGGTGTCAGCACGACCTCGAGCGCGCCCGCGTCGAGCCGGCGCGCGCCGAGCTCGGGTGCGACGTGCGCCGCGAACCAGGCCGGCGCGTCGCGACCCGCCTTGTAGGGCGACTCGGGTGACACGTAGAGACGCTCTCCGCCGGCGCCGAAGACCTCGAGCCGGTTGGCGCGGATGCGCCCGACCGCGGCGAGTCGCCCCAGCAGCCGCTCGCGCACCTGGGCGTCGCCCTCGCGCTGCTCCGCCAGCACCACGACCAGCCACTGCTGCGCGACGCGGGTCGCCGCCTCGACCTCCTCGTGGATGGCCTGGCGCGTCTCGCGCATCCATACCGCCGCGCCGACGCTCATCAGCACCGCGATCAGCACGGTGAGCACCAGGCTCAGGCGAGCCTGCAGGCTGGGTGCGCGCGCGCAGCTCATGTCGTCTGCCGCAGAAGGCTGGCCTGCGCGGAGAAACCGCCGCCGCGACGGTCGCGCAGCACGAAGGGCTGGCGCAGGCCGAGCGCGGCGTAGCCGACGATGCCGCACCATTGCGTGGCGAAGCAGGCTGCGGCACCCCCCCGATTGAATGCACAGGGCGCGAGCAGGGTGCGTGCGGTCTGGTTGGCGAGCATCACCGTGCCATCGGCGTCGAACAGCACCATGGCCTCGAGCGGGGTGCCGAGCACGTTCGCGTAGCGGTGGAAGCGCAGCAGCAGGAAGCCCTGCGGCTCGGTCTCGATCAGGCGGTGCTCGATGATGCAGGCGGCGGTGTGGAGCAGCGCGTTCGCATGGCCGAGCCATTCGAGCGGTGCCGCGTCGGCATCGATGAAACCGAGCAGCGCGCCGGCCGGCGGCAGGATGGGCACCGCGATGCCGAGCTGGCTGGGCGGCACGGCCGTTCCACACGTCGGTGCGGGTGCCGAGGCCGGCGGAGGGGCGTCGCCGCCCGGCCCTTTCATGGCAGCGGGCGGCGCCAAGCCGCGGGAGCGCGCGGTGGCCTCGCCATCGGACGAGCCGATCGCACGTAGCACGCCACCCGCGCTGTCGGCGAGCAGCACGGTGATCGTCGGGCTGTCGAGCTGCCGATGGAGGTCCTCCATGGCCGGTGCCGACAAGGCGACCAGGCGCTCGCGGTCGAGTGCCATGTTCACCGCATGCCGAACGGGTGGCGATGCGTCCTCGGCGGCAAGCACGGCCGGGTTGCCCCGGTCGGAGGCGGGAGTCGGAAGAATGCTGGACATGTCCTTCATGATCCTGGAATCGCTGCGGCCGAAGCCGCCTGTGCGCAGCCATGCAGGATTCGTGCCGAGGTCGACGATGGGCCGACAGCGGTCCTGGCTCCTGTGGGCCGGGCTTTCCGGGCGGCCCGTTGTTGCGTCCCTGAGCAGAACTGTTCCCAAACGGAACAGTCGTCGGTGCAGCAAGCCGGTTGCAGTCTGTCGGGCAAGCCCGCCGTGGAGCACTGGCGGGTACTGGCATGGAACCTGCTGGGGATGGGTACAAGAGCCGTGTATCCGTTCCCGGGTCGCGCACAACGATGGAGGAGACCCCATGCCGTACTTCTTGGCCCGCCTGATCGGCATCGTGATGCTGGCCTGCGCCGCGGGCACGGTGGCGTTCGCGGCCGACCGGCCGGTGGTCCGCGTCGGTGTGCTGCAGTTCGGCACGGTGAGCTGGGAACTCGAGACCATGCAGCGGCACGGCCTGCTCGAGCGCGAGGGGGTGGACATCCGCATCGTGCCGCTCGCGCTCAAGGATGCCGCCAACGTCGCCATCCAGGGCGGCGAGGTCGATGTGATCGTCAATGACTGGCTGTGGGTCGCACGCATGCGCTCGGAGGGCGCAGGTTTCGTCTTCGTGCCCTTCTCGCAGGCGGTCGGCGGCATTCATGCACGTCCGGACGCAGGCATCGCCAGCCTCGCCGACCTGCGCGGCAAGCGTCTGGGTGTTGCCGGCGGTGCCCTCGACAAGAGCTGGCTGTTGCTGCGCGCCTATGCCCGCAAGACCGTGGGCGAGGACGCCGCGAGCTTCCTGCGGCCGCAGTTCGCCGCGCCGCCGCTGCTCAACGAGCTGGTGACGCGCGGCGAACTGCCGGCGGCGATGAACTTCTGGCATTACGGCGCCCGCCTCGCCGCCGCCGGCATGCCCGAAGTGCTGGGCATGAAGGAGATCCTCGCCACGCTCGGCATCGGCGACGAGATGCCGCTGGTCGGCTGGGTGTTCGGCGAGCGCTGGGCGCGCGCCAACCGGGCGGCGATCGCGGGTTTCCTGCGCGCCTCCGCGGCGGCCAAGGCGCTGCTGCGCGAGTCCGACGCGGCCTGGGAGGCGCTGCGCCCGTCGATGCGCGCCGAGGACGAGGCTAGCTTCGTCGCGCTGCGCGAGGGTTTCCGCGCGGGCATCCCGCACGCGTCGGGCGAAGAGGGCGAGCGCGCCGCCGCGCGCGCCTTCGCGATCCTCGCTGCGGAAGGGGGCGAGGCCCTGGTCGGGCGCGCCCGCGAGATCGCGCCGGGCACCTTCTGGCATGGAGGCGGGGGGCGGTGAGCGCGCGGCGCCTCGCCCCGCCTGCACCCGCCGTGCCCGCGCGTCCCCAGGTGACCTCGTCGACCTCCCCGCACGAGCCCGCTGCCGCGGTGCCGCAGGGGGCGCTCGCCCGGCGTGACGAGGGGAGGCTGCGCATCGCCTCGCTGGTCGTCTTCGTCCTCCTGTGGCAGCTCGGCGCCAGCCTCGCCGACAGCCGAACGTTGCCCGATCCGCTCGCGGTGCTGGCGCGCATCGGCGCCGAGACGGCCTCGCTCGCGCTGCCCGGCCACCTCGCGGTGACCCTCGGCCGGGTCGCGGTCGCCTTCGCCGCGGCGATGCTGGTGGGCGCGCTGGTCGGCATGGCGATGGGGCGCTGGCGCAAGGTGGATGCCTTCCTCGACGCCTGGCTGGTGCTCGGGCTCAACATCCCGGCGCTGGTCACCATCATCCTGTGCTACGTGTGGTTCGGGCTCAACGACTGGGCGGCGATCCTCGCGGTAGCGATCAACAAGATCCCCACCGTCATCGTCACCGTGCGCGAGGGTGCGCGTGCGGTCGACCCGAGGCTGCTCGAGGTTGCGCGCGCCTACCGCCTGGGCCGTCGCACCACCTTCCTGCGCGTGTATCTGCCGCAGCTCGTGCCCTATCTGACGGCGGCGGCGCGCTCGGGCCTGTCGCTGATCTGGAAGATCGTGCTGGTGGTCGAGCTGCTCGGACGCAGCGAGGGCGTCGGCTTCCAGCTCAACGTCTTCTTCCAGTTCTTCGACATCACCGGCATCCTCGCCTACACCCTGGTCTTCGCCGGCGTGGTGCTGGCCGCCGAGGGCTGGGTGCTGCGTCCGCTCGAGCGCCGGCTCGGCGCCTGGAGGGCATGAACGATGCTGGACATCCGCATCGACACCAAGCGCTACCCCGACCGCGGCGGGCGGCCGCACCTGGCCTTGTCCGGCCTGCGCATGCAGGTCGCGCGCGGCGAGTTCGTCTGCGTGGTGGGGCCCTCGGGCTGCGGCAAGAGCACGCTGCTCGCCATCGTCGGCGGGCTCGATCGCGCCTGCGCGGGCGAGGTGAGCATGGACGGCGGCGCGCCGGCCGACCTCGGCTTCATGTTCCAGGAGCCACGCCTGATGCCGTGGATGAGCGTGCTCGACAACGTGCTGCTGGTGGTGCCCGACGCTCTGCGCGAGCAGGCGCGCGCGCGGGCGGTAGAGCTGCTGCGCGCGATGGAGCTCGGCGACGTGCTCGACGCCTACCCCGGGCGGCTCTCGGGCGGCATGATGCGCCGCGTCGCGCTCGCCCGCGCCTTCGTGAACGAACCCGCGCTGCTGCTGATGGATGAGCCCTTCGTGTCGCTCGACAGCCCGACCGCGAACCGGCTGCGCGCGATGCTGGTGGCGCAGTGGCAGCGCTGCCAGGCGAGCGTGCTCTTCGTCACCCACGACCTGCGCGAGGCGCTCGCGCTCGCGGACCGCATCTGCTTCCTGTCGCCGTCGCCGGGGCGGGTCGTGCTCGAGTTCGCGGTCGATCTGCCGCGCCCGCGCGATCCATCCGGTGCGCAGCTCGAACAGCTGCACGCAGAGCTGCTCGCCCGCCATCCCGAGCTGCTCGCCGGCCTGCCGGCGCTGCGCGAGGAGGCGGCCCATGACTGAGGCGCGCGAAGTGCTGCTCGAGGCGCAAGGAGTGCGCAAGGCCTATGGCGCGCGCCCGGCCCTGAAGGGCGTGGACCTGGCGGTGCGCACCGGCGAGTTCGTCGCCCTGCTCGGGCCCAACGGCGCCGGCAAGAGCACGCTGTTCCAGTTGCTGACCGGCCTGTTCGACGCCGACGCCGGCGAGCTGCGGGTGTGCGGCGAGGACATGCGGCGCACGCCGGTGCGCGCGCTCGGCCGCATCGGCGTGGTGTTCCAGCAGATGACGCTGGACCTCGACCTGAGCGTCGAGGCCAACCTCGTCTTCCATGCGCGCCTGCACGGCATCGGCGGTGCCGAGTCGCGCGTGCGCATCGCCGACGTGCTCGCGCGCGTGGGTCTCGCCGAGCGCCGCGCCGACCGCGTGCGCGAGCTCTCCGGCGGCAACCGGCGCAAGGTCGAGCTCGCGCGTGCGCTGCTGCACCGGCCGGCGGTGCTGCTGATGGACGAGGCCACGGTCGGCCTCGACCCGGCCTCGCGCCGCCATCTGCTCGACGAGGTGCTGGCGCTGCGCGCCGCGGGCGTCGGCGTGCTGTGGGCCACCCACCTGGTCGACGAGGCTGAGGTCGCCGACCGCGTGCTGGTGCTCCACCGCGGCGAACTCCTGGCGGCAGGTCGCCCGGCCGAACTGACTCGGGCCGCGGGATGCGCGCATCTGGCGGACGCCTTCCTGAAACTCACTGGCACGCCGCAGGCGGCCGAGCCCTGAAGAATCACACACCGGCAACGTGCCACCCACCGCCGCAGCGCAGCCCGCTGTGGCAAGCATAAAGAGGAGACCTCCACCATGACCCGACCGAAGACCCCGATCCGCACGCTCGCCGCGCTCCTGAGCCTTGGCCTGTGCGCCGGCGCCGCGCTTGCCAAGGACACCGGCTACCTGTTCGTCAGCAGCGAGAACGACAACGCGGTGACCGTGCTCGATGGCAAGAGCTTCCAGGTCGTCAAGACCATCGCCACCGGCGAACGCCCGCGCGACATGAAGCTTTCGGCCGACCGCAGCCAGGTCTTCGTGATCGCCAGCAACAGCGAGCGCGTGGACGTGATCGACATCGGCAAGCTGGAGGTCGTGCGCAGCATCGACGTCGGCGAGGACCCGGAGATGTTCGACTTCTCCAAGGATGGCAGCCGCATCTACGTCTCCAACGAGGAGGACGCCGAGGTCTCGGTGATCGACGTGGCCGCCAACAAGGTGCTGGCGAAGATCGAGGTGGGCGAGGAGCCCGAGGGCGTGCTCGTCGGCAAGGACGGCAGCCGGCTCTACGTGACCTCGGAGGTGGCCAACATGGTCCATGTGATCGACACCGCCAGCAACGCGATCCTCGCCAACGTGGTGGTCGGCAACCGCCCGCGCCGTTTCGCCGACACGCCGGACGGCAGCGAGGTGTGGGTGACCAACGAGCTCGGTGCCTCGGTGACGGTGCTCGACGCGAAGGCCAACGCGGTGAAGGAGACGGTCACGTTCGCGCCGAAGGGCTTCCGCAGCGACGATGTGACGCCGGTGGGCATCGTCATGACGCGCGACGGCAAGACCGCCTACGTGACCCTGGGCCGCGCCAACCATGTCGCTGTGGTGGACGTCGCCACGCGCAAGGTGCGCGACTACGTGCTGGTGGGCAGCCGCGCCTGGGGCGCGACGCTGAACCGCGACGAGTCGATGCTGGTGGTGGTCAACGGCCTGTCGGACGATATCTCGCTGGTCGACACGAAGACCAACAAGGTGCTGCGCTCGGTGCCCGTCGGCCGCGTGCCCCACACCGCGGTGATCGACGATTGAGGCCGCTTTCGCGCCTCGCGGCGCTCCTACACAAACCGCCGCGTGCCGGGGCGGGATGTAGGAGCGGCGCCAGCCGCGAACGAGACCCGCCGCGCTTCGGGCAGATGTAGGAGCGCCGCAAGGCGCGAACGAGACCCGTCGCGCTTCGGGGTGGGATGTAGGAGCGCCGCAAGGCGCGAACGGGAACCGTCGCGTCTCGGGGTGGGATGTAGGAGCGCCGCAAGGCGCGAATGGGAACCGTCGCGTCTCGGGGTGGGATGTAGGAGCGCCGCAAGGCGCGAATGGGAACCGTCGAGAACGGGGCCGTGGCGGTCTGGAAGGATCGATGGAGATGAACATGAATTCGCGTGCCTTGACGCACATCGCCCTGGCGGCCTCGCTGCTGTTGTTCGCGCTCGTCGCCGGGGCTGCGGAGGTGATCCGCTTCGGCTACCTGGAGCTGAACGAGGACTCGCGCTACGACGAGCGCAAGGCCTTCTTCCGCACCTTGTCGCGCCCGCTCGGCGCGCCCTTCGCCGGTGCCGAGGTGGCGCTGCGCGAGTCGCGCTTCGTCGGCCAGGCGATCGGGGTGAGCTTCGACATCGTGCGTGCGCGCGGCGCCGACGCGCCCGCGCTCCTCGCCGAGCTGGAGAAGCTGCACGCCGAGGGCGTGCGCCACTTCCTCATCGACGCGCCGGGCAAGGTGGTGGCCGAGCTCGCCGCCGCCACCCGCGGCCGCGAGCTGCTGCTGTTCAACGTCTCTGCGCCCGACGACGCGCTGCGCCAGGCGCAGTGCCAGGCCCACCTCTACCATACGATCCCCAACCACGGCATGCAGGCCGACGCGCTCGCCCAGTTCCTGGTGGCGAAGAAGTGGCGCAACGTGCTGCTGCTGCAGGGGCCGCGCGACGAGGACAAGCTCGTCGGTGCCGCGTTCGAGAACTCGGCGCGCCGCTTCGGGCTCAAGATCGTCGACAAGAAGGACTTCGTCCTCAGCAACGACCCGCGCCAGCGTGAGCTCGGCAACGTCGGCCTGCTCACCGCCGGCGGCGACTACGACGTGGTCTTCGTCGCCGACAGCGACGGCGAGTTCGCGCGCAGCGTGCCCTACGACACCGTGCGCCCGCGCCCGGTGGTCGGTGCCGAGGGCCTCGTCGCCGAGGCATGGCACTGGGCGTGGCCGCGCCACGGCGCGCCGCAGCTCACCAGCCGCTTCGAGAAGCAGGCCAAGCGCCACATGGGCAGCGCCGACTGGGCGGCCTGGGTGGCGGTGAAGGCCGTGGTCGAGGCGGTGGTGCGCACCGGCAACGCGCCCTTCGACAAGCTCGTCGCCTACCTCGGCGGCGAGGAGATCACCATCGACGGCTTCAAGGGCAACCGCCTCTACTTCCGCGACTGGGACCGCCAGCTGCGCCAGCCGCTGCTGATCGCCACCCACAATGCGGTGATCGAGCGCGCGCCGCTGCAGGGCTTCCTGCACCAGACCAACAACATGGACACGCTGGGCTTCGACCGCCGCGACAGCCGGTGCAAGCCGTGAGGGTGACCGGATCGTGAATCCGCCATCGCCCGCTCTGTCCGCTTCGCGAGGATGTCGATGAGACCCGCCCACGCCCTGCTCGCGCTGCAGGCGGTCGCCAGCCGCGAGATCGCCAAGTTCGTCCGCCAGGGCGGCCGGCTGGCCTCCGCGCTGGTGCGGCCGCTGCTGTGGCTGGTGGTGTTCGCCGCCGGCTTCCAGAACGTGTTCGGGGTGTCGATCATCCCGCCCTACGACACCTACATCCCCTACCAGACCTACATCGTGCCGGGCCTGCTCGGCATGGTGCTGCTGTTCAACGGCATGCAGTCCTCGCTGGCGATGGTGTACGACCGCGAGATGGGGGTGATGCGCCTGCTGCTCACCGCGCCGCTGCCGCGCTGGTACCTGCTGCTGTGCAAGCTGCTCGCCGGGACCTTGCTGTCGGTGCTGCAGGCCTACGTCTTCCTTGCCGTCGCGGCGCTGTTCGACGTCGGCGTGCCGTGGTCGGGCTGGCTGTACGCGCTGCCGGTGCTGGTGCTGGCCGGCATGATGCTGGGCGCGCTCGGCCTCTTGCTGTCGGTCAACATCCGCCAGCTGGAGAACTTCGCCGGCACCATGAACTTCGTCATCTTCCCGATGTTCTTCCTGTCACCGGCGCTCTATCCGCTGTGGAAGCTGGAGGAGTCGGGCGCCACCGTCATCCACTTCCTCGCCAGCGGGAATCCCTTCACCCACGCGGTCGAGGCGATCCGCTTCGCGCTCCACGGCCAGGTGGCGGTGCAGTCGCTGGCGATCGTCGCCGGCTGTCTCGCCGTCTTCTTCCTGCTCGCCGCCTGGGGCTACGACCCGCAGCGCGGCCTGTTGCGGCGCACCGGCAAACCGGGCTGAGCCCTTGGCGAGGAAACGAGCGGGCCGCGGGATACAATCCGCGGCCCGTTTCGTCCCGTCTCGCCCATGTCCGCTCCGTCCGCCGCTCTGCCGATCGATCCCGCCTGCTTCGCGCTGCTCGACGATTGCCACGCCACCGCGGCCGCACCGTCCAGCCGTCTTTACGGCGGCCTCGTGCGGGTGCATCGCTGCGCCGATCCGTGCGCGCTGGAGGAGATGTGGGCCGCAGTGGATGCAGACCTGCGCACCGGCCTGCACGCCGTGGTGCTGGCCGACTATGAATGGGGCGTGCGGCTGAATGGCGTCGTGTACGCGGGGCCGCAGCCGGAGCGGGACGGCGGCCTGCGCGTGCTGATGTTCGCCACGCTGCAGAAGCTATCGACCGTGGCGGTCGAGTCCTGGCTGGCGGCGGCGGAGATCGACGAGGCGCCTGCCGGCGCGCTCGGCCTGCGCGCCTCGGTCGATCGCGCGGCCTTCGAGGAGGCGATCGCGCGCATCCATCACGCCATCGCCGAGGGCGAGACCTACCAGGTCAACTACAGCTACCGCCTCGACTTCGAGACCTTCGGCTCGCCGCTCGCGCTCTACCGCCGCCTGCGCGCGCGCCAGCCGGTGGGCTTCGGCGCCTTGATCCGCCTGCCCGTCGAGGCCGGCGGGCCGGACTGGGTGCTGTCGTGCTCGCCGGAGCTCTTCCTGCGCCACCACGACGGCCAGCTGCAGGCGCGCCCGATGAAGGGCACCGCTGCGCGCAGCGGCGACGACGCGGCCGATGCGCTCGCCGCGCGCCGGCTCGCCGCCGACGCCAAGAACCGCGCCGAGAACCTGATGATCGTCGACCTGCTGCGCAACGACCTCGGTCGCGTCGCGCGCACCGGCAGCGTGCGCGTGCCGGCGCTGTTCGAGGTCGAGCGCTACCCGACCGTGCTGCAGATGACCTCCACGGTCGAGGCCGCGCTCCCCGAGGACGTCGGCTTTCCCGCGCTGCTGCGCGCGCTGTTTCCCTGCGGCTCGATCACCGGCGCCCCCAAGCACCGCACGATGCAGCTCATCACCGAGCTCGAGACCACGCCGCGCGGCCTCTACACCGGCAGCCTCGGCTGGATCGACGCGCCGCGCCCGGGGCACGCCTGCGGCAACTTCTGCCTGTCGGTGGCGATCCGCACGCTGACGCTGGAGCGCATCGAACAGGGTGCGGATGCGCTCGCCGGCGCGCGGCATCGCGGCCGCATGGGCGTGGGCGCCGGCATCGTGATCGACAGCGCGGCTGCCGACGAGTACGCGGAATGCCGGCTCAAGGCGCGCTTCCTCAGCGTGCTCGACCCCGGCTTCGCGCTCTTCGAGACGATGCACGCGACCCGCGAGGCCGGCGTGCGCAATCTCGACCGCCACCTCGCCCGCCTCGAAGCCAGCGCCGCCGCGCTCGACTTCGTGTTCGAGCGCGCAAGCGTCGAGGCTGCGCTCGGCGGCCAGCTCGCCGCGCTGCCGCCGGCCACGCCCTCGCGCCTGCGCCTGGCGCTGCACAAGGACGGCCGCCTCGAGTTCGCCGCCGCCGCGCTCGAGGCGCTGCCGCCCGGCCCGGTCACGGTGCGGCTCGCCGAGCGCCCGCTCGACGACCCGCACGGCCTCGGCGCGCACAAGACCACGCTGCGCGCGCGCTACGACGAGGGCCTGCGCGCCGCGCTGGCCGCGGGCGCCTTCGACACGCTGTTCTTCGACTCGGCGGGCCGCCTCACCGAGGGTGGGCGCAGCAACGTCTTCGTGCTCCTGGACGGCGAGTGGCGCACCCCGCCCGCCGGCCGCGGCGTGCTGCCCGGCACGATGCGCGCCGTGCTGCTGGAGGATCCGTCCTGGGCCGCGCGCGAGGCTGAGCTGCGCGTGGAGGACCTGCTGCGCGCCCAGCGCATCGTGCTGACGAACGCGCTGCGCGGGGTTGTGGAGGCGAGGCTGGACGAAGCGGGCCGAAACCTTTGCGGCGCCATGCTGGCCCGGGCACCGGCCGATCCGGCGGGAGCTTGCGGCCGCGCGGGCTAGGCGCGGCCCGGGGCGCGAACGGCGCGGTTCGTCATTGCCCGCCGTCGCTCAGCAGCTGCGGCAGGCAAGCCGCTCCCGACTCGGCGAACACACGATGCACCTGCACACCCGCCGCACCCGCGCGGCGTACGTCGGCGACGTCGGCGGCGTGACGGATGCCGCCGACCGCGACCAGGGTCGGCCCTGCAGGCACGAGGCCGTTCAGCGCGCGCAGCCGCAGCAGGCGCCCGGGATGATCGGGCAGCACGGCCGTGAGCAGGTCGAAGCCCGCCGCCGCTGCGGCTAGCGCGATCGCTGGCGGCGCCTCGTTCGCCCCGCCGAGCCTGAACTTGAGCGCGAGTGGAACCCGGCGCGGCAGTCCGGCGCGCGCTGACGCCACCGCGGCCTCGACGAGCGCCAGCCGTGCGGGCGCCAGCAGCGGCGCGCAGGCGCGCGCGGACAGGTTGAAGCTCAGGTAGTCCGCCGCGTCCCAGGCGCCGTAGAGCCCGGCGAGCCAGCACGCGGCGAGCGTCCTGGGCGCTGCGTCGGCGGGCTGGCCGAGGCCGATGCCGATCGCGGTCGCGCCGGGCGCGCGCGCGGGTAGGGCGGCGAGCCGGGCGCGCAGCGCGGCCAGCTCCGCGCCCGCCCGCGGCCCGACCGCGACGGTGCCGAACTCCACGCTGCCGAAGCCGAGGCCGAGCAGCTCCGCGGCGCGCGTGCCGTCCTTGTCGATGCCGCCCGCCAGGCCCGGGCGAGCGTGCCAGGGGAAGGACGACTTGCTCAACGAACGACCCTCCGGTCGCTGCGCGACCACCTCCCCGGGCGAGCTGAGCACTTCGCTTCGCGCGGCCGCGCTCATGCGTGCGCTCGGGCGAACTCCGCCATGAAGTCGGCCAGCGCGTCGGCGCCGGCCTGCGGCATGGCGTTGTAGAGGCTGGCGCGCAGCCCGCCGACCTGGCGATGGCCGCGCAGGTGGTGCAGGCCTCGGGACGCGGCCGCGGCGAGAAAGGGCTCGGTGAGGGCGTCGTCGGCGAGATGGAAGCGGACATTGACCGGCGAGCGGTGCGCGGCGGCCACCGGGGCGCGGTAGAAGCCACCGCTGCCGTCGATCGCTGCGTACAGCGTGGCGGCCTTGCGGCGGTTGGCGGCGCCCAGCGCGGCCAGCCCGCCGGATTCGGCGATCCACTCGAAGACCAGGCCGGCGAGGTGGATCGCCAGCGTGGGCGGGGTGTTCAGGCCGCTGTGGGCCTCGGCCTGGCGGCGGTAGCTCAGCGCCGCGGGCACCGCGGGCGCGGCGCGCTCGAGCAGGTCCTCGCGCACCACCAGCACGCACAATCCGGCGACGCCGAGGTTTTTCTGTGCGCTGGCGTAGAGCAGGCCGAAGCGGGCGACGTCGAGCGGCGCGGTGAGCAGGCACGAGGTGGCGTCGGCCACCAGCGGGATGTCGCCAGTGTCGGGCAGGGCCGGGTAGGCGAGGCCGTCGACCGTCTCGTTGGGGGTGATGTGGCAGTAGGCGCAGTCGGCGGACAGGTCCCAGCGCCCGGCCGGCGGCGCGGCGAGCGGGGCGTCGCCCGCGAAGCCGGGCGCGGCGACCACCTCGCAGTAGCGCCGTGCCTCGGCGATCGCGCGCTGCGCCCAGTAGCCGGAGTCGGCGTAGGCCGCACGGCGCATGCCGCCGAGCAGGTTCATCGGCACCAGCGCGAACTGCTGCATGGCGCCGCCGGCGAGGAAGAGGACGCGGTAGCCGGCGGGCAGCTCGAGCAGCTGCGCCAGGCGCTCGCGCGCGCTGTGCAGCGTCGCGCGGAAGGCGTCGCCGGTGAAGGGGCGCTCGAGCGCCGAGGCGCCGTCCGCGCCGCGCAAGAACAGGCTGTCGCGCGCGCGCTCGAGCACCGCGTCGGGCAGGCGCGCCGGGCCGGCGGCGAAGTTCCAGGCGGTCGTGGAGTTCATCGCTCGTAAGCCCTCGCGCTCAGCCCGCCAGCCCGCCGTGGCTGCTCGCGGCCATGAAGAACAGCAGCGGGATCGACAGCATGGTGTTGGTGCGCGAGGACAGGTGGGTGATGCGCGAGCAGCGCAGGCGCTCGTCCACGCTCGCCGGCACCAGGCCGAGCACCTTCTGCTGGTGCGGCCACAGCACGAACCAGACGTTGAGCATCATCAGGGTGCCGATCCAGGTGCCCAGCCCGATCGGCGCCAGCGCGCCGTCGAGCGTGAGCGCGCCGGCCAGCCAGCCGCGCTGCCACAGCATCAGCAGGCCGGCGCTCCACGCCACCACCGAGGCCCAGCGGAAGAAGCCGTGCTCGCGGTTGAGCAGGGCCTGGAAGCGCGGGCTGGTGTCGTCGGTGAGGTCGGCGGCGGCGAGCGGACGCCAGCCCGGGCGCTGCACCACGCTGGAGTAGTTGTGGCCGACCCAGATAATCCCGGCGATGAAGTGCGTCCAGCGCAGCGCGAGGTCGAAGAGCGGGTCCATGGCGCTTTCAGCCGGCGACGAGCGGCAGCAGGGCGGCGAGCACGGCGGTGAGCAGCAGCCCGAGCGCGATCGTGCCGGTGGCGGTGTCGTAGGGATGGCGCATTCAGCCCTCCATGAAGGCGGTGGAGACCGCGCCGGCGGCGCGCTTGATGAGCGGCTTGCGAAAGCGCAGCGGCGCCACCACCCCGGCCACCGCCTGCTGCACCAGGTGGTGGTGCGGCGAGCGGCTGCAAGCCGGGTCGGTGTTGGCGGCGTCGCCGGTGAGCAGGAAGGCCTGGCAGCGGCAGCCGCCGAAGTCCTTCTCCTTCTCGGAACAGGACCCGCAGGGCTCGGGCAGCCAGTCCAGGCCGCGGTACTTGCGGAACAGCGGCGACTCGTGCCAGATCCAGCCGAGCGGCTGGTCGCGCACCGACTCGAACTCCAGCCCGGGGATCACGCGCGCCTCCTGGCAAGGCATGGCGACGCCGTCGGGCGCGATGGTGAGGTGGATCGCGCCCCAGCCGTTCATGCACGCCTTGGGGCGGCCCTCGTAGTAGTCGGGGATCACGAAGTAGATCGTCATCGCCTTGCCGAGCCTGGCGCGCCATTCATTGACCACGCGCTCGGCCTCGCGCACCTGCTCGAGCGTGGGCATCAGCTCGTCGCGGTTCAGCAGCGCCCAGTTGTAGTACTGGATGTTGGCGAACTCGATGTACTCCACGCCGAGCCCGGCGGCCCACTCGATCATCTCGCCGATCAGCTCGATGTTGTGGCGGAACACCGGCATGTTGAGCACCATCGGGAAGCCGTGCGCCTTGATCAGGCGCGCCGCCTCAAGCTTGTGCGCGTGGGCGCGCGCCCCGACCAGCGCGTCGGTCATGTCGGCGCGCGTCGATTGCAGCGAGAGCTGGATCTGCTTGAGGCCGGCGGCCTTGAGGGCGAGCAGGCGTTCCTCGCTCAGGCCGATGCCCGAGGTGATCAGGTTGGTGTAGAAGCCCAGCCCGTCGGCACAGGCGACCAGCTCCTCGAGGTCGGCGCGCTGCAGCGGCTCGCCGCCGGTGAAGCCGAGCTGCAGCGCGCCAATCACGCGCGCCTCGCGCAGCACCCGCTTCCACTCCTCGGTCGACAGCTCCTTCGCGGCGTAGTCCTCGAAGTCGAGCGGGTTGTTGCACCAGGTGCATTTGAGCGGGCAGCGGTAGGTGAGCTCCAGCGACAGCCACAGGGGCTTGCCCTGGCCGTCGAGGCGGAGTCCGTGGTTGTCGCGTCCGTGGGTTTCGAGACCGTGGGTTTCTTTTGGCATGGCTTGTGTCCTCCGCTGTCGATGGGGCCATGTTGCCGTTCGGGCGCGGCCGCGGCGTCCTGATGCTCTGCGATGCGGGCTGGCGATTTTCTCTAGCGGGCGCGTTGGGCGGCGTGGAGGGCGGTGTGGCGGGCGGCGTGGCCGGGGTGGTTGCGGGTGGCGACGCGGTCGAGCGCGGCGATGCAGGCGGCGGCCATTTCCGGCGCGAGTCCCGCATGGCCCGCGCCGGGGATCTCGACGTAGTCCGCCTCGGGCAGGGCGCGGTGCAGCGCGCGCGCGGTGGCGGGCGGGCACACCGGGTCGTCGGCGCCGTGCACGATCGCCGCCGGCAGGTGGCGCAGCGCGGCGCAGGCGGCGAGCAGGCGCGCGGCGTCGGTGAAGCAGCCGTGGGCGAGGTAGTGCGCCTGGATGCGCGCCTTGGCGAGCTCGCGGGCGTCGGGCGGACCCGGGAGGGGCGGCTCGCCCATCAGCGTGCGCTCGTGGTCCAGCCAGTGGCGCGCGGCGGCGCGCTGGGTCGCGGTGCGGCCGGCGAGCGTGCGCCGGCACCAGGCGGCGAGCAGATCTTCCTTGGCCTGCGGCGATCGCATCCGCGGCAGGCGGATGCGCGCCTCCCGCTCGAGACGCTCGCGCAGCCCGGGGGCCTGCGGCGGGATGCGCCCGACGTAGGCGCGCAGCTCCGCCGCCGATGCGAGGAAGATGCCGCGCAGCACCAGGCCGGCGACGCGGTCCGGGTGTGCGCAGGCGTATTCGAGCGCGAGCAGGCTGCCCCAGGAGCCGCCGAACACGATCCAGCGCTCGATCGCCAGCGCCGCGCGGATGCGCTCGATGTCGGCGACGAGGTGGGCGGTGGTGTTGGCGCGCAGGCCGCCCAATGGCGCGCTGCGGCCGGCGCCGCGCTGGTCGAAGAGCACGGCGCGAAAGCGTGCGGGGTCGAACAGCCGGCGCTGGCGCGGGCTGCAGCCGCTGCCCGGGCCGCCGTGCAGAAAGACCAGCGGGGTGCCGTCGGCGCGGCCGCATTCGTCCACGTGCAGCACGTGGCCGTTCCCCACCGCGAGGCGGTGGGTGGCGAACGGCGCCGCCTCGGCGAACAGCGGCGGCACGCCGGGCGGGGGAGCGTTTGCCGGAAGCGCTGGGGCGTCGTCCATCAGGCCGCGCGCAGCCAGCCCTTGTCGCAGGCCAGATCCACGAAGGCGCGCACGCCGGCGGCGATCTCCGCGGCCTGTGCGGGAAAGGCCGCCTGCAACTCGGCGACGATCACCGCGACCGTGCGCGCACCGTCGCAGCGCTCGAGCACGGCACCGGCCGAAGGGTTGAGTTTGATCAGGCCTTCCGGGTAGAGCAGGATGAAAGCCGACTGGCTCTCTTCCCAGCGGAAGACGTAGTGGGGCGACAGCCGCGGGCGGGCGTCGGCGGGCAGGGTGGCGGTATCCATGGCGGTCGGTGGCGTCGGCGGCAGCGGCGGAGGCGGTGAGCCGTCTCCGCCGGTGCTGCGGTCAGCGCACGCTCAGCGTACGTATACGTAGGCCGTGACTTCGAAGCCGAGACGGATTTCGCAGTAGGCAGGGGTTTCCCAGGTCATGGAGGTCTCCTCGTTTGACGGGGCAGCACCGTGCGACCCCTTGACGCATTGTTCTCCGGCGGGTGTGGCGCCGGCCAGCCGGGAATCGCGAATGAGGGCTCGTGAAAATCATGACGTGAGGGGGCTGGGTGCCGTCCTCCCCAGTCTGGGGGACGGGTCGCGGCCATCACCTGCCGTTGGGCTGTCGCATGGAGTCGTCATTCAGATGACAGGTCCAATCCGAAATCTTCCGGACGACGTACGGAAGGACCTCGGCCTGACCGGCCGTTGGGCTGCCGCGCCCAATCAGGCAGCCATGCGCCGGTTGGCTGCTCTCAACAGTGCTGGGCTCGGCGAGCGGCTGCTTCGGAAGCCTACCACCGGCTAATGTGGCCTGCTTTTCAATCCCGCTGTCTGTCCTCGAATGCGATCCTCTCCACCGCGCCGCTTCCCAATCGCTGACCGGCGTCGACAAGAGATTCAGTCATCAGCGCAGTCAGCGGATTTGTCGAGGAAGATCGCCAATGCGCGGAGATTTCGGAAAGTAGCGCTCCCGTTGACAAGGGCAAAATTGCGACGCGCCTTTCCCGCGCCAAACCGAGCGCTAGGCTTCGCGGCAGTAGCCCAAGCAGGTTACTTGCCTGGAGCAGCGGAACGTTCGTCGTCAGAGAAATCGACTCGACCGCCGTCTTGACGGGCAGCGCATTCACTTCAAGAAGTCGAACGAACGCATCGTGGGCCGGCGAGCCGGCCGCCGGTGCAATCCAGCCAAGGCCAGCTAGGTCACCCCATTCAAGCCTTGTCCGCGCCGCAAGCGGGTTTCCCGCGCCACAGCACGGGAGAAGCGGATCGGAAAGGACGACGACCGAGTTCCCGGCGCGCTGGCGTTCTTCCTCGCTGAGTCGTGCGACTACAACGTCGAGGTCTCCCGCGTCCAGCAATCCAAACAAGTCATGGGCAGCGCCTTCGACGAACCGAATGGTCGCCTCGGGCGCATGGCGCCGAAACCGAAGAATGGCATCCGACACCAGCGCGCCTGCTGCAGTTGTCACAGCACCCACTGATATCTTGCCCGTCAGCCCCTGAGCGAGCGAGGTGACTTCCCGTTCGACATCGGCCAACTGCTGCAAGATCTCGCCCGCCCGCTCCGCCAGGCGCGAGCCAAGGGACGTGAAGTCGATGCGGTTTCCCTTGCGCTCGAACAGCCGAAGCCCGGTCGCCTGTTCGATCTCACGTAACTGCTTCGAAATGGCCGGCTGCGTCACGTGCAGTGCGTCAGCGACCTTGCAGACCTGTCCCAATGTCCTCATCGAGGCGAGGATGCGCAGATGATGGATCTTCAGTGCGGCTCCGAACAGCCGGTTATTCGCCATCGAATCCTCTATCTATAACCAAAAGTTATTTTTAATGGAAAAACGTTCAGTCGACGCAGGTGATGAATCTTCGCTATTGTTTTCAAAAAAATGGCAAGGGTAAATGAAAATGGACGCATCTTCGTCGGATTCTAAGGCAATGGCCCTCGAAAATCTCTTGGCTTCACATAACCCCGTCTATAACCCAGACGACTTGAAGCGGTATCGCGAGGACTGGAGTGGCATCTGTGGTGGCCTCCCCACCGCCGTTGTTCGCCCCAGTTCGATTGAGGAAATCGCGACGATTGCCGCGGCCTGCCATCGTCTTGGAGTTCGTATCACCGTGCAGGGCGGACTGACCGGATTGGCAGGAGGCGCGGTGCCCGACGACGGCGACGTTGTGCTGTCGCTCGAGCGCCTTAATCGAATACAAGAGATCGACACGCTAGGCGGGACGGTCGTAGCCGAGGCTGGCGTCGTCCTCGAGAAATTGTGCGAAGCGGTCGAGGCGCTCGACTGGTATTTCCCCCTCGATTGCGGCGCTCGCGGCAGCTGCCAGATTGGCGGCAACGTGGCGACCAATGCAGGAGGCAACCGCGTGCTCCGCTACGGCACGATGCGCGACCTCGTACTCGGCCTCGAAGTCGTGCTGCCCGACGGTACCGTGCTGTCGATGCTCAATCGCGTGATCAAGGACAACACCGGACTCGACCTGAAACATCTGTTCATCGGTTCGGAGGGGACGCTCGGCATCGTGTCCCGCGTCGTCCTGAAGCTGTTCCCGAAGCCCCAGCGGCGTCATGCTGCGTTATGCGCTTTCGATTCGTTCGCTCAGATGACAAGCCTGCTAAAGAGCGCACGGGCCGCCCTGCCGACACTCTCGGCCTTTGAGGTGATGTGGCTGGACTATCTGGAAGCGGCAAGCCGTGCGGTGAATCGCGTCCTGCCATTCGATGGGCAGCATCCACTGTACGCGCTGCTCGAAATCGAAAGTTTCGAAGCCGAGGACGATTCGCCGCTTGAATCCTTCCTTTACCGAATGCTTGAGTGTGGCCTTACAACCGATGTCATCTTGCCACAGTCCGAACAACAAGCTGCTTCGCTGTGGCAACTCCGCGACGCGATCGGCGAGATTCTTCCCCGCCTGCACCCCTTTGTCGCATTCGATGTCGGCGTTCCGCTTTCAGCGATGGAGGCGTTCGTGGATGAGGTCGCGACGCGACTACGAAACACGTATCCGGATGCGGAGCATCTGTTCTTCGGACATCTCGGAGATGGCAATCTTCATCTCGCGACTGGGCCGTACTCCGATAACGACATTGAGGCCGTTGAAACGCTGGTGTACTCCGCCGTCTCTGCCCGCGGCGGCAGCATCTCGGCGGAGCACGGCATCGGCCGCGTGAAAAAGCCTTTCCTCGGATACAGCCGCAGCGACGCGCAGCTTGCTGTCATGCGTACCGTGAAAGAAGCGATCGATGCTAAAGGCGTTCTGAACGTCGGAAGAATCTTGGACTGAACTCTCCGATCCCAGGACCCATTGCCGCGAAAATCCTGACGTCGTCAACCTCGTTCGGAGAGCGATGGCCTGCCCGCAACTCGCGCAGTCGGTGCCAGGGCCTCCGCACTCGCCTAGCATATCGATCGAATCCCCAGCATGCGCTCCCGTACTCCGTCATCCCACGCCGCCCCCTTGCGCTTGAGCCGAAGGCTGCTCTTGCGCGTGTCGGTCTTGTCAGCGCGGATGATGTTGAGCGCGATCTTGCGCAGCATCGACAGGTTCTGCGGCGCATTGTCCTTGGCGACCGTGCTGGCGTCCTCGCTGAAGCTGACGTCGAGGATCCAGTGAAGCCGGTTCTCGACGCCCCAATGCGCTCGCACCGTGGCAGCCAATTGCTCGGCGGTGAGGGCGCGCGAGCTGATGTAGTAGCGCCGCTCCAGATCGGATTCCTTGTCGCCGACCACCCGCATGGAGTCGATGCGCCCGATCGTCACACATTTGGGCCAGTCGCCCGGATCGACGATGCCCTTGGCCGACAGCACCGAAGCGATCTGCCCGACGGTGCGTCCGTGGCCGCGCTCGACCAGCGCGCTGCGGTCGACCGACTCGACGCCGTGCTGGTCGATGAAGGCGGTCTCGATCGCTTCGAGCAGCTTGGGCTGGTTGCCCTTGACCATCAGCAGGTAGTCACCCTTCTTCGCAACGATCTGTTTGGCAATGCTTTTCTGGCAGCCCATCGCGTCGATCGTGACCAGCAGTCCCTTGATCGACAGCGCCTCGAGCAGCTCCGGAATCGCGGTGATCTCGTTGCTCTTGGCGGCGACCTTCTCCTGGCCGAGCACCAGTCCCAGCTCGGTGGCGAAGGCACTGACCATGTGAATCGCACTCTCGCCGCCGGTGCCCGAGCCGCGCACGGTCTTGCCGTCGATCGCGATCGTGCCGGCGAGGCCCGCATCGTCGCTGAGCGCACCGACCACGCCACCGACCCAGCGCCGGAACATGCTTTCGAACTGCTTCGGGTCGAGCGCGCGCAGGATCCGCAGGAAGAGCTCCTCGGACGGGATGCCGTTCTTGAGTACGAGGAAGCGACGCAGCCACGCCTCCTTGGTGCGCGCCCAGAAGGTGATGTCCTCGACCGTGTCGCAGTCCGAGAGCACGGCGGCGATCAGGATCACCAGGATCTCCCGGAAGTCGTGCAAGGTGCCGTTGCTCGGCTTGCGAGGATCATCGATTTCGTCCAGATAGCTCATCAGGGAACCCCTTTGCGTCGCACTCACGCTCTTCGCCCAAAAGACGAGAGTAGACGTGATTTTCGAAGGGTCCACAAGATGAATGCATAAGATGTTGAATGTGAACGACTATTTCTGGGTGGCTATGCGATCAGGGAGGATGCATTCCGAGTGCGGAGGCCCTGGGGCTCCGTCGTCGGACAACGCGCCTGTTGTGTCGGTTTTCTTTACACGCACGGGAGTGGAGTTTGAGTTTTGCTTTATTAAACAGTCGCTTGAGGATATGGCATTAATATTGCTTGTGCCTCGCCTGTGCCTCAAGATCCACTGGTAAACCTCGGAGATTCACCCCATGCTTTTGAAATCGATTTTGCGATCAGTTGTTCTTGCTTCCTCTTTTGTTGCAATCTCCGGTGCCTATGTTGCCCCGGCGCAGGCTGCGTCGATTCTTTTCTATGACGACTTCCAGTTTTCGGACGATAGATGGAACAATGCACTAATTGGATTAGGCCACTCCGTTACGAGTGTAGATAACGACTCTTCCTTCGGAGCCTCCCTGTCATCGGGAAGCTGGGATCTTGTTGTCGCTCAATTTGACTCGACCTCTCATGCGTCTGCTGCAACAGCACTCAGTAGCTATGTTGGGTCGGGCGGCAAGGCCATTTATGGCCACTGGCTCGCCGAGGCTGATGCCTCTTTCGATGTGACTCAAGCGGGCGCTAACCGAAGCACGCTTTCACTGTTGATGTTTGTTGATGGGTTGAGCAGCTCCGTGCTTTCGCTTTCAAACCCGACCTACGGCGTTTTTTCACGCAGCTTCTTTTCTGATGCAGGCAGTACGGTTGCTGCAAGCTTCGAAGACTTGAACGCCGCGATCGTAATCGGCAACAGTGGACGCACCATTATCAACGGATTTTTGGGCGAGACACTTCCCGGTGCGGATGAAGTTCGTCTCTATCAGAATCAGGTGAATTATATTCTTGGCACGCAACAGGTTCCTGAACCTGCGACCCTGGCGCTCCTCGGTCTCGGCCTGGCAGGTCTTGGCGCTGCGCGGCGCAAGTTCAAGACCTAAGGCGGAGTTCATCCGGATAAGCAAGAAGCGGGGCTCAAGCTCCGCTTTTTTACTTATTCGTCACATCGAGCCAAGCTTAACCTTAAAATTCAACGGCAAGATGGCAGCGCAACCGGACTGCGGCTGGATATCCGGTGCCGGGAGGGCGCCTCGAAAAACCTCCGTCTCGCCCGCCCTTGGTAAAATTACGACGTCCTGAACCCTGCAGCCTGCACCGATGAAACCGCGTAGCGCTATCAAGACCGACCTGTTCGCTGACGAACACCACCGCAAGAAGATCGACTCGCTGGGCGACCCGCTGGCCGACATCGAGTCGCACATCGACTTTGCGTCGTTGGCGGCCGAGGTGGATAAGGTTGCGCCGCGCCCGGTGAGTGCGCAGGGCGGGCGTCCGCCGTACCCGACCGAGACCATGGTGCGGATCCTGGTGCTCAAGCGTCTGTACAACCTGTCCGACGAGCAGATGGAGTACCAACTGCTCGACCGCATGAGCTACAAGCGCTTCTGCGGACTGGCGAACGCGACCAATGTCCCGGACCGCACCACGGTATGGACCTTCGAGAACCGGATCGGTGAAGCCGGTGCCAAGGCGCTCCTTGACGGCGTCTCGGCGCAGCTGCTCAGGAAGGGTTTCATCGCGCGCGGCGGTCAGATCATCGACGCCACCTTGGTCCCCGCCCCCAAGCAGCACAACAGCCGAGGCGAGAAGGCGCTGATCGAGCAAGGTGCGATGCCCGCCGACTGGAAGCCTGCGAAGCGGCGCCAGAAGGACATCGACGCGACCTGGACGAAGAAGCACGGCAAGAGCCACTTCGGCTACAAGCTCTCGATCAACGTCGACAAGAAATACAAGGTCATTCGCCGAATCGAGACCGACACGGCGAGTACGCACGACAGCCAGCACTTCGACAACGTCTTCGATGCGGGCAACACGAGTCGGGACGTCTATGCCGACCGGGGCTACCCGTCCGAGGCGCGTGAAGCCTGGCTCAAAGAGAAGGGCTTCCGGAATCAGATCCAGCGGAAGGGCAAGCGTAACAAGCCGCTGTCCGAGTGCCAGCAGCGGCGTAACCAGCGCATCGCCAAAACGCGCGCCCGGGTCGAGCACGTGTTCGGCGCCCTCGAGCAGATGGGTGGCAAGTTGCTGCGCAACATCGGCCAGGCGCGTGCGAACTTTGCGATGACGATGATGGCCGCCTGCTACAACCTGAAGCGGCTGGTCTACTTCCGGAAGGCCGGAATCGAGGCCTTCTGACGCCCGAAAGGGGCCGAATCGCCGCCGCCCGGGGCGATTCGAGGCAAAAACGGGGCAACTCCGCAGAGAAACACGGTGGGTTGCCAGAGAAACTGGACCGAACGCGGTCGCGGTCATCATTGCGCGGTGGGATTCACTGAAAAGCTCGGGTTATTCGAGGCGCCCGGGAGTAATCGCTTTCCCCGCCGATGACCGTCGTCCCGCAGTCGATCACACCCGGGTGACGGCCATCCACAGCAGCACGAGATACGCCGCGAGCGCGAAGCCGGTGGCGAATGCCCGCATGGATCCCTGGGGCAGGACCGCCTGGATCAGGCATTCGATGAGCGCCCAGATGCACCAGACCAGGACGAGGATGAAGGCCCATACCGCGGGCGGGAAGCGTCCGGGGAGTTCCACGAGCGCGCTGCGGCGTTGCTGCACGGGCTGGGTGTCGGTGATCTCGGCGTGGCCGTCGACGACGAAGCCGGCGATCAGGTCCCACATCGACTCCTGAATCGCCGCGGCGTGGCCGCCGCTCACGTACTTGACCTGATAGAGGCGCGGCTGCGGGCGTGAAACGGCAAAGCCGTCGTGGCCGGCGCTTCCCAGATCCTGCAGCTTCAGGAACTCGAAGAATCTGGGGAAGAACGCCACCACCCAGTCGCCGCTGGCGACGAAATTGAGCACCGCCTTGACGCGCGGGGGATCGGTGGCGAGCAGCGCGCTCCAGTCGTAGGTGGTGCGGACCACGCTGCCGGCGAAGACGACATGCTCGAAGCGGCAGCAGGGATAGAGCTCGAGCGCCTTTGCGAGCAGATAGGTCCCGTTGCTGTGGCCGACGTATGAGAACGCGGCGTTCGGGTAGCGTGCCAGCGCCTCGGCGTATTGATCCATGAGCCATTCGACCTTCTGCCGCCGATACCAGGGGAACAGGAAGGGCAGCATCGGGAAGTAGCCGTAGCTCGAGGTCTCCGTCGCCCAGGTCTCGCGGGCGTCGGCTGCCCGTTGCCGGATCCTGCGCGCGATCTTGTGGGTCCAGTACCCGACGTCGCGGATGCCGTGGATGACGAACACCACTTTCCCGGTGCGTTCGTCCGGGGTCGAGAAGGCCTCGTCGGAAGGGACGACGGAAGCCTTCCGCAACGCCTCGATCGATCCTCCCAGCGCGAGCACGAAGACCGCCTTTCGCGCCGGGCCATGCGTCGGATCGTCCAGCTCGATCACGTCCGCATGGCCGGAGTAGGGTACGTCGAGGTAGATGAAGTCCCCGCCCGAGACGAGGTCAATGTTGTCTTCCGGGGCGACCATGTCGTCGCGCGAGCCGAGGAGCTGGACCGTGGTGGCGCCGCCGGGCGAGTCGGTCCCGGCGCGCTGGTGGGCCTGGCGCATGCGGATCCACTGGATCCGCAGCTGTGTGATGAACTCGGCTCCGCGGCGAATGGTGGAGATGGCGAGCGTGCGGCCGGAGACGAGGCGCACCAGATGGCCGAACGCCGCGCCGAGGGTCCACACGGGCGCCTTGGCAATGCCCAGGTGGTGCGTGATCCGCCAGCCGCGGTTCATGCCGGCGAGCAGCACCAGGCGCGAGACGTGGCTGGCCCATGGGCGTGCCGCCAGCCGTCCGGAGGGCGTCTTCGGTCCGCGGGAGGTGAGCGCCGGCTCGAACGGCGCATCCGCCGTCTCGCCGCAGGCGACGACGTAGAGCTTTCTGGCCAGGAGGGCACCGAAGCTGTGGCCGACGAGCACGATGTTCGTGATCGGCGCGTGCGCGCGCTCGGCGGCAGCCGTTTCGGCATCGATCGTGTCCAGTAGCCCGGCGACGATCTCGTTGGGGTCGGCCATGGACAACAGCGAGAGCGGCAGCTCGGGGCAGACCAGCCTGGCCTCGGGCCACTCGTCCGCGATGGCGGCGCCAACTGCAGCCAGGTGCCGCGGGCTCTGCGTGTAGGCATGGAGCACCACCACCAGGGTGTCGGGGCCATTTACGGGCGAGGACTTCACGTTGGACATGATCGGGTCTCCTGCCTGCGACTGCGGCATTCCGGCGCCCCGGCGGGTGCGTCGGAGAAAGGCCTGCGGATGTGCCCGTTCCGTGCCCTTCACGGGAGCGGGCGCCCGCCCTGGGCGAGGGCGGCGCCTGCTCCAGACTTCATTTTAGAGCTCGTATTCCAACTTGAAGCGCAGGGTGTAGTCGGGCGTGCCGTCGGTGACGCCGAAGAGCAGGCCGACGTCGTAGTTCAGGCGCTGTCCGCCGGCGGTCTTCATGCGGCCGAAGATCGCCGGCCCCAGCTTGTGTTCCTGGTCGTCGTGCGGGGCCCAGTCGTTCCACTTGCCCACCTCGCCCATGCCCTGCACGCCGTAGTAGAGGCTGTGGGAGTGGCGGTACAGCAATTGCCACTGGTAGCCGAGCACGGTGCCGGACTCCTCGTCATCGTCGTCGTCGCCGAGCGCGTGCGTTGCGTCCGCGTCCTCTTCCTCGTCGCCATCCTCGTCGCCATCCTCGTCGCCATCCTCGTCGCCATCCTCGT
>ENA-UOUJ01000304-UOUJ01000304.1-activated-sludge-metagenome-genome-assembly--contig:-NODE-304-length-37418-cov-5.357627_pt1 | contig 37418 bp, 30 predicted proteins | sample MGYA00249839_ERZ747224 | MGnify/ENA primary metagenome ERZ747224 (study PRJEB28782, sample SAMN03220277) | activated sludge metagenome | biome: wastewater; feature: sewage sludge; material... | reverse complement strand
CATAGGGTACGGATTAAAAACGGGCCAGGGTTTCTACCCAGGCCCATTTTATTTTCAATCATTCAACGAAGCAAACATATATCCTTCATCCTGAAAATGTTTCAATATCACCGGCAATACTTCCCGGATAGTTGGGTAAGACTTTTCGCTATCGTGAAACACAACAATAGAACCATCCTTACTGTTCAACAACACATTTTCTATACATTTCTGAACCGGTAATTTCAGGTCAAAATCACCGCTGAGCACCGACCACATCACTAATTCATATCCTCGTTGCCTCAACTGAGTTGCCTGAAACGGCGTAATTCTACCATAAGGCGGCCGGAACCATTTACTATGTATCACTTCAGCTGCTTGCTGCACATCCTCCAGGTATTCTGCATCTTTTACCTTCCATCCATTTTTATGATGTTGTGTATGGTTGCCCACGGCATGCCCCTCATCGAGTATCCGGCGGTAAATTCCTGGATAAGCTACTACATTTTTGCCTATACAAAAAAAAGTTGCCTTTGCATTATACAACTGTAACGTATCCAGCACAAAAGGAGTAGCCACGGGGTGCGGGCCATCATCGAAGGTTAAGTACATCTTCTTTTCACCCGCGGGTTTATTCCAGGTATAATTTTTGAACCATGAAGCAATGAACGGGGGTGTTTTCACGAGGTAGAACATATTCAAAAATAAAATTTTTTGATGAGTAAACTTCGTGAATCACCGTTGGTCGTACTTTAACTTAAAATATTAAAAAATGAAAAAAGCACTTTCCACCTTCACCCTTTTGGCCGGATGCGCCTTATTGTTCACGGCCTGTAAAAAAGATGAGAGTTCGGGTATGTCTGACGACATGGAAAAAACTGTTCAGTTATCCGAAGATAAAGCCGTAGCAGATTACCTCACCGAAGATGTGCATCAAATAATGATGGAAGCCGCTGCCGATGAAGATCTGATGGGCAATCGTCCGGCATTGGGCACCCTCACCGAAGCCAGAATTACCAGTTGCGCTACAGTTACCGTAACACCATTGGTTGGTTTTCCGAAAACTATCCTGATTGATTTTGGTACCGGTTGTACAGATCCCCGTGGTATCACCCGCAGCGGATCTATCACGGTGGTAATTTCCGATTCATTGCGCCGGCCCGGATCTCAATCGGTTATGACTTTCCAAAACTATTTTGTGCAGGGTTTTAAAAAAGAAGGAACCATTACATGGACCAACACCAGCATTCCCGGAAGAAAAAGCTGGAGCCGCGAAGTGGACAATGGAAAAATAACTGCACCCAATGCTACCCGTTACTGGATGCATGAAAGTATGAGAGATGTTATTCAGGTAGCCGGTGTTCAAACACCACGTTTAATTCTTGATGATGCGTTTACAACCACCGGTTTCGGTTCTGTTACCAACGCTGCGAATATCACAAGAACAGACTCTATCATAACTCCGCTGCACAAAGCGGTGAGTTGTGATAACATTGATCGGGGATCGGTTCGCTTCGACGGCCCCAACCATTATGCCATCCTTGATTTTGGAAATGGTACTTGTGATCGAATTGCTACTATTTCAATCAATGGATTCCCTCCCCGGACAATCTTATTACGCTAATGCAGAAAGAAAAAAAGTTATTCAACCGTCTTTAACAGACGGTTTTTTTGTGCCCTTATTGAAAGGGTATGCGCCGATATGCCTGAAAAAACGGTGGTTGACTCCTATCTTTGCGGCAATGGAACAACAACAAACTGTCAGGGTACGATTTGCACCCAGTCCTACCGGAGGCCTACATCTCGGAGGGGTACGTACCGTATTATTCAATTATCTTTTCGCGAAACAACATGGTGGAAAATTCATCCTTCGTATTGAGGACACGGATCAAACCCGCTATGTGGCAGGCGCAGAACAATACATATACAATTGTTTATCCTGGTGCGGCGTGGAACCTGATGAGAGTCCGTTAGTGGCTGGCCCCTTTGGACCTTACCGCCAAAGTGAACGTAAAGCGATGTATCAAACTTATGCGCATCAACTCATCCAATCCGGTAAGGCGTATTATGCCTTTGATACTCCCGAGGAATTGGAACAGATGCGTGAGGATTTGAAAAGCAAAGGAAGCTCAAGTTTACAATATGATCACCGCGTGAGGATGCAAATGAAAAACTCGCTAACGCTTTCTGCTGATGAAACCCAAACACTGATTCAAAACGGAACACCCTACGTTATCCGATTGTGTGTAGAACCCGGTGTGATACTGGAGTTAAACGATATGGTTCGGGGCCCTGTAGAAATGGATACCACCTTTACGGATGATAAAGTATTGATGAAAGCGGATGGTATGCCTACCTATCATCTGGCTGTGGTAGTAGATGATTACTTGATGAAAATCACACACGCCTTTAGAGGTGAAGAGTGGTTGCCCAGCGCACCGGTGCATTTGTTGTTGTGGCAACATTTATTTGGACTGGATGCCATGCCGCAATGGGCGCATCTCCCCCTAATCCTAAAACCTGACGGACATGGGAAATTAAGTAAAAGAGACGGTGACCGACTGGGTTTTCCTGTGTATGCCATGAATTGGAAAGACCCGCAAACCGGTGAAATTACAAGGGGTTTCCGCGAAACAGGATTTTTACCGGAAGCATTTATTAATATGCTTGCTTTGTTGGGATGGAATGATGGCAGTGGACAGGAAGTGTTCTCCCTGGAAGAAATGACTCGCCTGTTTTCGATGGAAAGGGTGCATAAGGCCGGCGCCAAATTTGATTATGAAAAGGCTAAATGGTTCAACCATCAGTGGATTCAGAAAACTAACGTGGAAGAGTATTCGAAAATAGTTGCAGGCTACTTTAAAGAAGCCGGAATAACGATAAAGGATCAGGAAGCCTTTAATGATACACTCAACCTGGTGAAAGAACGTTGTCATTTACTGACTGATTTTCTGGAACATGCCGGATATTTTTATCAGGATCCCGTTTCCCCGGATGTTGAGGCGATTCGTCAAAAGTGGGGAGCAGATAAAGTGCATTATTTTAATACCCTCAATACACATTTAAATCAAGTTGCCGAATGGAAGGCAGAACAACTGGAACAGGATGCCAAACAGTTGGCTGCGGAACAGTCGGTTAAATTTGCGGAAATCCAGTTGATGCTGCGCATCATGTTGGTAGGGAAAAAAGCCGGAATCGGCGTATTTCAGATTGCAGAAAAAATTGGCCGGGAAGCAACCTGCAGGCGTGTGCACCAAACGATGAATCAATTGTAATTGAATGAGGCATACGCTGTATTTTTGAACCTCAATACACAACACATGAAAAGACCCATACGTGTTTTAGTAGCTAAAGTAGGGCTGGATGGCCACGACCGCGGTGCGAAGGTAATAGCCACTGCCCTGCGCGATGCCGGAATGGAAGTCATTTACACCGGTTTACGACAAACGCCGGAAATGGTGGTACAGGCAGCCTTGCAGGAAGACGTGGATGCAATTGGCGTTAGCATTTTAAGTGGTGCCCATCTTACCGTATTCCCCAAGATTATGGACCTGATGAAGCAGCATCAAATGAATGATGTATTACTCACAGGCGGTGGCATCATTCCTGAAGACGATATGCTGCAGCTCAACCAACAGGGAGTAGGAAAACTTTTTGCACCGGGCACTCCTACTCAACATATTGCTGATTATATCCGTGACTGGGTGAAAGAAAACCGTAGCTTCTAAACCTTGCGTTTCTATTCGAAATCTGAACACGGAATTGTAATTAGTTAATCACCATTCGAACTCATCATTTCTAATTCGTAATTAAAATAATCTCCTCATGGCATATCAAACGATACTCACAGAAATTCGTGACCGCATTTGTATCATCACCATCAATCGTCCGGATAAAATGAACGCCCTTAACAAAGAGGTGTTTACAGAACTGGAGATGGCGGTTGATGAGGTGAGCAACAACCCCGACATTCAGGCAGCGATTATTACAGGTGCAGGACAAAAAGCATTTGTGGCCGGTGCGGATATCAGTGAGTTTCAACAATATCAACGTGCAGAAGCGGAAGCTTTGGCCCGGCGCGGACAAAACATATTCTTTAAAATAGAAAATAATCGTAAACCCATCATTGCGGCAGTTAATGGCTTTGCCTTAGGTGGAGGATGTGAACTGGCCATGGCTTGTCATTTTAGAATTTGTAGTGATAACGCCCGGTTCGGACAACCCGAAGTGAATCTGGGGCTGATTGCCGGATACGGAGGTACACAGCGGTTAACGCAACTAGTAGGCAAAGGCAAAAGCATGGAATTGCATCTGAGCGGACAAATGTTGAATGCGGCAGAAGCCCTTGAGTGGAAACTGGTTAATTATGTGACTCCACAAGATGCACTCATCCCTAAAGCCATTGAAATACTGAACGGTATCATTTCGAAAGCACCGGTTGCACTCAGTCACGTGATTTCAACGGTAAACGCTGCTGCGCTTGGTGCAGGTTTACAGGGTTTTGAAAAGGAAATATCCGCCTTTGGTGCGTGTTTCGATACAGCTGATATGCGGGAAGGCACCCAGGCATTTCTGGAAAAAAGAAAGGCCGTATTCACCGGTAAATAATCAATCACCATCTACAAGCCAATCGTAGGTTAAGGTGCATCAAACAAATGGTGCACCTTATCTTTGCGCAACAAATCAAAATACCCATTTATGAGTCAGTTCAGAATTGAGAAAGACACCATGGGCGAAGTACAGGTTCCCGTGGATGCCTATTATGGTGCACAAACACAACGTAGCATCGACAACTTTAAGATTGCTCAAGACATCAATCGTATGCCAAAGGAAATTATTCGCGCCTTTGCCATTCTGAAAAAAGCAGCAGCCATCACCAATATGGAAGCCGGTGTGTTACCGAAGGAAAAATCAGACCTGATTGGTAAAGTGTGTGATGAGATTGCAGATGGAAAACTGGATGATTACTTTCCGCTGGTAGTATGGCAAACAGGAAGCGGTACACAAAGCAATATGAATGTGAACGAAGTAATTGCATACCGTGGACATGTTATGCAAGGAGGTCATTTACAAGACAAAGAAAAAGTTTTACATCCCAATGATGATGTAAACAAATCACAATCGAGTAACGACACCTTCCCTACGGCTATGCACATTGCGGCATACACCATTTTAATACACTCCACCATTCCTGCTATTGAAACCTTGCGCAACACATTGCAAGAAAAAAGCAAAGCGTTTATGCATGTGGTTAAGATTGGTCGAACCCATTTGATGGATGCAACACCGCTTACGCTGGGTCAGGAATTCAGCGGGTATGTATCACAGTTAGATCATGGATTGAAAGCCATAAGAAACACCCTGGCGCATTTAAGTGAGCTCGCGTTGGGAGGAACTGCGGTTGGAACCGGAATCAATACACCAGCAGGGTATGCTGAAAAGGTTGCACAACACATTGCCCGATTAAGCGGATTGCCCTTTGTAACGGCTGATAATAAGTTTGAATCGCTGGCGGCACACGATGCTATTGTGGAGGCACACGGTGCATTGAAAACCGTAGCAGTGAGTTTGATGAAGATTGCGAACGATATTCGTTTACTCGCCAGTGGACCCAGAAGCGGCATTGGCGAAATTTTTATCCCGGATAATGAACCCGGATCTTCTATTATGCCCGGCAAAGTAAATCCTACTCAGTGTGAAGCCCTCACCATGATTGCTGCACAGGTTATGGGAAATGATGTGGCCATTTCTGTAGGAGGATGCAATGGTCATTTTGAGCTGAATGTATTTAAGCCGGTTATGATTTACAATTTCCTGCACAGTGCAAGACTCATAGCAGACGGCTGTATTTCTTTCAATGATAAATGTGCAGTAGGCATATTACCCCTGGAAGACAACATTAAAAAACATGTAGACAATTCACTGATGCTGGTTACTGCATTGAACACTAAAATTGGTTACTACAAAGCAGCAGAAATTGCACAAAAGGCACACAAGGAAGGCACTACTTTAAAAGCCATGGCAGTGCAACTTGGGTATGTAACACCTGAGGAGTTTGATGCCTGGGTGGTTCCGGGAGATATGGTGGGTAAACTCCACTAAACCGGTGCTCATTGTACGATAAGTTTTTCAGTGGCGATGAGTATATCCCAGCCATTGTATAACTTGAACGAATAGACGCCTTTTTTAAACGTGGTGATATTCAGGGTAAACCGGGTATCATCACGCTTTCCTTTTAGTACAGGTCTGCCGAGCATATCATATACTTCGTAATACACAGGTTTAGAAACATTCCGGCCTGCATCAATGATAACTTCAGTAGAGGCAGGATTGGGGAACATCCTGAAAGTTCGATCGCCCGGTATTGGAGTGTACCCGGGTGTTTCAATAGAAAGTAATGGCCCGGTATAAATATATTCCACCACTGATCCTCGGTTGGTCAACCCTCCGTCCATTCCCGCTGAAGGGCCTGATGTACCTCCTACACTATCCGTTAGCAAATAAAATGTAATTCCATCATTTGCAACAACAATGTCTCTGTAACGGTTCAACTGTGCTTCTTTGAAAAACCGCACAACAGAATCCGATACCGATTTTGAACTTTCTCCGGAAGCGTCTAACCGTAACAGATATACAGAGCTGGTTTTAAGGGTACTGATGAGCAGGCTTTTACCCCAACCTGGAATTTTATCGGTGTAAGGATAGTACACAATACTGGCCGGTGCCAGTGTAGGGTTCGTTAACCAGTTGCAGGACGTGCCTCCACTGGGTGTACCCGGATATAAATCGAAAATGGGATTGGTATGCTGCATGGCCGGAAAAGAATTTTCTGTCAGTCCGAAATTTGTTTGAGTGCTCGAACACTCCCCGGGATATGAGCCACAACTTCCTGAATTGGACCATTGATAATATTTATACCAGTTGTTATCCTGTTTACCTGCAACCCTGGGCCATCCATAGTTTCTGCCGCTGTAAATGATGTTTACTTCATCATTGGTGGCCGGGCCCTGTTCACTGGAATACAATTTGCCGTTGGGTATCAATTGATTGTTGGCATCGCGTTCAAAAGCAAGCCCCTGTGGGTTCCGGTGTCCGATGCTGTATACGTGTGAACGTCCAATTCCTCCGAAATCTGGATTATCACTAGGGATACTACCATCCAGATTCAAACGCAGGATTTTTCCGTTATAACGGCGAAGGTTACCCGCAGATATTTGTGCGTACGTGGGTATGTATTGCGATTCGATGGAATCACAAGTATTTCCAAACTGATTGGCTCCTCTATCACCGCAAGTATATATCAATTTGTAATCGGGCACATCTGCCGTACCGAAATTTCCTATAACCAGCTTTCCGGCATTGTGATCGTCGCTGCCATGAATACCACCTAATAATGTTACTTCACTACCGAGGCTGGCGGTAGCCCGGTTGTAAGTAAAGCGAACGATGCGTACTCGGCGATGCCCCGAAGAATCATACGTATAGGCTGTGTACACAAAATTGCTTCCGGGTTCATGTAAGTTGGGGTGAAGGGCAATTCCAAACATACCATCCTGTTTAATAGAACCGAAGGAAGTGGTGAACCGTACTTTATTTCTAATATCGAGCAGTTGTGTTTTACCGCCGTTGAAGCGGTTCATGCGTACAATGTATCCGCGGCGCTCTGTAATCCACAGGGAGTCGTCGGGCCCCAGCACCATAGCAAAAGGATGGCGGAGTCTTCCGGCTACGGTGTTGGCATTCACAACTCTTTTGGTGGTGAAGGTTTCTGTTTGTGCAAACAGGTCGTTGCTGAAAATCAGCAGGGTAGTCAGCGCACAGATTGAAAAGGTTCTCATAGGCGGTGATTGTACGTTGTACAAATGTATTTACACTCTTAATTGGGGGTCGGTTCTACCGATAACGTAAAGCTGAAAAAATTATTATTCACAAAGTGATTTTACTTATTCACATCGAGGGGAAATACGGACAATAATAAAAAAACAGAACCGTTTAATATGATATAAGAACGATGCTAACCCTGAATTCTTATCCGTACACCCCTAAAAAAACACCCTATGAGTAGAATGCTACCCCAATATTGCGTTTTACTAACCCTCACAGTTTTGCTCATGGCAACTGCAGGTTTAGCCCAGACTAACCGTGTGGATGCCGCCAAAAGTGTCGTCAACGTTTCCAAGAAAAACGGAGGTGGCACCTTTGAACCCGGAGACACATTAGAAATTCGTGTAACCGTTGCAGTACTACCGGTAAGTGGTACCCGAACAATTATTGATCAGGCGCGCATCTTTGATAACGTTCCTGCCAATACCACTTATCTAAACGGCAGCTTACGTGTAACCACAAACGAAGGAATTCTTTACAAAGGACCGTTTACAGAGGCCATTGATGCCGATCAGGGAAGCCATGTGGCCGGCAACATCAACATCAATATTGGTAGATATGCTACCGGTACGGTTGGAGGCCGATTGCGTTCAGATTCCAGTCGCCCATCATTCTTTGGAACTACTGTAATTATGATGGCCAGTTATCGGGTACGTATCAATCCGGCGCTGCCCTTAGGTACTATTATTACCACATCTACCGGTTCATTTACTTATCGTATGCGAACACCTACACCGGTGGTTACTCATACGGTAAACTTCCCCTCTTATAAAATCATCCTGAATGAAGAGAACAATGCCTGCGCTAACGGTATGTCAGTAAGTGCAGCGAGTGATTTTCAGGGAACATTTGGAAATGGCAGCATTCAAAACAGAGCGACTCCACTGGCATTTACCACTACATATACTAAAATGAACGTAGCCGCCAATGCCCCAAATGATTATTACTATGCCATTGTAAATAATAGTTCACCTACCGCATCTACCAATGTGAGCTTGGGAATACCGAATGCCAACCGGGTGTTTCAGTTATGGGATATTGCCGGAGATCATACCGGTGCTGCCGACCCGGTAATGGGTAACCCGCCCACCGCATCCGGAGCCGATGGAGGATATATGGTATTGGTCAATGCGAGTTATAAAACAGACACCGCCTATCGTGAAACACTTACCGGATTGTGCCCGAACACTTACTATAATTTTAGTGCTTGGATCAGAAATATTTGTGCACGATGCAGCAGTGACAGTACAGGCAAGGGAAGTGGAACCACCGGTTTTATTCCGGCTCCGGGAAATGACTCCTCCGGTGTTCGACCCAATATCAGTTTTGAAATTGATGGAAACATTTATTACACTTCCGGTGATGTGCCTTATAGCCGTTCCACCCCCTGGAGGCAGTATGGCTTTACCTTCAGAACGGGGCCTACTCAAACCACAGCTGATTTTCTTATAAGAAATAACTCGCCGGGTGGTGGCGGAAACGACTGGGCATTAGATGATATCACCATTGCACATTGTGGCCCTCAGTTGAATATGAACTATGCACCCATCGCCCTCGGATGTTCAGCCAATCCGTTTTATGTAACCTTGTCAGATACGGTACGATATGTATTTGCCGACAGCTATGTACATTTTAAATGGCAGAAAAGCAATGTAGGCGGAACTGTTTGGACGGATATGACGGGCCCCGGCACCTCCGGTGTGGGTACACCCAGTGTAGTGAATGGTGCGTATCAATATGTAACCAATTTACCGCCGTTTCTGGCAACATCGGCCGACAGTGGTGTGTACTTTAGAGTAATAGTGGCAACCACTGCCGACAATTTACACAACGAATGTTCTTATACCGATGGAAGTGTGCGCATGGTTTCTGTAATCAACTGCGGAGTGGTACTCTCTGCCCGCTTCAACCGCTTTCATGGCGAACTTGTAAACAGAAAAAGTCATTTGAAATGGCAGGTATCCGACGAAGCTCAAATCAGCGGATATGAAATTGAAAAAAGTTATGATGGTGTACAATTCAACAGCATAGGGAACGTATCAGCATTACACCGGCAACCGGCGCTGTATACATTCGTTGATGATGAAGCAGTGCACGGTGATGTGTTTTACAGAATCAAAATGTACAATGAAGAACAATTGTATTCATACTCAAATATCATCGCCCTGGGAGATACGCGCACTTTTCAATTGAGATACATTGAGAACCCCATTAGCAATCAATTAAAGGGAGAGTTGATTGTTCCGGAAGATGGACCGGTTACCGTCAGTTTGTTCAATACAAAAGGCAACCGAGTGATGTTGAAAAAAATACAATTTCAAACCGGGTTAAACAATTTTACTATTGATGCCGGCGTTTATTTACCAGCAGGGATATACATCATCCACATGCAATTGGGTAATCAGCAAATCAGAAAGAAACTGATTAAGTTTTAAAAAAGGCGGCACGCCGCTTCACGATATGTATTCATGCTGAATCCGTCTTCGATTCCTTCACCGGAAGAAGAAGTCGGATTTTTTTATGATACCTGCGATTGGTCATCTACCGTTGCCTTCGTTTCTACGGTGCCGTTAGTAGATCGAGCGGTTTCAGGAAAGAATCTTTTCTGATAGAGGAAGATGGTTATAATTCCCACAGAAATCGAGGCGTCAGCAATGTTAAAAATAGGCCGGAAAAACTCAAAATCTTCTCCGCCCCATATAGGAAACCAGTTGGGGAAATGTCCTTGAATCAAAGGAAAGTGCAGCATATCCACCACATTTCCATGCAGGAATGAACTGTATCCATCAGACGAGAAGGTGGCCAGTCCATTATATGTTCTGTAATCACCCATAGCCGCATCATAGATCATGCCCTTATCAAATATCATCCCGTAGAAGCATGAATCGATCAGGTTACCGATGGCACCGGCATAAATCAATGTAGCACAAATGATGAATCCCTTATGGCGTTTATCACGGATAATTTTTCCGATGTACCAGGTACCAAAAATTACAGCGATGATCCTGAATACAGTTAATGCTACCTTGCCCCACTCTCCTCCGAATTTCCAGCCATAGGCCATCCCGGGGTTTTCAACAAAGTATAATTGAAACCAGGAACCCAGTACTTTTACAGAATCGTGGAGGTGAAAAGTAGTTTTAATATATAGTTTGAGTGCCTGATCAACCAGTAAAATCATCAGAACAATAATGACAATATGCTGTTTCTTCATGTATCCGATTTAGTTTTCAAAGATAGGTTTTAAGCCGTAGCCTGAATTATTCATGATAGTACACCCTTTTAATTCGTTGTGAAATGCCGGTTAAAATTTCGTAGGGTATGGTACCGGCTCTTGAAGCCACAGTTTGTACCGTATACTGCGGCCCGAATAAAATGACAGTATCGCCTTCCCGCGCATCGATTCCAGAAACATCCACCATAGTCATATCCATACAAACATTTCCAACCACCGGAGCCATTTTACCGTTAATATACACTTGTCCGTTACCGTTACCTAACGACCTCGGATATCCGTCGGCGTAACCGATGCGGATGGTAGCGATGGTACTGTCTTTTGTCAGGCGACCGGCACAATTATACCCTACGCTATCTCCGGCTTTTACCATCCGTATCTGCGAAATGGTGGTTTTGAGTGTACCTACTTCCTGTAAGCGGGCAGCTACTTCAGGGCGGGTGTCTATACCGTACAATCCGATACCTAATCTCACCATATCATACCGAAGTTCCGGATGCCGTGTAATGGCTGCAGAATTTCCAAGGTGTCTCAGAAAAGAATTACCGGTCACCAAGGCAATTTCATCACACATTTTATTAAACCATGTTGCCTGTTGTTTTGTAAATGAATCCAGCGACGGATTTTCACTCCCCACGAGGTGAGAAAATACGGACTGCACTTTTACTTGCGGACTTTCCCTGAGCAGCATGCACACATTACTGATATCATTCCATTCAAAACCCAGACGGTGCATACCGGTATCCAGTTTCAGGTGGATGGGGAAAGCTGTGATGTTCCTGGCTTCCAGGTAACGTATCCACGCAGTGGCTATACGAAAAGAATAAATTTCCGGTTCCAGATTATAGGTCACCATGTTGGCAAATCCGGCTTCCTCCGTGTTCATAACCATGATGGGTAAACGCACTCCTGCCTGCCTCAGTTCTACTCCTTCATCCGGATAGGCAACGGCTAAATAATCAACTTTAGCATGTTGTAAGATATTGGCGATTTCAAAACTACCGGTGCCATAACTGAACGCTTTCACCATCACCATCAATTTGGTATTGCGCAGTTGGTGCTGGTAATAACGCAGATTATTTCTTAACGCGCTCAGGTTTATTTCAAAAATTGCATCGTGGGTTTTGGTTTCGAGTAACGAAACAATTCGTTCAAAACCGAACACCCTGGCCCCTTTCAGCAGGATGGTTTCATGTTGAAAAGTAAACTGCGGATACGCCTTCAGGAAAGATGCTGTGTCCGGAAAGAAATGCGTTTCCGGAATCTTGGCAAACCAATCCCTTCGCTGCATCAAATCATCTCCAATAGCAATCAGCCGGTCAATTTTTTTCTTATTCAACAATGCCGACACATAACGGTAGGTAGTATCCTTATCTTTTCTGAGTTGATAGATATCACTGAGAAAAACGGTGCGTTTGGGGTGCTGATGTTGCTGTTCCAGAAAATCGAGCGCGATGCTGAGTGAGGTTAGGTCACTGATATAACTATCGTTAATCACTGAACAATGCTGTATACCTTCCTTCATTTCCAGCCTCATTTCTACAACCGGTAAATGATGCAGGTGTTCGCGAATCAGGCTCTCGGGAATATTCAGATAAAGCAATACGGTAATACAGGTGAGTGCATTGGATACGGAAGCCACATCGGCAAACGGTATATTGAAATGCAATAAAGCTTTCTTATAACGGCAATGAATAGCGGTAGTTGTGCCGTGTGTAATCGTTTCCAGCACACAAAGCGTGTTATCTTCATGGCTTCCCCAACTCAGTATTTTCATTCCGGGGTGTTGATGTGCATATGCTGAAACCTTCTTCCTGAGTATCGGATCGTTGGAACCGTAAATCAGAGCATGGGCTCCTTCGAACAACCGAAGTTTCTCGTCTATCTTTTCTTCTACATTTTTAAATCCGGAAGCGTGGGCTTCTCCGATGGAGGTGATAACACCCAGGGTAGGCCGAATCATTGCATTCAACCGTTCCATTTCATTCGTTTGCGAAATACCGGCTTCGAAAATACCCAGTGTATGTTGGTTATTGATTTGCCATATACTCAATGGCACCCCAATTTGAGAGTTATAACTTTTCGGGCTCTTCACAATTTGAAACGAGTGATTCAGCAGATGGTACAGCCATTCCTTCACTACTGTTTTTCCGTTGCTACCTGTGATTCCTATCACCGGAAGCGAAAACCTGACCCGATGTCTTTTGGCAAGCTTTTGCAGTGCATCGGTTACATCAGGAACAACTATAAACGAAGCCTCAGCACATGTAGCCATTCCATGAAAAGATTCATCCACCACAAATGCCCTTACACCTTGTTCATACAATGCTTCTACAAAGGGATTGGCAGAACGTCCTGCAGAGTGGATGGTAAAAAACAAGGTAGATTCAGGGGCCACCAACTTCCTGCTGTCTGTCAATAACATTTCTATCAGCGGATTATGGGGCGCCTGCACAGGAGTAACCTGCAATATATCGGCTATATCTGAAAAAGTATACACGGTTTATTCCTTCATAAATTACTTTCGGTCGGTTGTGGTTGGCAAACTGCTTTTCCTTTGAAAATATACGGATAAAATCATAGACCCTCCGATACAAAAAACAATCATCAATAAAGAAATCCATACAGGAACATGATAGAAATCGGCAATCATCATTTTTGCACCAATGAATAAGAGGACAACAGCAATCCCTTGCTGTAAATAGGAAAACTTTTCAGCTGCACCACGCAACAGGAAAAACAAACTGCGCAAACCCAACACCGCAAAAATATTGGAGGAGTAAATCAATAATTTATCATTCGGGTCAGGAATGATAGAGAACACCGCCGGAATAGAGTCAATCGCGAAAACAATATCGATCAATCCTAACATAATCACTACCATAGCCAATTTGGTGAGATAGGTTTTTCCGTTGTTCTTGATAAAAAACCGGTTGTTGGGTTCTTCATTTGTTGTCCGCAAATATTTTGTCATCAGTTTAAAAGCCCAGTTCTCTTCCGGGTTAAACTCATCATCATCTTTAGCCACAAACATCTTAAATCCGGTAAACAACAGAAAGGCACCAAATACATACATAATCCAGCTGAAGCGTGCCACCAGTTCACTGCCTAGTGCAATAAACACAATCCGGAACACAATAGCCATCAGAATTCCTAATAATAGTACCCGTGAAAAATTATTAGGCTTCACCTTGAAGAAGGTAAAGATGATGATGAACACAAAAATGTTATCGATGGATAAAGACCACTCCAGGAGATAAGCCGAAATATACTGTATGGCATCTTCCCTGCCGTGCTCATACCAGATGAATGCGCAAAATCCGAGGGAAAGAGAGACCCAGAATATGGTTTGGAATAATGCTTTTTTGGTACTGATGATTTCATCTTTTTTACTAAGCAAACCCAGATCGAAAATCAGGGCTACAATAATAACAGCAGAAAAAATCAGATAGATGATACTATCGCTCATTGGAGGGTTAATTTAATTTTGAGAAACGCCTTTTTCGGTTCCATTGAAAGAATATGGCAAACACAATTACAATACACACCGGTAAGGCAATATTGAATAACTGCCATCGGGTTTTTTCATCTGCTACACGTTTCGCATCGAGTAACCTCAACTGGTAATCTTTACCTTTGGCCTCGCTCAGTTGATATACGTCGAGTAAATATTCCAGTGCATTTCGAACGAAATCCCGATTGGCAAACGGATAGGCTCTTTGAGATTCGAAGGTATATGGATTCATCCCCATGGGGATCGGTTGATCTCCACGCACCACATCATTCAATACCATGTCACCATCGCTTACCAGGATAATTTTATTGTCGTGCAAGCAACGAGGGAGAAATGTGGCATTGTATTTCTGTAATGAATCGCGCATGGCATTCGACAGGCGATTGGCATAGAGTGAAGTGAACCGCCCTTCCAGCAATACCGCAACCGGTATGTTTGATTTCCGGAAACGTTCATCTTCCGGTGCATTTACATTTTCTTTTCCGCTGATGAGTGCTGGTGTGGCTATAGTTCTGGAGTTGGCTGAGCTACTGAGGAGGATAGTTTTTTGAATGCCTTCAGCTTCCACGGTATCCATGCTGTTGATGAAACGTGCTGCAACCAGGCCCATATTTTTATTGACGGGATGGTTTCCCGGAGATTCCAGCACGGGGAAATAATTCCAGGGAAGCAACTCAAATTGCTGGTTGCCATTTACGTCAAAGGGCAGATAATCGCATTGCAAATCCATCAATAAATCCGCATTGATTCTTGCGCCATATTTAAATACCAGATCGTTCAGTTCCAGACCTCGGTCATACGCAATGACCTCATTCTTTATCTGCAGGCTATCCATTTCCGCCTCCAGTCTGTCAATAAACATCAGCAGTTTACCTCCGTTCATTACGTACTGATCCAGTTTCAATTTTTGTTCAGGCGTAAAGGGGATGGTAGGTTTAACCACCAGCAGGGCTGATATTTCTGACGGAATAACCGGTTGCTCCAACAAGTTGAAGGTAACGAGGTTGTAATCGGTTTTCAATACATTCTCTACCAAATCATACACATTGGCCCCCATCGGTTGTCCGTTACCGGTAGCATATCCTACCACAGGACGTTTATCCACACTCAGGCGTGCAATCGCATCAGCAAAGTGATATTCCAGCATGGCTTCGGCACTATTCAGTTCATCATGACTGATCATGGCCGATTTACCGTTGTACAACGCCACAGGCATCGACGATTCTTTATAATGCACAAACGCCCATGGATATACGAGTTGTTGTTGCTGACCTTCCTTGAGTTGCGACGTCAGGTTGATGGGATACATCTGCAATGCAGACAATGAATCACCATACGTGATATCAGTATCCGGAAAATTTTCTTCGGGAGCAATGAATTTCAATTCCAGTTTGTTACCGGCTACTTCACGGAATTCATGCAGCACATCTGTTACAGCGCCAGACAGTTTTCTAAATCCACTCGGAAAATTTCCTTTCAAAAAAACTTCAATGGTAACCGGCTCATCGAGTTGATTCAGCAGTTCCCGGGTTGAATTACTAAGGGTAAATCTTTTTTCATTGGTAAGGTCGATACGTGCATGCCAACGGGAAGCTGCCCAGTTTACTGCAACCAGAACCAGTAACACCAACGGAATAAACAATCGGTTTGATGTGCGTTGTTGAGTCATCGCCATTACTTTTTATGTACATTTTTAATGGTGATAAATAAAAACAACACAATCATGCTGAGGAAGTAAATCACATCTCTTGTATCCAGTACACCGCGGCTGATGCTTCGGTAATGAAAATCGATACCGAGCATTTCGATATAATAGTCGGCATTACCACTAAACACCGGAAGTGCACTCAATGCATTGAAACCATAATATACAATGAGGCAGGCAAACGCACTAACCAGAAAAGACACCACCGCATTGGAAGTAAAACTGCTGCAACACACGCTGATGGCTGCAAAAACCGCTGCCAGGAAAAACAAGCCGAAATAACTGCCTGCAATTCCACCACCATCTATTTGTCCGGTTGTACTCAACGACTGAATCGTGAATACGTACAAAAAAGTAGGAATGATTACCACCAGCATTACACCGAGCACCGAAAAATATTTACCCGATACAATTTGGGTTGCGGTTAACGGCCGGGTTTTGAGCGTTTCAAAAGTTCCGGTTCTGAATTCATCTGAAAAAGAACGCATGGCGATGGCCGGGATTAGGAACATGAGTACCCAGGGTGCGAGTTGAAAAAACTGATCGAGGGTGGCATACCCGTACTCAAGGATGCTGCTATCCTGCAACAGGAAAAGATACATTCCGTTCACCAGTAAAAAAAGCAATAAGGCAATATATCCGGTCAGGTTGCTGAAAAATTGCCTGATTTCCTTCATGCAAATACTCCACATAGCACAAAAAAGTTGATGCAATTTACAGTATCGGCACGTAAGAGTGAATGAACCCGCATAATTTAAGGAAAATAACCGGCCCGTGCAGCATTAAAAGACGTTTATCCGTCTGTTATATTATACCAATCACCCATCTCTTAGCCAAAACTTACCTTTTCGATACGCACCGGATGATGCAGTATATGGGTAACTGATATCGTCACCCGGGCATTTGAAATCCCCGCTCCCGCTGCGGGGTTTCTTTTGAAAGGGTTTATCGTTTTCTCTGAATGTTTATATCTTTCAACAAAGGATGCATATATGAAGGGATTGCTTTATGTGATTGTATTTTGTATCAGCACACAGGCGCAAGCCCAAAACGTAGTGTATTACACACCGGTATCATTACCCAAACCGTTTGAGGATAATTACTATGCAGTATTACAGCCGGAAATATTGGCAAAAGATGCGGCTGCATTGTTAGGGCGTGCCACCGGTCAAACTTTTTCTGTTCGTCCTTATCGTGGAGAAACAAGGGGTGTATTTCTGTTGTTGGATTCCACTTTGATATCAGAAAATCATGAAAGTGGATGGGTGCAACAAAGTGCTACATCGGTGGTGATACGTGCCCGGTATGCAACGGGATTATCGTATGCGTTGTATTCCTGGATGCATCAATGGGGCTTTCGGTTTTATCTGCCCACAGATGTATGGATTCACATCCCGACCATCCAAACCATTTATGTGCCCACCAACGATACAGTGTATGCACCCTCATTTAAACTTCGGATGTTTGGGGCCAGTGGGGGCAATTTTGCGGTGGAGGGTTTAGACCCGAATCAACAATTCCGCAATGATTGGTTTACATTTTATCGCAGGAATCGTATGGGCAGCGATTATTTAAGGATTGACGGCCACATGGGTGAAAAATTCAATCTCGCACATCGTAAAGATATTGAAAAAGATACATCCATCCTGGCACCGGTGAATGGGGTTCGGAAATATAACCTCAGCGGAAAGCTGGATCCCACCTATGCGAAAGGAGTTCAATTGTTTGTCCGGTTTATCGTAAACCGATACAAAACAGAGCAACAGACTTTCCCGGAATTTCTACCATTTAAAAAGTACATGTCGGTTGATCCGGGTGATGGGCTTCATTATTGTGAAACGCCTGCCTGCCGAAAAGCATTCCCTACTATTTCGGATCAGATGTTTTACATAGCCAAAGAAACATTAAAAGCACTGCAACAGGAAAACCCAATAGCAGGTGTAAGCACATTGGCCTATTCTGAACGAACCGATACGCCGGTAGCCCATATCCCTACGGGGATTCACACGATGGTGGTTCCGGGTGCATTTCAAACCATTACCACCCCGGCTGAAATGATGTACCGCTGGTCAAAAAAAACAGCGGCTTTCAGTCAGTACGACTTTTTAAACATTGGAGTTTGGGCATACGACCAACCCTTTTTCAATCTGTCGCAATATGCTAAACACATCCACTACCTGAAACGCATAAACGCAGATGGAATCAGCATGGAATCCACACAATCGGCATTTGCATCCGGTATTCCCACCTGGTATATTTTACAACAATATGCGGATTCTTCCCTTCAACCTGAAGCAGCAATTCGGCAAATGTGCCGGGATATGTTTGAGGGAGCCGCAGAACCGGTAGAGAAAATATTCAAACTTTTTTATTTCAGTGAGGCGCATTTAAAAACACAGCTCGACCGGCCGGCTTTTTATGCAGATGAACTGGGTGCAATCATACATTATACAAAAGAAGCCGCTCGTGTGCCTCAAGTAAGCGATGCGGTTCAATTCAGGATATTTCAATTAAAGGGCTATGTGTTGTACCTGTGTAAATTCTATGAACTATTCCACAGCATCCAACACCGTGAGCAGATGGATAAGGGGCAACTCAACCGTGCTGCAATAGCAGATAACTTGTTGCAGTTGGTGTGGCAGATGTATGATTACCGAATACTGCATTACACACAAATCAATGACCTTTTGAAAAAGCTGGTAGCTGATCCGGATACGTGGAACTATAGAAAAAATGATTATGCCTGTTTTAAGGGCAATCACCGCAAAAACATTGAGCGCGCGTTTGATACCCTTTCAACCCACTACCCTCATCAACCCCATAGATATATATTGAACGATGACATGTTTAAAATATTAGCGGCTTCCACTGCCGACAGTCTGCGGTTCATGACGCAGGACGAAGAAGTCTTTAAAAGTTTCACTTATGCGATACCGTTATATGCACCCATAGCCTGTACCATTACCATTAAGTATGTTACCGGTAAAAACGGAATTATACTAAATCAACCTGCTCAATACGCCCTCATGGGAATAGAAGGCAATGATTACACTTACATGGAGCATCACTTTGTGCGGCGAACCTTGGACAGTGGAACCGTTACCTTTTACCTGCCGGCTGGAGGGCATTACAAACTATACCTGGCACAATATCAATCTACTCCCGTGCAATGGGTTGTACACCCTGGTGGCAGTTTGTTGTATCTGAACAAAAAAGCATTACCACACAATGGTATTTTGTTGCAAGACGAACCGGGATCTGTGTATGACAATGCCTACATCAGTATATTTAAACCATTATCCGGAAAACCCGGTTACAGATTATCGCATTACTCATCCAAAAACACCATAAAACTCTATAACGAAAAAGGGATGTTGTTAAAGACAGATGAAAGATTATCGCCCCACCTGCTTTCGGTTGAGGCGGAGGGTGGTTCCGAGATATTGTATTTTACCAATACGGTAAGACGATGGCCTCCGGTATTTTATTATACAGAGCCCTATGTGTTTTTCTTAAAGAAACCGGGAATGAATACTGCAGAAATTAAGAAGCCATTTTAACAGGATGCTTGTGGCGGTAATCGCGGATGGCATTTCGTATAGCTTTTACCGCGAGTTTGCTACAAACATACTTTACCGGTGGAAGTTCGAGTTCATAATTAATTGCCTGAGCGTCGATATGCAACGCATCTTCGAGGCTGAGGCCGGTGAGCCATTCGCACAAGAGTGAAGACGTTGCAATTGCATACCCGCAACCGTAGGTTTTAAACCGGGCTGCTTTGATCATTTGTGTATCCTCATCCACGTGAATCTGTATTCGGATAACCGCACCGGTAAGGGGTGAGCCTACCAGGGCCGTTCCGATATGTTGCAACGGTTCATCGAGTGAGCCGGCACAACGTGGATGCAGGTAATGATCCATCACTTTCAATGAATAGGCCATTACATAGGTGTTTTAAAAGGTTAACCACATTTACCCCGGCCAGTTGAACTGATCGAGGTCCATCCCTTCTTTATACATCTCCCATAAAGGGCTGATTTCTCTTAACTTCATAACCGTGTCACTTATTGCCTTAATGGCAAAATCTATTTCCTGTTCTTTTGTATAACGTCCAAGACTGAATCTTAGTGTACTCTTGGCCTGATCGGCTGTGAGGCCCATTGCTATCAGCACATGGCTGGGTTCTGTAAGGGCAGAGGAACAGGCCGAACCACTGCTCACCGCTACTTTTTGGTTGAAACCTAACATTAAACCATCGCCTTCTATATACCGGAAGGTGATATTCGTTACATGCGGGAGCCGGTGGTTTGTATCTCCATTCACCTGCACTTCTTCCATTTGAAGAAAAGCATGTTCCAGTTTATCTCTGAGTTTCGCCAAGCGTTTGGTATCTGCGGCCATTTCCTGTTTACAGATTTCTGCTGCTTTCCCAAACCCCACAATGCCCGGCACATTCAATGTGCCGCTCCGCAATCCACGTTCATGTCCGCCCCCATCCAATTGTGCCGTGAGTTTTACACGGGGCTGTTTTCTGCGCACATACAATGCACCAACACCTTTAGGGCCGTACATTTTATGCGCTGAAAAAGCCATCAAATCAATGCCGTCATGCTCTACCTGTACCGGTATTTTTCCAACGGCCTGTGTGGCATCCGTAAAAAACAACACACCATTTTTTCTGGCGATTGCGCTGATAGCTTGTACCGGCTGAATGACTCCGGTTTCATTGTTGGCATACATAGCGGCAATTAAAATAGTATCCGGGCGTATAGCCGCTTCCAGCAAATCCGGTTGTATCATACCATTGCTTTCCGGTTTAAGGATGGTAACCGCTGCGCCATTTTTCTCAAGGGTTGCAGCCGTATCCATCACCGCTTTATGTTCTGTTTCGAGGAGGATGATGTGGTTCCCTTTAGACGCATAGGTTTCAAAGACTCCTTTCATGGCGAGGTTCACTGATTCCGTTGCTCCGGAGGTGAAGATGATTTCTTTTGCTTCCGCACCAATCAATGAAGCAATCTGTTCACGGGCAAACTCTACGGCATGCGCAGCTTCCAGTCCGTAAGGATGGCTTCGGCTCGATGCGTTTCCAAAATGTTCAGTGAAATATGGCAGCATGAATTCCAGCACCCTCGGGTCAACCGGTGTGGTGGCGTTGTGGTCGAGATATACCGGTTTTTCTGCCATAGTGTTGATATACGCGGGTAGTTTATAATCTCAATAAAAAAGTTCGCACATTTGTAATACAAACCCATTCATTAGCTTCAACGTAAAATACAGAAAAAATGTTGCATATCGAACACATTGGCATTGCGGTTAAAAGTTTGGAAACTGCTGTTCCCTTATTTGAAAAGTTGCTCAACACTCCTTGTTACAAAACAGAAACTGTTTCAGGAGAACAGGTGCACACGGCTTTTTTTAAAACAGGCATCAATAAGATTGAATTACTGGAAAGCACTTCCGAAGATGGGGTGATTCAAAAATTCATTGAGAAGAAAGGAGAAGGTATTCACCATATTGCTTTTGCTGTAGAGAACATTCAGGAAGAAATGAAACGTTTGCAGGACGCAGGATTCAGGTTGTTGAATGAAATCCCCAAGCAAGGTGCAGATCACAAGCTGGTTTGTTTTTTACACCCCAAAGACAGCAGCGGTGTTTTAATTGAGTTGTGTCAGGACAGAAACGATTAATCCGTTAAAAAAGGATTGCTTTTTTTCTCCTCACCAATTGTGGTTGCCGGTCCGTGCCCGCTGTACACCATCGTTTCATCCGGCAGGGTGAGCAACTGGGTTTGTATGGATTCAATCAGTTGATTGTAATTACCGCCGGGCAGGTCTGTGCGGCCAATACTGCCACTAAAAAGCACATCGCCGGAAATCACAAACCGATTGGTTGCGGAGTAAAAACTCAGGCTTCCGGGGCTATGGCCCGGGGTGAATAAAATATCGAAGTGGTCATCACCCAATTTGATTTGTTCACCTTGCTGCAAATGCTTTACCGGTCCGGAGTACATATCAAACGGAAGCCCATACATTAATCCGCTCGAAGGCGCCAGTTTAAACATCTCCTCTTCATTCGGATGAAAAAACGGCATCAACCCATACCTTTCACATACAAAATGATTTCCGAAAATATGATCGAGATGACAATGTGTATTCACCAGTTGTACAGGGCGCAAACCGTTTTCCGATATAAAATCAGCTAAAGTATCCTTTTCGTGATCATAGTAACAACCGGGGTCAAAAATGATGCATTCTTTATGTTCATTATATATCACATACGTATTTTCCTGAATAGGACTAAATGTGAAAAATTGTACAGTTAACATGTGTTGAAATGATAATATTTTAAGGTTAACGGGTAATCAGTTAATTTTAGAACTCAATTTAGACTCCGTATGGCAAAGTTCTGCAGAATAATTTTGATTGTGTTAGGAATATTTTCTTTGCTTCCAGATGTTCACGCTCAGGTAAACGCCGTTACATTCGGGAAAAACAGGTTGCAGTTTGAAAAGCGGAAATGGTTTTATTATCAGACAGAAAACTTCAATGTATACTATTACGAGGGAGGCAAACCATTGGCAGAGTATGTTTTGCAGGTGGCGGAAAAAGAATTGGAATCCATTGAAACAGCGGCAGAGTACCGGTTACAAAAAAGAGCCAACATTGTACTATATAATAATTACAGTGATTTTCAACAAACCAACATTGGTTTGGAAACCGATTTGCTGAATACAGACGGACTCACCAAACTGGTGAACAATAAAATGCCGATATATTTTGATGCCAATCATGCCAATCTCAAGCGTCAGGTCCGCGAAGGAATTGCCGGTATCATCACGCAAAATATATTGTTCGGAGAAGACCTGGGTGAAATTGCCGGGAATCAGGCGTTACTCGATTTGCCCCAGTGGATGGTTGACGGATACATTTCTTATTTGGGTGAAAACTGGAGTACAGCCCTGGATGATGCACTCAAAAACGAAATCCTGAGTGGTAACTATTCAGGTTTTAATCAACTGGCTTTTCACAAACCCCGCCTGGCCGGCCATGCCTTTTGGTATTTCATTGAAGAAAAATATAAAAAGGAAAATGTTACCTACTTCTTCTATCTCACACGTGTGAACAAGAACGTGAATAAGGCCAGTACGCAAATCACTAAAATGAGGTTCAAGCCCCTGCTGCGTGAGTTCATGGAATACAATGAAGACAAATATTATAAAGACCTGATGCGCAGAAAAGCCTATCCCAAAGGAAGCTATGTGGAAGGTTTCGACATCAACAAAAGAAAAAATTATTTCCGCTTCAATGTGAACCCCAACAAGAGAAACAACTCCTTTGTGGTAACACAATACAAGCGTGGTGTAGTGCGGGTGTTGCTCAATGAGGATTATGAATACAGAACCTTATTGAAGTACGGTGCGCGTAAAAGAGAAAACGAAATTCATCCCAACTATCCAATGATGGCCTGGGATCCGAAGGGCACCCGTATTGCCGTAATTTATCCGGATGAAGGTAAGTTGAAACTGTTTGTGTACGACCTGGTAAACCGCTTCAAAACACACCGGATAGATTTAAGTGAGGTGTTTGATCAGGTGCAGGATGTGAAGTATATGCTCGATAGCAAAACCTTGTTGTTATCGGCAGTGAAAGACGGGCAAGCCGATATTTTCACCATGGATATTGATAAGGAAAAAGTGATTCAGGTTACCAATGATGTATATGATGATCTGGATGCGTCTTTCGTGGCTTTCCCTAATAAAACAGGAATCATTTATTCAAGTAACCGCCCATCCGCTGAAGCTAAATCAGGAGACACCGTGTTACCATCAGACAACCGGTTCAACATATTTCTCATCAACAATTTTGGCGACAAACCCGAATTGAATCAGATTACGCAATTGTCGGATTTAAAATACGGGAACGCACGTTTTCCGATGCAGTATAATTCGAACCACTTTACATTTGTAAGTGATGAAAATGGTATTGCAAACCGTTATGCCGGATTTTTTACCACCCGTAAAGAAGGATTAGACACACTGGTACTCATTGGAGAAGAAATTTTGAGAAACCCGGGATTGGCTGAAATTGACAGCACCTTAGCCGCCATGGGAAAAACCGATATCGATTCCGTGGCTATTGTAAGTATCTCCTCTGATTCTGCGTATACCTTTCCATTAACGAATTATCCTTCAAATTTGGCTGAAACACGCATTGCAGGAGACAACAACCAGGTAAGTGAGGTGACCCAACAAAGCGATGAGAAGGTGTTATACAAATTAAAAATTGATGAAGCCACCCTTCGAAACAGAAACGTTACTGCGCGCCCTACTGTGTATATGCAAAAATTGATGCGGGAAAGTAAGCGAACGCAAGTTGCCCCTTCGGCACCCATAACCACTCCGGTTCCTCCGGCCGTTAAAGATACCCTTGCCCCTGCCAATGAATTCCAAAGTGAGTTTGAACCTGAAGGAGATGTTGTATTGCAACCATCGGATATCACTACACAAACAGCAAGTGCAGCTGACCTGTTAGCTTCGGCTAAGCATTACCGTTATAAGCCCATGAAATTCTCCGCTGATTATGGTGGAATCAATTTCAACAACAATGTACTCATCAACCGCTACCAGCCTTACGCGGGTGGTTCGGGCCCGGTGCGTTTGAACAGCGGTACTCCATTAAACGGATTGATCCGATTGGGCACCACTGAACAAATGGAAGATTATCGCATCACGGGCGCATTCAGGTTGAGTACCAATTTGAAGGATAATGAGTGGATGATGAGTTTCCAAAATTTGCGTAAACGCTTCGATTGGGGTGTTACTTATTATCGGAATGTGGTGAACATTGGGGTGCAGTTGGTGGATGGAGGAGGTAATCCGGTGGGTGGAGTGTATCCAGGTAAAACCATAACGAATTTATATCAGGCCAATATCAAGTATCCGTTCAATGAAAACATGAGCATTCAGCTCACATCGGGTATACGTTCCGACAGGGTGCTGGTTTCTGCGGTAGATCCACTCAGTGCTGCGGTAGATGATGTGAAAAATCTCTATTCCGTTTCACAGGCGGCCTTTGTGTATGATAACACGCTGAATCCTGCCATGAATATTTGGGAAGGACTTCGGTACAAAGTTTTCTTTGACTGGTATCAGCAGGTGAATAAAGGACAAACCGCCAATAAGCCACAAACATTCAATGCCGGTTTTGATGCCAGGTATTATCATCCGATTTATAAAAATGTAATCTGGGCAGGTCGTGCTGCTGGTGATTTCAGTTTCGGAACACAAAAAATGATTTATTATTTAGGAGGTGTGGATGGCTGGCTGATGTTTGGAGATAATCAACGATTTGATAACAACGGGCAACTGATTAAAGAACGTTTCTTCAATACGGGTAACAGCCCTGATCCGGACCAATCGTATGCATTCCAAAGTTTGGCAGTGAATATGCGCGGGTTTATTCAAAATGTAGCCAACGGAAACAATGCGGTGGTCATCAATAGTGAAATACGGGTGCCAATTATGTCTACTTTCTTTGAGAAGCCCGTAACCAATTCATTCCTTAAAAATTTACAAATTATACAATTCTTTGATTTTGGAACAGCATGGAACGGTACGTATGATGCCATAAAAAGGCCGGAGGTAGTTTACGGAAATGATCCGGTGTCTGTGCGCATTAAGGCGGGTGGTTTAGGGCCATTTGCCGGAGGATATGGTTTTGGTGCCCGCAGTACGTTGCTGGGCTACTTCCTTAAGTTTGATGCCGGTTGGCCCATGAATGGATTCTTTAGGGGAAAACCGGTGTTGTATCTCGCACTCGGACTTGATTTTTAATTTTGTTCCTTATATGGGTTCATGATGGGGTAGTAAGCCGTAAGTAAACGTTTAAGAACGGTTGTTTTAAAAAAAAATCCATATTTTCAATTTAGGGGGAAGGGATACTTGTATCCCCCGGGGGAATTACAAAAAACGAAGCAAAAAATACCCCTTACAGGGGATGTTCCATTCATCATTTCAAGTTTAGATGTTTACCCACGTCGGGGTGAGTTGCATTCACATTCGAAGTAAGCAGAGTTACCGTTTTCCCTATCGGGGATATATAAAATAATTTTCAACCTGCCATCCAACATATGTACTTTCCTGAAAAAATATATGCATCACTTTATTCCTCTTTATAAAAACGAATGCCCTCTATCATCATAAAATAATTGGGTAAACAACTCAGGGTTTCGGCATCTTCAATGGTAAGGTCAATTCCTTTGAAACTCATTTGTTGAAGCGTAGGATTCAAGTTGGCAGTAAAACGGTTGTTCAGATTATGCTCGTCTTTAATGAGTGAAACCACATCGGGATAGAGCAAATGCTGCGCATATATTTTATCGCATGGATGAAGCGGTATCTCCACCACACCGTTGGCATCGGAGAAAAACTCGTGCCGTTCATCGCCTACAAAAACCAGACAACGAATGTTTGATAAGAGGTATTTCTGTGGATGTTCAAATTGTATGCGGTATCCTTTTCCTTTCTGTTCAGCTTGAGTAACGGTAAAATCTTTGCCGGGTTCCTTATCACTTTTCAGTTTAATTACATTTCCTTCCTGAGTGTATGTTCCACTGGCATATCGATCCACTGCACCATAGCTATAAAAGAAATTAAACTGATGGCCATTACTAAAGGTGAATGTAGCAATCATTTCGCGGTTGTTGTAATGGTATGTACCATTTACGGAGGGTTGTGCCATCGTTTTAACGTTAAGGGAAAACAATAAAATGAATAAAATCATACGCATGAGATTCATTTTTTGAATTGAACACAATGCATACATCGTTATTACGCCTTGCCAGACTGATCCAGTACTTCCAGCAACAATGCACATGACGTACGGATATCCTCTTCAGAAATATTCAGCGGGGGCACTATCCGAAGGGCATTTGATGCAAACAAAAACCAATCCGTGAACACTCCTTTTTCAATCAGTGCATCAATGATGCTTTTGTTTTCTTCAAAATGGTTAAACCAAACTGCCATCATCAATCCTTTGGAAGAAACCCGTTGAATGCGTTTATGCTTCAGCAAGGATAAAAAAAGTGTCTCTTTTTCTGCAACCTGTGGAATCATTTTTTCATTGAACAGCGCCTGCATAGCTGCCAGTCCGGCCGCACAACTTACCGGGTGCCCGCCAAAAGTATTGATATGCCCCAGCACGGGCTGGTGGGTCAGGCTTTGCATAATGCTCTTTTTGGCAATGAATGCGCCCAATGGCATCCCTCCACCTAACGCTTTTCCTAAAAGCAATACATCGGGTACAATGTCGAACAACTCAAATGCCCATAATGAACCGTTTCGGCCGAATCCACACTGAATTTCATCTAACACCAGCAACGCTCCCGTATCTGTACATCGTTTACGCAGTGCCGTTAGCCATTCCTGTTGAGGTACGTTTACGCCTGCTTCAGCCTGTATCGTTTCAGCCACCACACATGCGGTACGATCGGTGATGAAGGACAGATCCTCCATCCTGTTATATTCGAGTTGCATCACATCGGGCAACAAGGGCCGGTATGCTTGCTTCCAGTATTCACTCCCCATAATGCTCAGCGCACCCTGTGTGCTGCCATGATAGGAGTTCTTGAACGATATAATTTGCGTGCGTCCGGTGTATCGCTTAGCCAGCTTCATAGCACCTTCGGTAGCTTCACTGCCCCCGGTGGTAAAAAAAACCGATTGGAGTGATTCCGGTAAATGGTTTGTAAGAAACTGCGCATACGCCACCTGAGGATTTTCAACCAACTCGCCATACACCATAATGTGCAGGTACCGGGCCGATTGTTCCCGAATGGCTTCCACCACTGCCGGGTGACAATGCCCAACATTGCATACACCAATGCCTGCAATCCAATCGATATATTCCTTATCGTTGGCGTCCCACAGGCGGCTACCTTGTGCCCGCACCATATGGATGGCGAGTGGTGCTTCTGAGGTTTGACCCACATGATTCAGGAAAAGCTGTCGTTGATTCATCCTTTACATTATTTAACTTCACGCCAAAATTAACACAATGCCGGTGATCTATCCTGTACATCAAGTGTGGCCGAAAGTGGGCCAGAATTGTTTCATTGCACCCAATGCCACCATTGTGGGTGATGTGGAAATGGGCGATGATTGCAGTATTTGGTTCAATGCGGTTATCCGCGGTGATGTAAATTCCATTCGTATGGGCAATAAGGTAAACGTACAGGATGGCGCTGTCATTCATTGTACGTATGAAAAAACCAAGGCTATTATTGGAAATAATGTGAGCATCGGACACAATGCCATTGTACATGGATGCGTTATAGAGGACAACGTATTGGTTGGCATGGGAGCCATTGTGATGGATAATGCCCGTGTAGGAAGCCATACCATCATAGCTGCCGGCGCCGTAGTGCTTGAAAATACAGTGATTGAACCCGGTTCAGTGTATGCAGGAGTACCGGCTAAAAAGGTAAAAAGCATTGATGAGGCTTTGATTCATGGAGAAATTGACCGGATTGCCAACAATTACGTGATGTACAGTTCCTGGTTTAAAGATTTGATTCTTGCCGTTTTTGTTTTGGGTTTACTGACCAGTTGCTCCTCCGGGCTTTTCGCTAAGAAAGAAAGGTTGGGTTGTAAAACCAACGGAAGAAATATTGGTGCTGAAAAAATTGCCGCGGGTGATCCTAAAGCCATCCGTGCCAGTAAAAAAGCAAAATTTAAAGGCGTTAAGAGTTATTGATACAATAATTGTTCGTCTTTTCCATTATCCATATAAAACCTACGACCTATGACTTATCAACTCAAAACCACCAATGGTGGAACGGAAGCGGTGATTGACGACAATTGTGGGATCAACACCTTTTACGCTATCGCCAATACGCTGGCAGAAGAACTACAAATTCAGTTCATGAACCAGATTGACGATGCGGAAACGCTCGACTGGGATTTTAAATACAAAGACCAGTTTCTTACACTGCATTACAACATATTCAATGGCGTGAGTATTCTGCCCGGTGCGCATGCTCCCAAAAAGAACAGCAATCATGCTGTAATGGAGGTAGCTAATTTCCTGCAACGATATACTTTTTAATACTAACCCCTACTGTATATACATCCTGTTTCAAACGAACAGGATTTTTTTTAAGAGTACTTAGGCGCTTCGATGGTATCGAGCATCTTGAGGTAATTGATGTAACGTTCTTCATGAATGTCGCCGCGTGCCACCGCATCTTTCACTGCACAATGTGTTTCATCGGTGTGCAAACAATTATTATAATGACAGCCGGAAATTACCGCGCGCATCTCCGGATAATAGTGAGAAAGTTCCTGTTTTGAAATATCAACCAAACCCATCTCCCGGATACCCGGTGTATCTATGATCCTACCTCCTTTCGGTAAATCATACATCTCTGCAAACGTAGTAGTATGCAATCCTTTACCACTCCAACCGCTCACTTCTTTTGTTTTAATATTTAGCTCCGGAAACAGGTAGTTGATGAAGGTAGATTTCCCAACGCCCGAGTGGCCACTGAGCAATGTGGTTTTATGATGCAGTGCTTCCATCAATTCATCAACACCGGCATGTGTAGTAATACTTGCCTGGATAACGCGATATCCCACGGAACGATACATTTCCGTATACTCTTCCAAGAGTTCCAACTCAGCCGGTTTGAGCAAATCGATTTTATTATACACAATGATGGCCGGTACGTGGTACGCTTCGGAAATCACCAGAAAACGATCAATAAAACCCAGTGAAGTTTTAGGATGCTTCAGGGTAGCGAATAACAATGACTGATCGAGATTAGAAGCAACAATATGATGCTGGTTTCGGTTGTGGGGAGATATACGGTTGATGTAATTCTTTCGTGTATGTATGCCCGTTATAACAATGGAATCATCGCCTGCCTCGCGTTCTATATTAACTTCATCTCCCACTGCTACCGGATTCGTGGATGTAATACCCTCCAGTTTAAGTTTGCCTTTCAGGCGCGCCTTCAGCCATTCTCCCTCCTGGGTTTTTACCTGATACCAGTTTCCGGTTGATTTATAGACAACAGCCTGCATGGATGCAATTTATTGAGGTACTTTTAATTCCTCACGGAAATTTTCTGAAAACCGTATAATTCAGTAACATCTCCAGCATAAAGAGCAGGAGCACCCCTGCCAGTATCGGGAAATACACATCCTGATACCGGACATTCTTCACCAACTCCACTTTAGATTTTTCCAGTTCATCGATGGATGAATAAATTTCGTTCAGCTCCTCATTATCTTTCGCACGAAAATATTTTCCGCCCGTTTCATTGGCAATTTGTGTAAGTAATGTTTCATCAATATTCACTTTCTCCTGTTGCATCACCACACCGAGTGGTGTTTGAACAGGTTGTGGTGCATATCCTTCCGATCCTACGCCAATGGTGTACACCCGAACACCAAAGGCTTTGGCAATTTCCTTGGCTGTGTTCGGATCAATCAGTCCTCCATTGTTCACCCCATCGGTCAGCAGCAAAACCACTTTACTTTTGGCATCTGTTCCCCGGAGACGGTCTACACTGGTACTCAATCCAGACCCAATGGCCGTTCCATCTTCCAGCATACCATTGCGTATGTTTTGTATGGATGACAACACCACGGGATAATCCCCTGTAATCGGGCACATCGTAAAACTCTCTCCAGAAAAAATCACCACGCCTATGCGATCCGTTTTTCTTTTTTGTACAAACGTAGTAGCCACCTGCTTGGCAGCTTCCAGGCGGTTGGGAAGAAAATCACGGGCTGTCATGCTGCCACTCACATCTATACACAATACTATATCAATCCCCTCGCCTACTGCGTGTTCTTCTACATTACGCACCTGAGGCCTTGCCCCTGCCATGATAACGCCTGTCAGCATCAGCAACCGAAGGATAAAAGGTAAATGCAACAAATTGCTTTTGAGAGATGAAAGTTTTCCGGCATTCAATGTAGATACCGGAATCGAAGCTTTAGAAGAAAGTTGTGTTCGTGCATACCAGAAAATGCACAATGGCAATAGCAACAGCAACCAGAATACTTGAGGATATGCAAACTCAATATGTTCAAAATATCGAAGAATCATAGCTCCCGTGTGGTTTGTTGATGAATTTCGTGAATGATCCTGCGAATCGATTCAAGCGACTCTTGCTGAATATGGACACCGGGCTGGCTTTTGGCAAATTTAACCACATCGCCCCTGCGTAATACATCGGCCGTGGTGCTGATTATGTCACGTGAATATGTATCCTGCATATGACTGAGGATTTCATCTGTTGTACAAGACAATACCGGCTGTACACTCAATTGTTGGAGATAACGCCTGAAAATATCTGTCAACGCAGAATAAAATAATTTAACCTCTGCCGCAGAAGGGTGTAGTGCATCCAATGACCCCATCGCCTGCTGATAAGCAGATAACGGTTCAACCAACGTAGGCGGTGCAGCGCGCCTGTTCCTAAAGTAACGGTACAGCATATACGCAATCAGGGTGGCCAGTAATACCGCGGCCGCGATATAATAGGGCAAGTAGTTGGAGGAAGGTGCAGCTTCAATAGGTGGTTTAATATCTTTCAGTTGTTCATCCTCTTCAGGGGCATATCCGATACTAACCTGTACAGGTGCCGCAGCACGCTCTACAACGGTATTTCCTTTTTTAAGTTGTACCGGTATCACCGGAATTTGCCACCGGCCTGAATCAAAACTGGTAAATGTGATGGTTTGTGTAATCACTTCTGGGAAGTCCTTCACCGGTGCGGCAAACCCTACGGATACCACTTCCATATGTGGAATAGAATCCGGCAATAAAACATCCATCGTAAATCCGGGATACGGTATTTGTGTACGAATGGTGTATTCAATGTGTTCACCAATCAGAAAAGTATGGCGGTTCAGCGTTACTTGTACCTCCTGCCCTGTAGACATCAGCGGTAATATACAATACATCAGCCCCGTCAATATGTACCGGTAAACATTCATAGGCTACATCCGGTTGCGGAAAAATTGTTGTAAAATTTTTACGTAATCTTCATCGGTACGTATATGTAATAAATCAGCCCCTGATTTTCTGAAAACCGTTTTACACCATTCAGCATGTTGAATAAAATGCTGATGATACCGGTACCGAACTTCTGCATTGGAGGTATCCACCCATTGCTGGTTTCCCGTTTCCATGTCTTTCATTTTAATCAATCCGGCATCCGGTAACTCCATATCCATCACATCATACACTTTGATGCCAATTACATCGTGTTTTTTGCCAATGATGCGCAGGGCATTTTCAAAATCAGAATCAATGAAATCACTGAGTATAAACGCTATGCTCCTTTGCTTGATATTTCTGTTGAAATACCGCATGGCTTCACTTAGGTTGGTTCCTGCATGGCGGGGTTCAGCTGTGAGCAGGTTACGTACAAGGTACAGACCATGCTGTCTGCTTTTTTTAGGAGGGATATATTGTTCCACATGTTCATTGAACAGAATAGCGCCTGCTTTATCCTGATTGTTGATGGCGCTAAATGCCAGTACGGCTGCCATTTCATTGATTCTGTCGCGCTTGCGTGCTCCGCGCGAACCGAATAAGTTACTAGAGCTGGTGTCTATAATCAACATAACCGACAATTCCCGCTCTTCTTCAAACACTTTTGAAAATGTATTGTTGAAGCGCGCACTCACATTCCAGTCAATAAATCGTACATCATCTCCGGGAGCATACTCCCGTACCTCACGGAAACGCATACCCTTACCTTTGAAAGCAGCATGATACTCGCCCGTAAACAGGTGTGTAGTTAGCTTTTTACTGATGATTTCCAGCTCACGTACTTTACGTATGATATCTTCTGTAGTGCTAAGCATTATTACGGTACAGCTACCTTTTTCAGGATTTCGTTGATGACCATTTCTACATTGATGTTTTCTGCTTCTGCTTCATAGGTAAGTCCTATTCGGTGACGCAACACATCTAAACAAATGCTGCGCACATCATCCGGAACTACGTACGCTCTTTTATGGAGATAGGCCTGCGCTTTGGCTGCCAGTGCCAAATTGATACTGGCTCTGGGTGATCCGCCGAAAGCAATCAGCGGCTTGAGTGCCGGTAATTGATACTGATCTGGATGGCGGGTTGCAAACACTATATTCAGGATATATTGCTCTACTTTCTCATCGAGATAAATTTGTCGCACCCATTGACGCGCTTCCAGTATTTCAGAGGCACTGGCCACGGGTTGCACTGCGGGCAATAACAACCCGCCCGTATTCTGACGAATGATCATTTGCTCTTCTTCCATGCTGGGATAATGTACTACCACCTTAAGCATGAACCGATCAACCTGTGCTTCCGGTAACGGATAGGTGCCTTCCTGCTCTATCGGGTTTTGTGTAGCCAATACCAAAAAAGGTTCGGGCAGCATAAAAGTTTCCTCTCCAATGGTAACCTGTCTCTCCTGCATGGCTTCCAGCAGTGCACTTTGAACTTTTGCGGGTGCACGGTTAATTTCATCAGCCAGAATAAAATTGGAGAAGATCGGACCTTTCTTTACATAAAATTCATTTTTTCCCTGATTGTACACCATTGTGCCAATTACATCAGCCGGTAACAAATCCGGGGTAAACTGAATCCTGCTAAACGCTGCTTTTACCGATTGGGCCAGTGATTTGATGGCGAGGGTTTTAGCCAATCCCGGCACCCCTTCCAGCAATACATGCCCATTGCTGAGCAGGCCAATTAATAATTTTTCAAGCATCGATTGCTGACCAACGATTACTTTTTCGAGTTCATTCTGAATTTTGTCAACAAATCCGGCAGAAGCGGCAATTTTTTGTTGAAGCAACTGAATATCTTCAGCAGAGTGCATCATACATGAGATTTAGTCTGTTTGCAAATTAAACTTTCCGGTGTACAAAAACGTTGCCATGTCACCCCTTAGGGCAAGTTTAACATCCGGTATTAACTTAAATATTTGCCCACAATCGGCATCCGGCGCCCAACTCCAAATGCTTTTGGAGAAATGCGGATAATCGGACAAAACTGATTTCGTTTATATTCATTTCTGTTCACCATACCAAGTGTTTTATCAACCAATGCCTCGTTAAAACCCATCGCCTTTATTTCCTGTGGCCCTTGGGTGCGTTCGATATACTGATATAAAATTGCATCCAGTGTATCATACTCCGGTAAACTGTCGCTGTCTTTTTGATTCGGCCTCAGTTCTGCACTGGGTGCTTTTTGTATGATACGCACCGGTATGATGTCCTGCTCCCGATTGATATATTCTGCCAGTGCATATACCTGCGTTTTATAACAATCGCCCAACACTGAAATTCCGCCAGCCATATCTCCGTATAATGTACCATATCCGGTTGCGAGTTCACTCTTATTCGATGTGTTTAGTAAAATATAATTGAATTTGTTGGCGATGGCCATCAACAGGTTTCCGCGTGAACGACTCTGAATGTTCTCTTCGGCCACATTAAATGGCAGGTCTTTGAATAATGGATGCAGGGTATCTAAAAAACTTTCATACACCGATTGAATGGAGAGGATATGATACGGATTATTCAGATTCTGACTCAATTGAACAGCATCATCCACCGAATGTTGAGAAGAATACGGTGATGGCATGAGTACGGCAGTTACATTTTCAGCTCCCAGTGCCTCACAGGCCAGTGCAAGGGTTACGGCACTGTCAATGCCTCCGCTGCTACCGAGGATGGCTTTTGAAAAACCCATCTTACTGAAATAATCCCTAACACCGGTAACCAGCGCCTGATATACAGAATGGATGTGCAATGACGGATTAAATTCTACGGGATCTAATTCCTCATCCGGAACCTGAGCCGCTGTCTCGAGTATCGCTCCGTGTATAGTACCATCGCGATGTAATTCAAACAACTGCTCATCTTCTTCAAACCGTTTCAGGGAAGCGCAAAGGTTGGCCTGCTTATCAAAAACCAGGGAGGTTCCATCGAATACAATTTCCGTTTGGCTGCCCACCGCATTGCAATAAAACATCGGAAGATTATATTTCAGCACATTGGCTTTTACTATGGCTTTGCGGTCTTCATCATGCGTATAATCGAAGGGCGAAGCCGATAAATTAATCATTACATCCGGATGATGCTGCATGAGCATATCCATCGGACAATACCGGTACTTGGGGTTATTGCCCAGATTCCAGATGTCTTCACAAACGGTAACGGCTAAACGCCATTCTTTAAACTCAATTACATTCCACTCCCGTGCGGGTTCAAAATAACGGTCTTCGTCGAATACATCATACGTAGGCAGGCAGCTTTTATGCACTACCTGTTTTACTTCACCTTCATGCAGAAACCAGGCCGCATTGAACAAATCTTTACCCATCACTACCGGATTGCGCTGCGGGGCGCCCACCAGCACCCCCAGGTGAGGCGCATGTTGTGCGATGGTAGAAATGGCTGCTTCGCATTTAAGTATAAAATCGTTGAAATATAAAAAATCGCGCGGAGGGTATCCGCAAACGCTCAATTCACTAAACACAACCAGATCCGCTCCGGCGGCATCTGCACGACTGATTGCTTCCAGTATTTTCTGTGTGTTATATTCAATATTACCTATGTGATAATTCTGTTGTGCTAAAAATATTTTCATACTCTTCCGGTTACAAATAACTTTACACCATACCGCTGGTGATTTGTAAAGTTAATTTATATGTATATGCGATACGTGATATGTTTGGCCTGGATGATTATTCTTTGGAGCTGTAACGGAAAAACCTCTGTTCCCGATGTTTCGCGCATTGACGTGAAGCTCACAACAGAAAGGTTTGAAAAAAGTCTTTTTTCAATGGATACAGTGCACATAATGGAGGGAATAAACAGCTTGAATCAGAAACACCCTTCTTTCACCAACATTTACCTTGCACGTATCCTGAATGCTGATCCACGCTGGGGAGAGGATACCACCCGGGAGTACATAGCTTCTTTTCTTCGTTTTTACAAACCGGTGTATGATACCGCCCAACAGGTTTTTCCTGATTTCAAACCACAGGAAAAAGAATTGAAACGCTCATTGCAATTCCTGAAATATCATTTCCCGGAATATAAAGCACCGGAAAAAGTAATTACCTATATCGGACCGCTGGATGGCTACGGCGATATATTGGATGAAGATGCCTTCCTAGTGGGATTACACCATCACCTGGGCAGTTCATACTCGTTGTACGAATCAATGCTGGTGCAGGAAACCTATCCTACCTATATCTCCAGAAGATTTACACCGCAAACCATTGTAGTGAACTGTATGAGCAATGTGTTGGAGGATATGTATCCCGATCAATTAGAAGACAAAACCCTCATTGTGCAAATGGTAGAGAAAGGGAAGAAACTGTATGCCCTGCAACAATTGATTCCGGAAAAGGAGGAACACCTGTTGATTGGATATACGAAAACACAAATGAAAGAATGCTACGAAAATGAAAAAACAATCTGGTCATTGTTTACACAAAACAATTACCTGCAATCCACCGATTTTAATATCAACAAAAACTTTGTAGGTGAAAGTCCGCGTACCATGGAACTGGGAGAAGCATCACCGGGAAACATTGGAGCTTTCACCGGTTGGCAGATTGTAAAAAAGTACATCAGCAATAAAGGAAACATACCCTTGAAGGAACTCATGAGTACTCCGGCAGAAACCATTTATACGGTTTCAAAGTATAAGCCTTAATTGAGTTTGAAACCGGTAGTCATTTTAAACGTAGGAATCTCTACCGTGAAGTCGTTCCGCGTGTGCATATTTTGAACGAGGTAGGTACCATGCATTTTTCCGATTTCTGTTTTGAGGTTGCAGCCACTAATGTACTGATACGATTGGCCGGCAGGAATGAATGGTTGAATTCCTACCACTCCTTCGCCTTCCACTTCGCGTATGGTGCCGTCACTGTCGTATATGAACCAGTGCCTGCGCAGTAACTGAATGGGAAATTCATTATGGTTTTCAATCGTAATGCGATAAGCGAACATAAACTCGCCATTCACCGGATTGCTGTTTTCGGGTTGGTAGTAGGTTTCTACACTTACTTTAACA